>Ga0114922_10005986_pt1 | contig 11177 bp, 11 predicted proteins | sample AartaG_FD_100975 | JGI IMG/M metagenome (GOLD analysis project Ga0114922, IMG submission 100975) | Deep subsurface microbial communities from Aarhus Bay to uncover new lineages of life (NeLLi) - Aarhus_00045 metaG | ecosystem: Environmental > Aquatic > Marine > Oceanic > Sediment | place...
AAAAGCGGCGTGCCGGTCCTGTTCAAATCCACCTGCGAGAAATTTCCTGCTGTATGCACGTTCTTACCTGCATCTTCTTCCAGATGTGCCCTTATTATCCTGATTCTTTTAGACCGGCCGGACTCAAGCGGTATTTCAATATAGCCGTTTGTACTGAGCGGCAAATCATACTGGCTTATCTGGTAATTCTTCGGCAAATCGGGATAGTAATAGCTCTTTCTGTCCCACTTGGTGAATTTTGCTATCTCACAGTTAAGGGCCAGCCCGACAAGAACAGCGTACTCGAACGCCTGCTTATTCATCACCGGCAAAACGCCGGGCATACCAAGACACACCGGACAGACCCTGCTGTTGGGCTTCCGGCCAAATTCCACCGCACAGCCGCAAAACATTTTGCTCTTGGTGCACAATTGCACGTGAATTTCTAATCCAACTATGACTTTGTATTGCAACTCAGCCATTTTCCCACTCAATCAAAAATACCACGAATTAGCACGAATTTAACACTAATTTAGGGCAAACCTATTACAAAATGGCTATATGACAAACCTTTCATATTCGAAGCTCTTCTTTGCAAAATTCAGTATCATAGCCAATCTCAACTTTGTAGCACGCAAATAATTAAGTACCTGTGCCCTATGCGCGTCCACAATTTTATCTACAGCCTTAAGTTCAAGAATGATTTTATTATCGACCAAAATATCGGCGTAATAATCCCCTACGACCTTTCCCTCAAAATAAACCCTAACCGGTGCCTGCTGTTGTGCAGGAATTTCATTCTTCTCAAATAGAACCATAAGGGCATTTTCATAGACTTTTTCTAAGAAACCAAAACCAAGTTTACTGTGCACCTCCATAGCTAAACCGACAATTTTGTAAGACAATTCTTTATAAATAATATTTTTGCTATTCGTGCTCATTCGTGAAAATTCGTGGCTAAACAATTGGTGGTTTCTTTTTATGCCAGTCGGTTTGACTCTCGAACATTCTCGCTATTCGCAATAACTTGTGCTCGCCGAAGGCCGGGGCAAGTATCTGCAGGCCAATCGGCAGATTATTCTCGTCAAATCCGCAAGGGACACTGATGCCCGGAATGCCGGCTAAATTGACGGCTATCGTATAAATATCCGAAAGATACATAGTCAGAGGGTCATCTATCTTTTCGCCGATTTTGAAAGCAGTGGTAGGGGAAACAGGCATCATAATACAATCGCATTTTTCAAAGGCGCCGGTAAAATCAGTCCGTATCAAATTCCTTACCTTAAGTGCTTTCAAATAATATGCGTCATAATAGCCGCTCGAAAGGGCATAGGTTCCGAGCATTATTCGTCTTTTAACTTCTTTGCCGAACGCCTCGGCGCGGGACTTGGAATAGACGTCAATATAATTTTCCGCCTTGTCGCTGCGATGGCCATAATGCACACCGTCATACCGGGCCAGATTGCTTGATGCCTCAGCGGTAGCTACAACATAATAGGCGGCAATGGCATAATCCAGATGAGGCATATTTATTTCTATGATTTCGGCTCCGAGCTTTTTATATAGACCTATCGCCTCGCTGAGGGCCTTTTGCACCTGCTCATCGGTACCGGCCACGAATTCCGGCACAATTGCTATTTTGAGTTTCTTTAGCGGCTCATCGAGGTTTTCAAGATAATCACAGACAGGCGCAATAGCTTCTTCAACGCTGGTACTGTCGGCGGGGTTGTGGCCAGCTATTGTCTTCATCATCAACGCCGAATCGGCCACAGTGCGGGTTATTGGCCCGATTTGGTCCAGACTCGAACCGTATGCCACAAGTCCGAATCGAGAAACTCGGCCGTATGTCGGCTTTAAGCCAACCACCCCACAAAAACTGGCGGGCTGGCGAATTGAGCCGCCCGTATCCGAGCCGAGCGCCGCAAAGCACAGCCGCCCCGACACGGCAGCGGCCGAACCGCCACTGCTTCCGCCCGGCACACGAGAGGCATCCCAGGGATTGACCGTCTGCTTTAGGCCCGAGTTCTCCGTGCTCGAACCCATCGCAAACTCATCCATATTCGCTTTTCCAACTATTACTGCATCGGCAGCCAACAGTTTTTCAACAACCGTAGCGTTGTAAGGTGCGTGGAAATTTTCCAGTATCTTCGAAGCACAGGTAGTAGCTCCGAAAGTGGTGCACATATTATCTTTTACCGCGACCGGCACGCCGGCCAGCTTGCCTACCGGCTCACCGGCCGCTATCCGCCGGTCAATATCCGCAGCCGTTTCCAACGCCCTGTCGCGATAAGTGCTGATGTAAGCGCCAATGACCGGCTCAAATTTATCTATCCGTTCAAAAACAGCTTTGGTTGCTTCAACGCTACTTATTTGGCCGGCTGCGATTCTGTCACGCAATTCTTTTGCACTTAGCTCTTCCATCGCCGTAAATTACATCATTTAGACTGCTCAAGAAACCAATCGTAAAGTTTCTGGTTATTATACGTTTGGGTCCAGGAATCATGGCCGGCGTCGGGATAGATTGTTAATTTGGCGTTTCCGCCACGCTTCCTTATCGCACTGACCATTTCTTCAGATTCTTTAAGAGGAACGACCCTATCTTTTGCCCCGTGGAAAACCCAGACGGGTATATCGCTGAGTCTTAAAGCCATTATCCGGTTACCCCCGCCGCAAATGGGTGCAATAGCGGCAAACCGCTCAGGATGCGCAGAGGCCAGAGACCAGGTGCCGTACCCTCCCATGCTCAGACCCGTTAGATAAATCCTTTCGGTATCGACCTTATACCGGGCCACAATATCATCCAAAAGGTTTATAAGCACTTCAACTTTATCTGTCCACCAATCGTCTTCAGGACACTGGGGCGAGACCACGATAAAGGGAAAATCCTTTTGGTTTTCGACAATCTTCGGTGGGCCGTGTACTTTTACTTTATTTAAATCACTGCCGCGTTCGCCGGCCCCATGCAGAAACATAATCAAAGGCCAGCGCTGCTTTTTTTTGCTGTAATCCTCCGGCAGAAACAGCAAATAATTACAGCTTAAAGTTTTGGTTACTGTCTTTTCAAAGGTCTGAGAATGCTGACTACCCGGCGGAAGAGGACTCATTTTGCTTTTCTCCATCTGTGCACAACCAATTAACAACAAAGACATAAATACAGAACATGTTAAGTAACTGGCCTTCATTTCTAAATACCTCCGAATATACTTTGTATTAACTCTCTCTTACGCACCGGAACTATCATCGAGTATTTTCGGTACTTTGAAGAACTCCCCATCCCGCTGCGGGGCATTGGTCAATGCCTTCTCGGTTCCAAGCGATTCTTTGGCACAATCTTCGCGCAAAACGTTACTAATGGGCAGACAATGTGCCAAGGGTTCTACATCGGCAGTGTCTAATTCGTTCATTTTTTCCATATATTCAAGTATTGCGCTTAACTGCCCCGTAAATTCCTCAACCTCCGCATCGGTCAATTCCAGTCGAGATAATTTGGCGACCTTTCTTACCTGGGCCTGGTCGATTTTCTTGGCCATTTTCAATCCCTGCTTAAACAAAAAGCGAGGCAGAATCCGCCCCGCTCAAAGAAAATCCTCTATGTAAAATGCTTTTGTCAGCCGGTGGTCTTCTCGGCGGGTTTGTAATCTCGCTTAGGGGGCTTTTGCACAAGACCCATACGAATGGCTTTGGCTGAAACCTTAATCCTGCAAACCTTGCCATCAACAACAGCTCGAACTTTTTGTATATTCGGCTTAAACTTTCTCTTCGTAATGCCCGTAACTTTCTTACCAACACCGCCAAGACGCTTGGCCTTACCACGCCTGGCTATACTTCTGCCCGCCACTGTTCGCTTACCTGTAAAGAAACATTCTCTCGACATTAAATACACTCCTGTTCTATTTAACTTTAACGCAGGACGGGGTCTAACCCTATCGAAAGCATTAAATATATGATTTCGTGTAAAATTGCAAGAGCAAACCAGATTTTTATCACAGAAAACACATTTTATCGCCGAAAAAAGTCTTTTAGGCCGCAATTTCCTTGACATTATATCTAAATCTGATACACTATAACATAGAAAAACAGAGGAGCGGCAAGCAATAAAAGCATCGAAGCAATCTCGTATTTAGCCTGCGGTTTTACCGCAGGTTTTGGTGCCGGATAAATTATAGCATTGAAAAGCAATTTTACAAAAGCAGGAAAGGAAGGTGAATTATGTCTAAAAAAGTACTAATTTTAACAGCCATTCTATTAGTTTTTTCGGCTTGCAAGCTTCAAGCTGCCGTTACCCATTCAACCTGGGTCGGCGGCGAGGAGGGCAATTGGGGCCAGGCAAGCAACTGGAGTCCGCACACAGTGCCGGATAACAGTACTTGGAGGACCTATGCCGTCACCATAGACGCCGGTGGTGGTTATGTACGTGTTGGCCTGCTACAATGGCGTACTATTGACCAATTAGACTGTTATGGCGAAGTTGAGTTGGAAAACTACACGAGTGACTGGGTTGAACTTATTCTGGTAGATGCAAACGGCCTGACAAACCACGACTACCTGGTGATTGAAGGGCTTGAGATTGTGGGCAATGTAACAAATACTGCCGGAGCAACGCTTGAGTTGGAGGACATGGAGATTGAAGGAGATTTGTATAACCAGGCAGGAGCAACGATAGAAGTTTTCGAAGTTTCCGACGAAGTCTTGGTGGAGGGAAATGTGGAAAATGCCGGGTCAATGACAATCACACCAGTTAGTAAACTGAGAGTAGGGGGAAGCACATTACACAATACCGGCCAGATTAACATTTATGGCGGCGCCTGCATAGTTTATGACGGCATCCTCGATAATAACGATACCGGCGTTATCCAGGGCTCCGGAGTTGTCTTCGCAGACCAGCTACAAAACAAAGGCAAAATTTACGCTTACGGCGGCTCACTTGCTGTTGTCAGCGGAGGTCCTTTCCTAAATAGCGGTATCCTGACAAATTACGCCCTATCTTCCTTGCATATTAAGCCGGCAGAGGATGTGAATAATCTCGGCACAATCGAGGTCAATGCAGGCGGTGGCGTTGCTTTTGATTGTAATATGGTCAACGAGCCAAACGCTGTTATTAAGCTTCTCGGGGGAACCATAGCCGCCAAAACAATTACCCAATCGGCAGGGGCAATCTTCGAAGGGTTCGGCGGCATCACCGGCAACGTTATGATTAACCCCAACAGCCTAATCAAACTTACCGGCCCTACGAATATTGTCGGCGATGTTACAGTAGAGCACAATGCGGTACTGGAAATCAGCGACGGTCAAACCTTGATTGTCGGCCATACGATTAACAACGGTGAAATTCGTGTCGTCAACGGCAATGTTGTTTTCCAGGGCGGTTACAGCGGCAGCGGTATTGTCAAAAAAGAATGAGGCAGGAACAAATCTATACGGCAGATTTTTTCGTAGGATGTTGTTTAGAACCGGCGGTTAAATATTAACGAATATTCGCTTGATTCTATGTGGAGGTCGCCTTTTTCAGGTACGCCACTTCGGTTTTGGTTAGTGTTCTGAATTTGCCGACGCCGAGGCCTCGTGTTGTGAGCTTGCCGATTCGTGTCCTCGTCAGCGATTTTACGGACAGGCCGACTTTTGCCAACATCCGGCGGACCTGGCGGTTAAGGCCCTGCCGAATGGTAACTTCAATCGAAGATTCTTTATGTCCGCGTTTTAATATTTTTACCGATGCCCTGCCGGTTTTGCCCTCCGCCAACCAGATTCCTTTTTTTAACTTTTCTATTTGTTTCGGGGTAATTTCACCCTTAACTCTGACGACGTAGGTTTTAGCCACTTCATATTTCGGATGCGTTAGCCTGTTTGTCAATTTGCTGTCATTGGTCAGAATAATCAAGCCTGTAGTATCGGCGTCGAGCCTGCCGGCGCAGAAGATACGTTCGCCGGTACGGACAAGGTCTATCGCCTTTTTTCTGCCTTGAGGGTCGCGGTTAGTACAAATCACGCCTTTAGGCTTATTCAAAAGAAAATATACTTTCTGTGCAGCGCGAATCCTTTTGCCGTTTACGATTATGATATCTTTTTCGGGGTCAACAAAGGCCGGCAGCTTATTCACCACCTTCCGATTGACACGAACAGCACCATCGAGTATCAACTCTTCACATTTTCTGCGCGAATCGACACCGGCCGCTGCCAAAACCTTCTGTAGTCTTTGTTCAGTCATAATGAGCTTATAGTTCGTGGTTCATAGTTCGTAGTTTTCCGGCTATGAACTATGAACTTATAACTACGAACTTAATCAATAAGCCTAAGTGCCGCCAAAGCTGATACCGAGCTTGTCGGCGTAAATAATTCCAATACATCCTATGACCCAAAGTACAGAGCCAATCTGAAACGGCAAATCATTGAAAATAAGCTGCACCGGACCTGAGTATTTGCCCGTCTGTATTAGCGCACTGAAACGGAAGATGCAGTACAAAACCAGCGGCGTAGTATAAACAAGATTATTAGTACCAAAAATCCGAAACGTTCTGTCATCCATCGCATAAAGCAGAAAACATACCACCGCCAGGCCGCTGGTTACATCGAGCATATGGGCCAGCAGTTCGGGTGTATAGCCGGCCAAAGTTTTGCGAAATGACTCGCTGGCTTCCTGAAGCTGGGCTATTTCACTGCGACGTTTGCCAAAGGCCAGAAACAGGCACAAAGCAAAGGTGCAGATAATCAGCCAGGGCGACATAAATACTTCCTCGTCTTGCAAGACAACAACCCCGGCAATAGCCCGCAGGCAAAAACCAATCGATATCACCACGCAATCCAGAATCATTATTCTTCTTAGCAAAAGCGAATAGAGAATCATCAGCGTAATATACGTCAAGATGATAATTGCGAAGGCCTGGGCAAGCATGAAACTACCAATAATCGCTACCGCAACACACAAGGCAGAGATTACAAGGGCAGAACCAATTGTTACCTTGCCCGCCGCGATTGGTCTGTTACATTTTTCGGGATGGAGGCGGTCCCTCTTACGGTCAATTATGTCGTTGAGGATATAGACAGCCGAGGCTGCTAAACAAAAGCAAAAAAAACCGCCAATCGCCCTGCCGACGGCCAAAGGCACATAAAGTTTTTGTCCGAATACGAGGGCCGCAAATACGAACATATTTTTGGTCCAGTGCAAAGGACGCATTATTTGCAAAAATTTCATAGCTCGCCTTTCCATATTTATTCGCTGATGTTTAGTATGTTATGGCCCGTATCAAGTAGCGGGGCAGGGCCTGCCCCGCTACGGCCTCGGCCTTCGCCGAGACGAGCGCAGGGAAGAATCCCCTGACTAAACACTATTCACTTAAAATTATCGACATTCGAGCCGATAATGCGTAAAATTATATTGCAATAAGCGCAAAGCAAATAGCGTATATTTCCGCAATACGAGACACGAAATATGATAACGACTGTTGTTTTTGATTTAGACGACACGCTTTACGATGAAATCGAGTATTGCAAAAGCGGCTTTGCCGCCGTAGCTGAGTTTCTCGCCAACCCCGCTACGGCTTCGGCCTCCGCCGAAACGAGCGCCGAGACGAGGCGTATTTCCGCCGCTCTCTGGGAGCAGTTCACCGCCGGCAATCGCACAAAGACATTCAACGCAGCCCTCGATGAGCTTTATATGGACTATGATGATAAACTCACCGGTGAGTTGATAGAGGTTTATCGCAACCACAACCCGAAAATAACACTACCGCAGGACAGCCGGGATGTTCTTTGCGAACTAAGCACAAAATATACATTAGCTCTGCTGACGGATGGCTTTCTGCCTGGGCAAAAATTGAAAGTGCGGGCATTAGGAATCGAAAAATATTTTAAGCTCATAGTCTATACCGAACAGCTCGGCAGGGAATTCTGGAAACCGTCCCCGGCCGGGTTTGAAAAAATAATGCAGACCCTACGGACAAAGCCGGAAAATACGGCTTATATCGCTGATAATGAAAAAAAGGATTTTATCGCCCCGAATAAATTGGGATTTTTAACCATCCAGATAAAGCGCCCAGCCCGCATACACAGAACCGTCAGTGTGGAACCCGAGGCCGCTGCACAACATACAATAGGCGAAATCAGCCAATTATCTGGGCTTTTGGAGAAACTTTGAGACTTTAGTTCGCACTATCGGCCCCCAGCCAAAATCGAGCCGGCAATCGCTTAAGCAGCCGTCCTGTCGCAAAAACGCTTCTCTATCAGCTTTTTTTGTTGACTCAGAGGCCCTTAGGGTCTATAATACATTTTGAAAACAAGCTATTACGGGTGATATTTCTGTATTTGAGAGGAGTTTTACTATGCCGGCACGCAGGAGAAAGCAAAGCAATGCTATGCTCTACACATTAATAACCTTTGTGGGGCTTCTTATTGTCGCAACCACCATTGCAGTTATCTACTATGTCAAAACCGAGGAGTATAGGAATATAGCAGACCAGGCAGAAAGCAACCTTGAAGAGATGGCCACTCCCGAGCAATGGCGAGACAGAGGAAAGATAGTTGGCAAAATACCCGAAATTTTGGGACGGCCTAGAAAAGCCGGAGAGACCTATCTAGGCAAAATGGTCGAGTACCTTGACGAAACGGTATCTCTAATCATCAGCGGTGTGCCTGAATCGACTTCGGCTGAAGTCAAAATTGGCAATGTCGATATTAAAAATCCCAATACAACAGTTGCAAAAGCACTAACATCAGCTCAAGAGTATATCGATATTGCAGAGCCCAATACAACCGGACTTGTCCAAATAATCGGGGGCCTAACAGCAGAGCTGGAAAACACCAAAAAGGCAAAAGACGCCATAGAGAAAGACCTCAATGACCAGATAGCACAATTTGAGATTACAAAAAGAGTCTATACCGAAAAAGAACAAGTAATCCAGGGTGAGAAAAACAAATTACAACAGCAGGTTAACACAATTCAGGAAGATTACAATGAACTTCAAGCTCGTCTGAAACAGAGCACAGAGCAGCGGGTTGAGACTCTTAGGACTCAATTAACAGAAGCAAGTGCCAATCTGAAAGCACTGAATGAAGAGCTGCTCAAAACTCAGGCGGAATTGAAAATGGCTGAGGATATGATGAAGCGTGCCCAGCAGGAGGTCAGGGAGATTAAGCCGCCGCCGGACCATGAGGTGTTGGCACATAGACCCGACGGAAAAATAATATTGATTGACGACCAGACCAAAGTAGTCCATCTGAATATCGGCAGCAAGCAACACGTCTATCGAGGTTTAACCTTCACGGTTTATGACAGAAGCGGCTCTATCCCGAAGGACGGCAAGGGAAAGGCCGAAATCGAAGTATTCGATGTGGCAAAAACTTACTCAGCAGCACGCATTACAAAATCAGAGACAAAAAGCCCTATATTGCTGGGTGATATTGTTGCAAATTTAATCTGGAGCAGTGACAAAACAAATGTGTTTGTGGTTGCCGGCGACTTTGACCTTGATAACGACGGAAACATCGACCAAAACGCAATCGGCAAAATACAAACACTCATCGAAAAATGGGGCGGCAGCGTAGCCGATACTATTTCCATCGACACAGATTTCCTGGTGCTTGGCGGGCAGCCGCAGGTCCCAAAACAGCAGCCAACTTTTGAAGAACAGGACCTGGACCCGGGAGCAATGCAAGGATACGAGGCCCTGTTACAAAGACTCAACCACTACAACCAGCTCCAGGGCCAGGCACAAGCGCTGTGGATACCTGTATTCAGATACGAAAGATTCCTCTATTTTATCGGCTACAAAGGACAGATAAGTCAGGCCGGCGCCTTTTAAGTTCGTGAATCGTGATTCGAATCACGAATGTAGCTTTTTTTCACGGGCAGGATGCCCGCGCCACCACGAATTACGAATCTGGCTCGACACCAATCGAGGCAACGAAAACCTCGCCTGTGTATTGAGCTGCGCTTCCGGATGCAAAGCCCTCTTTGACTGCAACGAAAGTTACGGTATAGCTTGCCCTGATAGCTGCACCGAGCGGCCGGCCTGCATCGCAATCTAAGCCCGATGGAATATCCACCGCCAGAATGGGACAATCACAGGCATTGATACTATCTATCAACTGCTTATACTCGTCACTTAACTGCCCGCTTAACCCCGTCCCGAAAATGCCGTCAACAATCATATCGGCACCAGCAGCGAAAGATTTAACCTGTGCGGGCACATCGCCAAATATGAGATTTAACTGCTCGATTGGCTGGCCTAATCTCTCTAAAATATCGAGATTTATCTTCGCATCGCCCTTGACCTGTGGCACGGCCATCTTGGCCGTGTTTTCACGGGCTGGAAGCCCGTGCCACCCGCATATCACCACCACAACTTCAAAACCGCTGTTCAAAAGGTGCCTGGCAATTACATACCCATCGCCGCCGTTGTTTCCAGTACCGCAGAATATACAGACCTTCGGGGCTGCAACGTCTATCAATTTTTCTTTAATCAGCTCGGCACAACTGCGCCCGGCGTTTTCCATTAAAACCACACCCGGTACGCCAAGCGTATTTATCGCCCAGGAGTCAACTTTGCGAACTTCATCTCGGCTCATCACAACAAATTTTTTATCCGGAGAATATTTTTCCATAATGACCTATTCTACATTCTAAAACTTGAACCTTCAACTTTAATTACTCGTGATGCCCCATTTTTGCAAGGTTACGTTTGAAATTGGCTTTGCCTGCCGACCTGTCTTCGGCTGGGGGGTGAAGAAGACGGTATCTCTTTCATTATTCTGTGTTACCTCTGGTCTTGTTGCGAGCGTTACCAGTTAGCGATCACAACTCAAACAAGTACCGGACACCTTTAATTTCCCCCCAAGCTTCGAGAGCACTCACAAATTCTAGTTGGCCATAAAGAAGGACTATTTGGATAAGGCGAGGGAGGCAAATGTGGGGCTGGGATTGAAGTTGGTGGTGGAGTAGACATATCTCACTACAGTTGATCTGGTCCTTTCAAATCAGCATCCCTTCTTGTCATTTTTATTCCTACCTCTTTCTCCATGATATTCTGAAATCTCGTGCCGCCTATGGGATGGTCGGCGACCAGCTTACCATCGTACAGCAAGCCAGAAACAGCAAAGGGCCACGGTGCGTTCTGGGCTTGCCTGTAACTTCTATACTCTACTATTCTTGGTTCTATTCCGTATCTGTCTTTCGCAATCTCAGCAATATCGTTAACCATTGTCAC
>Ga0114922_10005987_pt1 | contig 11177 bp, 10 predicted proteins | sample AartaG_FD_100975 | JGI IMG/M metagenome (GOLD analysis project Ga0114922, IMG submission 100975) | Deep subsurface microbial communities from Aarhus Bay to uncover new lineages of life (NeLLi) - Aarhus_00045 metaG | ecosystem: Environmental > Aquatic > Marine > Oceanic > Sediment | place...
CCCTCGATCCGGAGCTCGGGGCTCTGCCATTCGAAGGGGACCATGTTGTCCGCAATCTCGCGCCCGAAGAACTCGCCGATCCTCTGGCCCGGATCCCCCGCAGGCGGCAGGTTGAAGACCTTCCTGCCCTTGTGGGTCAGCACGAAATGTATCCGCGGCTGCACGAGGGCCAGGCGCGTGACGGCCTCCGTGACGTGGGCCATCTCGGTGGCCGTGGTCTTGAGGAACTTCTTGCGGACCGGCACGTTGTAGAACAGGTTCCTGATTTCGACCTGCGTGCCGACGGGCGCGCCGGAGGCCCGCACCGCACCGATCTGGCCCGCCGTCACCTCGACCTCGTGACCGGAGTCGCTTGCCGCCGTGCGCGAGACGAGGCGTGCATCCGAGACGGCGCCGATGCTGGCCAGGGCCTCGCCCCGGAATCCCATGGTCCGGACGTGGAAAAGGTCGTCTTCCGTGGTGAGCTTGCTGGTAGCGTGGCTGGCGAAGGCGAGCGCCAGGTCATCGGCGTCCATCCCGCAGCCGTCGTCCACGACGCGGATCAGGTTTGCGCCGCCGTCCTCAAGCTCGACTTCCACGCGGCCCGCGTCGGCGTCGATCGAGTTCTCGATAAGCTCCTTGACGACGGACGCCGGACGCTCCACCACCTCGCCGGCGGCGATCTTATTGGCAACGTTGGGCGGTAGAATGCGAATGCTCATGGCATTTCGAAACGGGTGACGAGCCGGCGCGGACGGAGGCCCGAAGTGCTGCGATCCGGACGTCAGGCAACACGACCCCGGCCGCCGAGCGGCTAGCGCGGCTTGATCTCCGGCGGGCTCAGCTTCGGACGGACCGTCTCCTCCGGCAACGCGTTCTTCAGCACCTGCGCCTGGGTGCGAAGCGGAAGGCCGTGAAGTGCAATGAAACCGACGGCCGCCTTGTGATCGAACAGGTCGCCCTTGTCGTAGGTGGCCAGCCCCTTGCTGTAAAGGGAGAACTCGCTTCGCACCCCGACCTTGACCGCACTTCCCTTGAACAGCCTCATCTTCACCGAGCCGCTGACGACCTGCTGGCTGCTCAGCACGTAGGCGGCCAGGTCCTGATGGAACTTGCAGAACCAGAGGCCGTCGTAGATCAAGTCGGCGTAGTGGCGGCTGACGATCTCCTTGAACCGCAGCGCCTGCCGCGTCATCGTCATGCCTTCCAGGACGCGATGCGCCGCGTGCAGGAGGGCTGCGGCCGGCGCCTCGTAGATCTCCCGGCTCTTGATGCCGACGAGCCGGTTCTCAATGTGGTCGACTCGGCCGACGCCGTGACGGCCGGCCCTCCGGTTCAGCTCCTCTATGAGGTCGACGCCCGCCATTCCTTCGCCGTCCAGGCCGACGGGCACGCCCTTCTCGAAGTCTACTTCGACGTATTCGGGCTCGTCGGGGGCCTCGGCCGGGCTCACCGTCCAGGCGTAGACGTCCTCCGGGGGTTCGGTCCAGGGGTCCTCCAGGATGCCACACTCGACGCTTCGGCCCCAGACGTTCTCGTCGGTCGAGTACGGGCTCTTCTTGGTGACGTCTATCTGGATGCCGTGTGTGGCGGCGTATTCGATCTCATCCTGGCGGTTCATGCCCCACTCGCGCGCGGGGGCGATGATGTCCAGGTCCGGCGCCAGCGTCTTGGTGGACACGTCGAAGCGCACCTGATCGTTGCCCTTGCCCGTGCAGCCGTGGGCCACGGCGCCGGCGCCCTCGGTGTGGGCGGTGTCCACGAGCAGCTTGGCGATCAGGGGCCGACCCAGTGCCGTGGCCAGCGGATACGCCCCCTCGTAGAGGGCGCCCGCCTGAAGCGCAGGCCAGATGAAGTACTCGACGAAGACGTCGGAGGCGTCCACCACGAGCGCTTTGACCGCCCCGACCTCGATGGCCCTGGCGCGGATGGTCTCCAGGTCCTCGTGCGTCCCGAGGTCGATGGTCAGCGTGATGACGTCCAGCCCGTAGGTCTCCTGGATCCACTTGATGGCAACCGATGTGTCGAGTCCGCCTGAGTAGGCCAGGACCACTTTTCCCTTGCCGCTCACGGCGCGTCTCCTTCCATATTGCCGCCCGAAGGGCCAACGAGCCGTTTATACAACAGGGGATCGGAGGTGTCAACGGCGCCCGCACAGCGTGGCCAGGGGCCGTTCTGCTTGAATCCTGAGCACCAGGCTGTAGACTATCCAGGCGGACGCATGCCATAGCTCTCATTTGACGGAGGTGCACGCGCAGATGCCTAAGGAGACCGACATACGCATCGTTGACATCACCACGGAGATGAGCCGGGTCGACGCCCGCGAACCGCTGAAGTTCGGTGCCTCCGTGGTACCGGACGATACGTATTGCCTGGTGACCGCCACGGTCGAGAACCGGCGCGGCGAGCGGGCCAAGGGACACGGCGGCATCTGGCTCATGGACTTCTGGGCCTTCCCGGACCCACGCATCGAGCATCCGGTCCGCGAGAAGGCAATGATCGACTTCGCGGAGCGCTTCTGCACCTCCGCGTCCGATTACAACGAGTACGCCCATCCCATCGATATCGCGCTCCAACTTGAGGAGCTCTTCGAGCCCCTGGCGAAGGAAGCGGGCGAGAAGAACGGCCTGCCCTACCCCCTTCCCCGGCTGGCGCAGCTGGTCTCCGCCAGCCCGCTGGACGCCGCGCTGCACGACGGCTTCGGGAACGTCAACGGCATCTGCACCTACGACGGATACGGGCCCGAGTTCTGCAACCGGGACCTGTCCGCCTACCTCGGCCCCGAGTTCAAGGGCAAGTACGTGGCCGACTACATCCGGCCGGCCTACCCGGACCGCATCCCCGCCTTCCACCTGGTCGGCGGCCTGGACACCCTCCGGAACAAGGACGTGGCGCCCGACAAACCGGACGACGGCCTTCCCTGGGCCATGGAGGGGTGGATCGAGCGCGATGGCCTGACCTGCCTGAAGGTCAAGCTGAGGGGCACCGACCTGGAATGGGACCTGGACCGCATCTGCGAGGTCTATCGCATCGCGCAGGAGCTGCACGCCAAGCTCGGCATCAGCGAACTGCACATGAGCGCGGACACCAACGAGCAATGCGAGAGCCCCGACTACATCGTGGAGATGCTCAGGCGACTCAAGGAGCAGGAGCCGGGCGCCTTTGAGGCGATCCTCTACATCGAGCAACCCACCAGCCGCGACCTGCGCGGCACCCGGCACGACATGAGCGAGATAGCCGCCCTCAAGCCCGTCATTATCGACGAGAGCCTCACGTCGCTGGAGGACTTCGACCTGGCGATGGAGACGAACTGGTCCGGCGTAGCGCTCAAGTCGTGCAAGGGGCAGTCCTCGGCGATGATCTTCGCTTCCCGGGCGCGTGAAGGCGGCATCCCCTACACCGTGCAGGACCTGACCAACCCCGACATCGCGCTGGTCCATTCGGCCGGCATGGCGGCCAGGATCTACCCGATGATGGGCGTGGAGACGAACTCGTGCCAGTATTTCCCCGCGGCGAACGAGCGGGTGGCGAAAGTCCATCCGGGCGTGTGCCGGCGCCGGGACGGGCAACTCTCGCTGGAGAGCCTGGGCGAGACGGGCCTGGGATTCCGCTGGGACGAGATGGTCTGAGCGCGACTGCGCTTGTTCCCCGCCGCCCAATGATCATTGGGGTAACCGGCCTGGAGAAAGCGTGTACCGGCAGCCGGAAACGCATTGACGTTGGGGTCGAGGCCCAACCATAATGGGCTTCGAGTGCCGTGCGTAACGGCTATGCAACCGTGCTGGGGAGCCACGCGTATGGCAGCGAGAGGCTGGCTCAGGGAGCTGGACGACCTGCTGCGGGGCAGCAAGACGGACCCCGAGCTTCTGGCGCGAGGCACCGAGCATCTCAAGCTCGGCGCCCACGTGGTGATATCCGTCGTCCTCGGCCTGATATACGGCGCCTCGATGGGCCTGTACGCCGTCCTCAGCCGCACGACGCCGGTCCCCGAGCAACTGCTGGCATCCACCGTGAAGCTTCCCGCCCTGTTCTTCCTGACGCTGGCGGTATCGTTCCCGTCGCTGTACGTGTTCAGCGCCATGCTGGGCACGAGGTTGAGTCCCCTGGCTGCCCTGCGCGTCATCGTGTGCGCGATCACGGTCAACCTGGCTGTGCTGGCGTCCTTCGCGCCCATCACGGCCTTCTTCACGCTGACGACGACCAGTTACCCCTTCATGAAGCTGCTGAACGTCGTATTCCTGGCCATCTCGGGGATGATCGGCCTGGGGTTCTTGATGAAGGTGCTCAACCGGCTGGAGGAGGCGTACGCCGGCCTCGACGAGCCGGAGCCAGGGGAAGCGGCAGATGCCGGCGGGGGGACGGTGAGCACCGACGCCGGGCGGAGCCAGAGCACCGTCGCACGCCGGCTCTTCAAGGTGTGGCTGATCGTCTACGCCCTGGTCGGCGCACAGATGGGATGGATACTGCGTCCGTTTATCGGTTCGCCGGACCTGCCTTTCACGTGGTTCCGTCAGCGAGGGGGCAACGTCTTCGTTGACGTGCTCCGGACCATCGCGGAGATGCTGGGCTCGTGATGCGCGCCTTCGTCCAAGCCGCGGACGATTTCCTGCACGCCAGGGGGCAATTCGCACCGGGCGCGCCGGTCGGGCCGCAACTGAAGTGGCTGGTGCTCTTCATCGTGATCTTCGGCGCCATCTACGGGGCTGTGATGGCTTCGTTCACAGGACTTGCGCCCGGGAGGTATCACCATCTCCTCTACGTCGGCCTGAAGGTGCCGCTGCTGCTGGTCGTGACGTCCGCCCTGTGCATCCCCAGCTTCTTCGTGATCAACGCGGTGGCGGGGCTGCGGGACGACTTCGGCGCCGCGTTTCGGGCCCTCGTGGCAACCCAGGCCTGCCTGACGCTGGTCCTGGCCAGTCTGGCGCCCGTGACGGCCTTCTACTACTTCTGCGCGCCCGAGTACGGCACGGCGGTGCTATTCAACGCGGCGATGTTCGCCGTCGCTGCCGCCGGAGCGCAGATAATGATGAGCCGGTACTACGGCCCCCTCATACGCCGTTCGGCGCGCCACCGCACGATGCTCTACTCCTGGTTCTTCGTTTACGCGCTGGTGGGAATCGAAATGGGCTGGATTCTGCGGCCCTTCATCGGCGACCCGAGGGCGCCGATTGCTTTCTTGCGCAGCGACGCGTGGGGGAACGCCTACGTCGTGGTGATCCGGTTGATCGTGCGGATTCTGGGCCGCCTCTCGCCGTTGTGACGGTCAAGCCGGCCAGAGCCTCTACTGCGCGTCTTCGCTCGGATAGTCGATGAGGGAGATGACGCGGCGGTTGCCCAGCTTCTCCCGACCGCCGAGGTAGCTGAGCTCGATCAGGAACAGGCACGCAACCACCTCGCCGCCGAGCTGCTCCACCAGCTCGCAGATGGCCTTCGCCGTGCCGCCCGTCGCCAGCAGGTCATCCAGGACCAGCACCCGGTCCCCCGTGCCGATGGCGTCGCGATGGACGGCCAGCGTGTCGGTGCCGTACTCGAGCTCGTAGGTCCTTTCGACGGTCTCCGCGGGGAGCTTGCCGGGCTTGCGCACGGGCACGAAGCCCGCGCCCAGCCGGCAAGCAATGGCTCCGCCAAAGATGAAGCCCCGCGCCTCCGCCGCCACCACCTGGTCGATCTGCTCCCCGGCAACCGGCTCGACCAGGGCAGCCACGGCCGCCTGCAATGCCGCCGGATCCTTCACAAGCGTGGTGATGTCCCGAAACACGATGCCTGCCATCGGGAAGTCCGGAATGCTGCGGATGTGGTCCTTCAGTTCCATCGAAGCAAGTCCTTTGCTGGAGTGCACACTCTGGAGCGGATGGGGGATCAGCCGAAGCCCGCGCTTGCCATGGCTTCCTTGAGTTTCTCCAGGGCCCTCTTCTCGATTTGCCGGACCCTCTCGCGACTCAGGCCGACCTGGCGGCCCACTTCCCGCAGCGTCTTCGGCCCTTCGGGATCCAGGCCGAAGCGTAGCGCAAGTATCCTGCCCTCGCGTTCGTCGATGCTCTCCAGCAGGTCGGAAAGCATCCTGAGCTGCATTCGGTCGAAGACGACGCTCTCAGGCCGTTCCGCGTCGCGGCTCCTGATGACGGAGGCCAGGCTCAGATCGGACTGCGCGCCCGGCAAGTCCTGATCGAGGCTGGTCGTTTCGGAGGCGAGGGCGCGCTGAAGCAGGCGGGCCCTCGTTTCGTCCAGGTCGAGCGCGTCCGCCACCTCCTCCATTGCCGGCTCCCGGCCGAACTCGTCACGCAGCTCGGCCTGCGTCTGCTTGGCGCGGGCCAGCACCTCGACCATGTAGGCGGGGATGCGGATGGTCCGCACGCTGGATCTGGCGGCGCGCCGGATGGCGCGCCGGATCCAGTAGGTGGCATAAGTGCTGAAACGGACCCCGCGGGAGGGGTCGAACTTCTCCACGGCGTGCAGGAGCCCCAGGTTCCCCTCTTCGATCAGGTCCATGAGGTCCAAGCCGCGCCCCGCGTAGCGCTTGGCGATGTCGACCACGAGGCGCAGGTTCCCGAGCACCATTCGGTCCCTGGCGCTGGGGTCGCCGTGCTGCTTGATGCGCCTGGCCAGCCTGCGCTCTTGCTCCTCGCTCAGCAGGGGATAGGCCCCGATCTCGCGCAGGTACTGCCGAAGCCCTGTGTTCTGGGTTCCTCGCGCCATGGCTCCCAAGGGTCGAAGCGAGCGTTCAGACTGCCCCCGGCCGGCAGGCTCACCCCGCGCTCCCCTACAGGATGACGGACAGGCGGCACGGACGCCCACGCCGATGCGGGCGACATCGGCAGGATCATTGCGTCTGCGGCCGACCGGCGCTGCGGCGCATCGCGCTATTGCTGGGCGTCTTCTTCCTCGCCGGGCTCCTCAGACTCGGCGACACTCTCCGGTTCCCCGCCCTGCCGGATCTCCATATCCGTATCCGTGGGCAGTTCGCCCGGGCCCAGACCCTCGACCTCTTCCTGCTCGCCGGCAGGCTCCTCCAGCCGTAGGGGAACGGAGATCTCTATCTCGGTGGACGCGTCCGCCACGTCATCGGGCACCCCCTCACTGGGGGTACGACCTTCCTCCTTCTCCGGCTCCTCGGAGCGAGGCCCCGGCTCCTCCACGTCGGCCTCGTCCGCTTCGTCCTCCGCCGGCGAGGTCTCGGCGCCCTGCTCGTCCTCCTCTGGCGAGGTCTCGGCGTCCTGCACGCCCTCCTCCGGCGAGGTCTCGGCGTCCTGCACGCCCTCGTCCGGCGAGGTCTCGGCGTCCTCCACACCCTCCCGGTCGAGCTGGGGCGCCCCTTCCATGGCCTCCTGAACGAGCGCCTCGGGGTGCTCCGCTTCTTCGAGCTCGTCGCTGCGAATGACGATCCTGGGCCCTTCCTCCTCCTCCGTGATGGGGCCTTCGGTGCGGAGGCTCAGGCCGATTTTGCGCTCGTCGGCATCGACGCGGATGACGCGGACGTCAAGCACGTCTCCCACGTCGACGATCTCCTCCGGCGAGGGGATCTTCTTATCGCTCAGTTCGCTGATGTGCAGCAGGCCCTCCAGCCCGTCTTCCAGCTCAACGAAAGCGCCGAAGCTGGTCAGCTTGGTGACGATGCCGCGCACCAGATCGCCGGAGCGGTAGCGGCCGGGGATCTCATCCTTCCAGGGATCCGGTTCAAGCTGCTTGAGCCCGAGGGCGACGCGACGCTTATCCGGGTCCACCTCGAGGATCATGGTCTTGACCGTATCGCCCTTCTGCACCACCTCGGAAGGATGGGAGACCTTGCGCGTCCAGGACATGTCGCTTACGTGCAGCAGGCCGTCTATGCCCTCTTCGATCTCGATGAAGGCGCCGTAGCTGGTCAGGTTCCGGACCCGACCGACGACCTCGGTTCCCGACGGGTAGTGCTCCTGAACCAGTTCCCACGGGTTCTGCTCGGTCTGCTTCATGCCGAGGCTGATCTCTTCCTTCTCCTTGTTGATGCCCAGCACGACCACGTCGACCATGTCGCCGATGGCCACGACCTCGCTGGGGTGGTTGATGCGGCGCGTCCAGGACATCTCGCTGATGTGTACGAGGCCCTCGACGCCTTCTTCGAGCTTCACGAAGGCCCCATAGCTCATCAGGTTGACGACTTCGCCGGAGATGGTGGAGGCGACGGGGTACTTCTCCTCGATGTTCTGCCAGGGGCTCGGGGTCTTCTGCTTCAGCCCGAGGGCGACCTTCTGCTTCTCGACGTCCACGTTGAGGATCATCACCTCGATCAGGTCGTCGATGGCTACGATCTCGCTGGGATGGCTGATCCGGCCCCAGCTCATGTCCGTGATGTGCAGCAGGCCGTCAATGCCGCCCAGGTCGACGAAGGCGCCGAAGTCCACGATGTTCTTGACCTTGCCCGGGCGTGTCTGGCCCTTCTCCAGTTGCCGGAGCAGGCGGGTGGCCATGATCTCGCGCTGGCCCTCAATGAGCTGGCGCCTGGAGACGACGATGTTGCGTCGATCCTCGTCGATCTTGAGGATCTTGCACGTCAGCCGGGTGCCGATGAAGTCGGCGATCTCGCGCGGTCGCCGGATGTCCACCTGGCTGGCCGGCAGGAAGACGGGAACGCCGATGTCCACCAGCAGCCCGCCCTTGATCTTGCGGATGACCGTGCCGGTGACGACGTCGCCCTCTTCGTAACGGGTAACCACGCGCTCCCAGTTGCGGATGCGATCGGCCTTGCGCTTGGACAGTTGGACCAGCCCGGCGTCGTCCTCCACGGCTTCCAGAAGCACCTCCACAGCGTCGCCGACCTTCGGGGGCTCGTTATGCTCCCACTCGTACCTGGGTATTGCCCCCTCGCTCTTGTAGCCGACGTCCACCATCACTTCGTCGGAGGTGAGGCTGACAACCCGCCCTTCCAGGATGGTGTTGACGCTGTAATCCTTGACCGACTCGTCGAGCCGCTGCTCAAGTTCTTCGCCGCTCAGGCCCTGTAAGGACTGCTGGACCTCCTGGTCGATCTCATCCCGATCTATGCCGTACTCGGCGAGAATATCGCGCTTTGCCATGTCTGACCTTTGGAGTACAAGGAAACAACACGAATCACTCGGAACACTTGTCTGGCGGCAGACCACCGCCGGCAGCCGGGGGCCGCCCGCGCACCGCCGTCCATTCCCTAAACCGTCATGGCACCACACTCAGCGAACCAGGTAGTCCCTCAGGGACTCCCGGAGCCTCTCGATCTCATCACGCACCAACTGCGTCAGTTCGTCGGGCGCCTTGCCCGTCGGGTCAAGCAGGCGACCGTACGCGACGGCCACCCTCCCGGGCCGGGGCAGCACCTGCGTCCGAGGCCAGCACGCGAATGCGCCCTCGATGCAAACGGGCAGGACAGGCACTCCGTGCCGGATCGCCAGGGACGCCACGCCCGGCTTGAAACGTCCCAGGGAACCGTCGGCCGTCCGCGTCCCTTCCGGGAAAATCAGGATGGCCTCGCCGCCGGCCAGCAGCCGGCGGACCGTCCTGAGCGCCGCCCTGTCCACGCCTCCTCGCCTGACCGGATGGGTGCGCACCGCCCGCAGCAGCGCGTTGAGCCCGTGGATCCGGAACAGGCTGCGGCGCGCCAGGTAGCTTATCGGCCTGACCAGGCTCACCCCCACCAGAACCGGATCAAGGAAGCTCTGGTGGTTTGAAGCGATCAGCAGCCCGCTTCGCACGGCCCCGATGTCCGGGACGCCGAAGTACCTCGTGCGCGTCAAGGCCAGCACCGGCCCCAGGAGCAGCCATTGACAGAGATGATAGAAGGCTCCCTGGAGCCACGTTCTTGCGGCCACCGGCTCATCCCGATGCTCTTTGCGCCTTCAGTCCGCCACGAGGCCGCGGCGCCGGACCTCCCGGACCATCGCCTCAACGACCTCGTCAACCGTCATGTCCGTACTGTCAAGCACAACCATGTCTTCGGTCTTGCGCAACGCACCGACCGGTCGCGAGCGATCCCGGCGGTCACGATCGACCAACTGCGCCGCCACCTGCTCGACCGGCAGCTCTTTGCCGCCCTCAGCCAGGTCCTTACGGCGCCGCCTGATCCTCTCCTTGAGGGAGGCATCCAGAAAGAACTTGGCGTCCGCGTCAGGGAACACCTCGGTCCCCTGGTCTCGACCTTCTGCGACCAGGTCCCAGCGCCGACCGAAGTGACGCTGCCGCACCCGCAACACCGTCCGCACGGTCGGCTCGTCCGCCACGAGGTATATCTTCTCGGTTACCTCGGGCGTCCTGATTTCGCGCGTCACGTCGCGTCCGTCGCAGAGCACCCTCAGTCCGGCGTCGTCGGGACGCAGTTCGATGCGCGCCGATTCCGCCACTTCGGCCAGCCGGCGCGGATCGCTCATGCTAGTCCCGGACTGGAGTGCCTTCCACGTGACGGCCCGGTAGAAGGCGCCGGTGTCCAGGTATCGAAACCCGAGCCGCCGGGCGAGCGCGCGCGCCACCGTGCTCTTGCCGGCTGCGGCAGGACCGTCAACTGTTATCACCAAGGCCCGGTCCTCTGTGCTCCCCGCAAGCCGCGCGTCTGACGGGCGGACACGTGCGAAGGCCGCCCCTTGATTGCTGAGAAACGCCCCACCCCACCGTGACCACCCAATATACCAGATGAAGCCGGGCGCCGCAACCGCATCAGGCCCGGCCAGAGGGCTCCCGAAAGGTCCTGGGGAGCAATGGGCGGCGCAGCTCACCGACACCTAACCCGGCCCACTGCCGATCAAGGCGCCTGCCCGTCTGGCGCCGTATCCCGGGCCACCGCATGGAGCCTGGCCAGCACGTGCGCCAGGGCGGCCTGCGGGTCGTCGGTCACCTTGAAGAGATCCATGTCCTCCGGAGAGATGTAGCGCCGCGGCAGCATGGTATCGGCCAGCCAGCCGACCAGCTTCGACCAATAGTGACTGCCAAAGAGGACCACGCCGAAGTTCTCGGTCTTGCCGTTCTGGAGCAGCGTGAGCGACTCGAACAGCTCGTCCATAGTGCCGTAGCCGCCCGGGAACAGGATGAAGCCGATCGAATACTTCAGGAACATGACCTTGCGCACGAAGAAGTAGTGGAACTCCACCAGGCGGTCCAGATACTCGTTCGGCCGCTGTTCGTGGAGCAACTCGATGTTCAGCCCGACGGACAGCCCCCCTGCCTCTTTGGCCCCCCGGTTGGCGGCCTCCATCACGCCTCCG
>Ga0114922_10005988_pt1 | contig 11175 bp, 10 predicted proteins | sample AartaG_FD_100975 | JGI IMG/M metagenome (GOLD analysis project Ga0114922, IMG submission 100975) | Deep subsurface microbial communities from Aarhus Bay to uncover new lineages of life (NeLLi) - Aarhus_00045 metaG | ecosystem: Environmental > Aquatic > Marine > Oceanic > Sediment | place...
ACTATAATACCTTTGTGATTTATGGTTGATATCTCTAAACAAATCGAATATTGGCAAAAAAGTGCTGATGAGGACTGGGAAGTTGCCAAACAGCTTGTTGACAGCGGCAAAACTCGCCATGGCCTTTTCTTCGCACATCTCGCAATAGAGAAAATGCTAAAGGCACATTACACTAAGAACAAAAAAGATTGTCCACCTAAAATCCATAATCTTTTGCGAATAGCCGAATTAGCTGAAATTGATCTTGATGTTGAAAAAAAAGATGTATTATCAACCATCAACAGATTTTGCATGGAAGGTCGTTACCCAGACTCTTTTGTTGTTCCACCAACTTTAGGTGAAGCTAAAAAATATATTCTGTTAGCAGAAGGGGTATTAGAATGGCTGAAGCAGCAGTTATAGACGTAGTTAAAAAATACCTTAATTGTTTAACAAAACAAGGATACGATATTAGCTTTGGTGTCTTATTTGGTTCGCAGGCAAAAGGTAATGCTTCTTATCTCAGCGATATCGACTTGATAGTCGTATCTACCGATTTTGACAAAAATATCCAATCCCAAACTCTCGATGAACTTTGGAAATTGGCTGGACGAACCGACAGTAGAATTGAACCAATTCCTTGCGGATTAAAAAATTGGGAAAAAGACGACATCCCGCCAATTTACGAAATCGCACGACACGAGGGGCAGATTGTTTATTTGAATTAATTGTTTAGCCCTGCCAAAACCGATAGCACCAGGATGTTTCCGAACAGACCTCGCAAAACCAGAATCCTTCGGACGAGGAATCACATGGGGAATCTCCATGAAAGATCCGTCAGGCCCGTTCCCATACCTTCTTCGCTATGAAATCAGACTTCTCTCGCCATATCCCGGTCCTGAAAAAGACCCCGACGGCAAAATCCACGACAACACAATATGGAACCTGGGACACAGCACAAACCTCCTCAAAATTGACGGCCGCCGCCTGTTCGGCAAAACAAGCCCGCGTAGCGACTCCACAATTTTGCACTTTTCATTTTACATTTTTCGCTTCCCCGTCATTCTGAGCGCAGCGAAGAATCCCTTTTTCCCTTTTGCCTTTTAACTTTTTACTTCTCTTGTCATTCCGAGCGCAGGAGTTTACACTGAGTTTACCGAAGTGAGATACGCGGCCGCAGGCCGACGCAGGGCTTTCTTTTTGCTCAATTTTTTAACTTTACTCCTTGCCTCGCCAGAATGCGTTGGTTAGTGTTTAGCCCCCAAATTCATTTGGGGGTATATTTAGCCCCAAAGCCACGACTTTGCCGTTTTCCCTCCCCCGAAGCCAGATTATATTTTTATAAAAAAAGATTGATAAATAATCGTAAATCGCTATAATTGCAGCCAACGCGAACGGAGAGCAACAGCGGACTTGATTAATTCAATAGCTTAATAATGATTGATTATTGGTATTCCGCCGAAGGCGGATAAATATTGAAGAAGCAATGGGAACTTCTTATAAAAGAAAGAAGTCTGTGCTTGGCATTTTACGTCCGCCTCTGGCGGATATAATCATTGTTAGGGGAAATCAGAATTAAAAAAACAGACCTTTACAATTATCATGACTATGATGCAAGAAAGTTCATTAAAAGCCTAATTAATTTTCTTGGAGAATGTCAGGTCTTGCGTTCTCTTAAAAAGTATGAACAATCGCTGAAATGTTCTGGGGTTCTATATCGAGACTATTATTTAAAGAAACGGCATCCGTGGCTTGATGCTTTAACACAATACTACGAACTAGTCAGAAATGCAAAAACCATTCATAAGAATTTGACTCCAGAGTTGCAGTCTTTGGCGATAGATGCTAAGAAAGTATATGAAGTACAAAGGAGCATGCCGGGTTCTATAAAAAACAAATACAAAAGAGATCTTCTTGACGAAAATAGAGGGTATAATTATTTGTTCGAAATAGAAATTGCATGGCATTACCTTTTGCAGGATTACACTTTGCATTGGTACGAAGATGACTCGGGCAAACGTCCCGAATTCCTTGTAAAAGCCCCAAATTTATCTTTCAATGTTGAATGCAAGTGGGCAAGCGTAGACATTGCTAGGAAAATACACAGAAGGGAGTTTTATCTCTTTGCTGAAAAACTGATACCAGAGATTGAAAAGAGAAAGTATTCTGGACAGTTAGATATCTCATTAGAGGATCGACTCACAAGTAAAACTATTAATGAACTTTGTCCTGAAATTTTAAAGCAAATAGACGGAGGGTTATTGCAAGGTGAGAGCAAGATTGAATCGTTTGGGACTTTAACGTTAGATTTGCATAGTAATTCTGGAGCTTTTATTGACTTTAACGAACACATGGTTGATTCTTATAAAAGGAAAGCAGATAAAGCACATTTAGCAGTTTTTGCAGGAGCTAAGGATGGAAAAGCAGTTGATCCTATTGAGTTAACTGTAATGTCTGAGAAAGCAGATACCATCCTAAATGAGATACAGAAGAGAATTTCGGAGGCGGCCAAGGATCAGTTAGACTGTTCAATACCAGGATTGATAGTGTGCTTTTTAGAAGGCGTTAATGGTTTTGAATTGTGTGAGCTTAAGAGCGATTCGGGCTTACAACGTATGACATACCATGTTCTTAACAAGGATAAGTATTCACATATTGCTGGAGTAAATTATTCTTCTGAAAGGATGATACAGAAGGAAACTGGTGCTGAGAAAATCTTCAACAGTGCATTGTTTTTCAGAAACCGTAAATGTAAATTTAAGGAAGCAGAAAAATTTGAATTTGTATCGCGTCGGAGATTGTAATTATGGACACTACAAGCAAATTACTGACTGACTTCCTAACATACATTCTTCTAAACATATTTTCTCCTTTTATTAATATCTCCTTGACTACCGTTAAGTCTCATTTCTTTTCTACATACTCCAGAGTTTATGTAAAATAGAAAAACTAAAGACATCCACCTATTTTAAAATCCTTGATTTTTACTTTTGATTTTTTTATCGCTTAAATATGCTACTTGAGGTAATAATTCCAAAACGAATTTGTTAACACTTCGTCATCTGTGACTACACGATATACACTATTACTAATTATTTCTCTTAGTTTAATCATTCCACCTTTATTCTTTTTAATTATGAATTCCATCTTGTTCAATATTATGCTCTTTAAAAGTTTTGCACATTGATCTAAGGAACGAACTACCAATACTCCATTTGCAACACCGTTCTCTAAATTAACCTGAATACCCAGTGGGTGCTTTTCATGTAAAGAGTTTGCACGTTTGTTATATTTATCACTAGCTTTTTTAAAAAGCATATCTATCGCTTTTCTTAGTTCATTCTCTTCTTTAAGACATTCAGGACTTGTTATCCACTTCTTGACAGTCTTATCTTTCCATGCACCCTCAGGATAATAAAGTTGTAAGTTATCGAGGACAAGTTTATCTATACTCTTTTTAGGATAATACACCTTCGCGAATTGAAAAGCGTTTTTAATAAATATCCTTTTATGCTTAAGCTCAGGTACATATGCTATAACAGGTTTACCTTGTGCAAGCGTTGCTGCTAGCTCCGAATCTTTTCCAAGGGTATCGTTTTCCTGAACTAGATATATTGTACATTCTGCCCTTTTTAGCATTAAAGCTTCAAGAAGGCCTTTGTCAATCCTTTCGACACAATTTGCCTGTGTCGGATCAAAGAATCTTAGCCTTAATGGTTTTATTAATTTGTGTGTTTTGAGGTTTGTTATGAATTCATTAACAAGGCCATATTCGTGCTTTTGGCGCATCGAAGTTGCAACATAGACATCCATATAATCGTATGATAAATATCTATAATAATTTTCATTGCCTTGTTTAACAATCTTTTCCATTTTCCTAAGCTCTTTTTGAGCTTCTATGTCCCCTTTATCCTTCTTAGCCTTTTTCCTAATTTCATCTTGAAAGTATACTCCTATCATGTACGTATTTTTTTTATCAATCTCTTTTATTTCGTCTAAAGGTTCTTCTGTTCTATCTTTAAACTTCTTAATATGTTTTTCTTCTATTTTCTTAAGTTCTTGATTAAGTTTATTTTCATTTATTTTACTAAGCTTTTTAAAAGCATATTTTACATTTCCATATAATAGAATTGCTGTTTTCTGGAAGTTCTCAACATTTCCTTCTAATGAATCAATCGTTACTTTTTTCTTATTAAAGAATTTATTAAAAAAGTGGCTCGTAACAAGGTCATATCCTAGCGTTAAAAGGATTTCGTTAAATTGACTATAACTAAATTCATTTTCAACTTTGAATAATGGAAGTCTATCAACAGCATCTTTAAATGGCACTTTTTGACCTGTTAATTGCTCCACTAAATCTATTAGCTTAGCCTTATAGAAGCCCTTCTTTATTAATTTACTCACCATAGCAATTTCCTTTTAGTATTCTATTTTTTCAAGCTTTTTTCCGCTTCTTGGGTTTAATTTATAATTCTCTATATTTCCTTTCCATTGTCAACAATAACCCAAAAGTTTCAAGTCTTTTGCTAGCTTCCTTAGCGCAATCCTGAGTTTAATATAAGGATACTAACAACTAACCATAATACCCAAACCCGCAATTTTCTCTTTTTTTAACCGCTACTCACCAACCGTTATACCTTTTCTACCCACATTATTTTGCTCTGTCAAACAATTTCCAACTTTTTTTGTTTTATATCTTGAATTACGTGTTTATACTTATTATTTTAACTTCTCAGTTCGAAGCTGGACGTTCGAAGTTAGTTTTCTTCTTTCCCTTCGTGTCCTTCGTGAACTTCGTGGTTACTAATTGATTTCTTCATTTTTTCGAATCATTTGCGAAGGTATTATTTTGTTGAACGGAATCTTTTCAATATTTTTTTAACTGCCTTGCTAAAAACGAGTTACGAGTATCGTGAATCGCCAATTGTTGACTTTTTCCGACCAAATGCGCATGTTCGCCTGATTATGGGAGTGTGTTTTTTTCAAACAGCCCGGAGGCGGAGATAAATAGTCAATAGCCAATAGTCAATATTCAATCAGAAAGGGGCTTCGTCGATGATGAATTACCAATACGCTATACGCTATACGCTCCACGCTTCACGCTCCGCCAGTATCCAGCGCGCACAAAAAAACCTTTTTATGCAAAACAAACCCAATTCCCCTCGATTTTGCGTCAAAAACGGCTATTTGGAAGAAAAACAAAGCCAAACAAACCCAATTCAAACCCAATTCAAAGCCAATTTAAGCCAATTAAAGCCAATTTCAATGCCAAACAAACCCAAAACAAACCCAATCTCAAACAATAACAATACTGCTGTACCTATTTTTTATAAACGGTCCGGCCGCCAACTATCGTCTCAAGGATTGCAATATCTCTGATTTTGACGGGGTCAACCGTAAAAGGATTCTCAGCTAATATGACAAAATCAGCAAACTTACCCACCTCGATTGAGCCTTTGATGTCCTCCTCGAAGTTTTGCCAGGCGGCATCTATCGTTACCGCTCTCAATGCCTGCTTTACTGAAACTCTTTGCTCCGGCCCCAAAACCTTCTCGCTCTTGGTCAACCGATTAACAGAAACCCAGACAAGCTGCAGCGGATTTACCGGCGTTACGGGAGTGTCGTCATGGACGGTAAATTTCATACCTCGATTAACCGCAGATTTTAAGGGACTAATCCTCGCTGCCCGCTCCGGCCCCATAAATATATCACGGTGCCTGTCGCCCCAGTAATAAACATGGCCAACAAAAAACGATGGTGTAATACCGATTTCCTTCATTTTATCGAGCTGGTCTTCACGAACCATCTGGCAATGCTCGATGCGATGGCGGGCATCCGGCCGAGGATGTTCTTTTTGTGCCTGCTCGAAAGCATAAATAATATCGCCGATAGCCGCATCACCATTGCCGTGAATCGCAATCTGGTAGCCCGCGAGGTGCGCCTTTTTGACCATTTTTACAAGGGCCTCTCTGCTTCTGCGTGGATAGCCACAGTAATTAGGGTCACCTTTGTAAGGAGTATAATACGGCTTGGAAAAATATCCTGTATAGCCCTGGTTAGAGCCGTCCTGGAACATCTTTACAGCGGCCACCTTTAGACGGTCAGGGTCAACGTCGGCAAGAATTTGCCGAGTGGATTTAGCACTGCTCAAAGAAGTCATCGAGACCACACGCAAATCCAACAGCCCTTTTTCCAAACCTCTTTTAAGATAGGAGATTTTGCTTTTGCCTGCACTCGCTATAACAGTTGTGCTAACACCTTTGGAAACATAATGTTTCGAGCTCCAGGCAACGGCCTGGTCTGTTTGTTCTTTGGTTCGTGACGGAATCAGCCTGCTGACCTTACTGCCGCACTCTTCAAAAACGCCTGTAGGCTCACCAGTTTCAGGGTCTTTGCAAACCACGCCGCCTGTCGGGTTCGGCGTATCTTTTGTAATCTTTGCCATTTTCAAAGCGAGGGAGTTGGCAACGCCTAAATGCCCTGAGGTATGGCTTATCCAGATGGGGTGTTCTGTTGAGACCTTGTCCAAGTCATATCTTGTTGGGTGTCGTTTCTCGGCCAATAACGTATCATCATAGCCGCGTCCTGCAATCCACTTTCCTTTTGGCGTATTTTTTGCTTTCTCTTTCAATGCACTGATAAGCTCATCGATATTTCTTATCCTGCCGATAGGCGGGCTGTTAAGGTCAACCTTAAACAAAGCTACCGTTCCGGCACCGGGAAAATGGTCATGCGGGGCATAGAAACCCGGCAGCATAACTCTGCCGGAAAGGTCATTTACTTTTGTGTCTTTGCCGACGAGCCTTAGGATTTGTTTATTCGTTGCCGCTGCAATAATTTTGCCGTCCTTAACAGCTACTGCCTGAACGATATTATCATCAGAACCCATCGTTATAACTATGCCGTTAGTATATACCGCATCGGCAGTTACAGTGGAAAGTTCATTTCCGCCCTGCTGTGCTGAAAAGCACGACAAACTAACGGCCAGAATTAAAGTAATGCAGCATTTCAGTAAAAAACTTGTTCGCCCTTTCATTACAATCTCCTTTTCATACCTGAAAAATGACTATGGTTTTCTCACAAAATCCAACATATACGCTAATGAGTTTATTATAATATGGAGCACGCTCTTTGTTGAAAGAAAAAATTGACTTCTGTGAAATTTCCTTGACCTAACAGCAGTGAAGTTTTAACATTGTCAATCTCGTAACGGAAATGCCTGTAAAAGCAGGCGGAATCAACGTAAATACGACGAACCATAAAGAAAAAGGAAACAAAAATATGGCGAGATTACCAGATGTCGTGAAAAAAGCAGTGGCTAAACAGAATACTTTTCCCGTAGCAACGTGCAATCAGGAAGGAATACCCAATGTTATATACATTAAATATTTGAAGGTCATCGATGATGAAACAGTCCTGATTGCAGACAACTATCTTAGTAAGACACGTGACAATATCCTCAGTAACGGCAAAATTGCCTTTGTTGTGCTCGACAAAGAAAAGGATTCTTTTCAGATAAAAGGCACTGCTGAAAGACTTACAGAGGGAGATATGTTTGACGAAGTTCAGAAGTGGGTTCCAGACAAGCTGCCAAGGGTTGCTGCTGTTATAATGCGTGTAGAAAGCGTATATAGTGGAGCCGAGCGTCTTTCCTGACTCAAAACAAGGACGCATTTTGTTAGTATTTCCACTTCGATTATTACGGCTATACCTGGAACCATAAAGAAGATTAACGATGCCGTTAGTTCAAGCGGAAGAATTAATCGAATTCACCAGACAGATATTTGAAGCGGTCAATACGCCGGCCGAACAAGCCAAGCTATTGGCCAATCGGCTTGTCACGGCACACTTGCCTGGTTTCAGCTCTCATGGCCTCATCCGTATCAAACAATATATGGATGCGATAAATGCCGGCCTGCTCGACCCTCAGGCCAAACCGACCGCAGAAACAGAGACACCGCTTTATGCAAACGTTAACGGCAACAGGGCTTTCGGACAGGTAACCGCAACTTTTGCAATGGAATTAGCCATTAAGAAAGCAAAAGAAAACGGCCTGTCTATAGTCGGCTGCTATAATATGAATCACGCCGGGCGTCTCGGTGATTATGTTGAGATGGCTGCCGGCGAAGAACTTATTGCTATGGCATTTTGCAATGGAGGCGGGCCCAACGTGGCGCCTTTCGGTGCCAGAAAAAAGTGCTGGGCGCAAATCCTGTCGCTTTCGCCGCACCGACAAGTTCAGGAAAGAAAGTAACAATGGATTTTTCCACCTGTGTTACGGCTGAAGGCAAACTACGCATAGCAAGGAACAAAGCAGAGAGCATCCCGGAGGGGCTTATTTTGTATAAATACGGAAAAACAATGTCAAGCGATGTTATGAAAACAATGCAGTCACTCATACTACTCGGCAGACTCGCAAAAGTTGAAGAGATGGTGGGGGCTGCGATTTTCCTGGCATCGGAAGAATCCAGCTTTGTTACTGCACAGACCATCGCCGTAAATGGCGGCGCCTGGGCACGATAACTATTCCTTGAGTGTGGAGATAATATGAGTGGCTGCGTCCCTGATGTACCTGTCCTTAGTCTCTTCGGCCAGTTTTGTCATCTCTTCCAAAGCGGGTCTTGCCTTTTCGCCGAGGACTTCCAGCACATTAACAGCGTGCAAAGCAGCCTTTGAATTTGTACTCTTTAATTCCTGCTTAAGAGCTGCGATGGTCTTTTTTGTCTTTCCAAAAACGCAAAGTGCTTCCGCCGCCGCAATCCGCACACTGGCAGATGAATCATTAAGACATTTCTCCAAATCCGCACTCGCCTGCCTTGCCTTTTCCCCAAGTATCGCACAGCCGGTCGCTGCCCAGTAACGCACGGAATCTTCCTTATCACTTAATCTTTCGAGCAAGAACGGCAGTTTCGCAGCATTTCGCTCGCCGGCTGTTTCGGCTGTTTCGACAACCCGCTCGAAAGGAAATTTTTCATCATGCACAAGTTCAAAAGCCGTTCGGCCATTGATTCTCTCAAGCATTTCGCCTTCGGGGATAAACCCGGCGTCGCGCACTTCTCGAATCCATTTCATATTGGCCAAACGCATCCGCTCAAGAACTTTTTTATACTTTGGCTCCGCCGCCAGATTATTTACTTCATAAGGGTCTTCCCTGGTATCGTAAAGCTCTTCTGTTGGTTTGGCGCCCCAGAAAATGCTTTGAGTCTTATTGCATTTACCCTCTTTAAACGCCTTCTCCCACGACCTTGTTGCCGGTGCCCTCCATAAGTATTGAAGATGCTGACCATAAATACGGTGCGGCATATAATTACGAATATATTTAAACCTTTTGTCACGCAGGCCGCGCATCATATCGTATCGTTCATCCATACGGTCACGGTAAAGGTGCACGTATTTTCGCTCCTGCTTTTGCTGCCTGCCAAGAAAGGGCTCGCCCTGCATATATTCGGGGACCTTTACCCCTGCCAGTGACAGAACTGTCGGCGCAAAATCCACAAAACTGACCAGTCTTTGCTCTCTTGCCGGCGGCTTTGCAGGAGCAAGATGCTGATATTTCCTGCCAAAGCGAATTATCAACGGTACATGCGTTCCGGAATCATAGAGATAGCGCTTGCTTCGCGGCAGGACTCCGCCGTGGTCAGAGTAGTAAAAGACAATCGTCTCATCGGCCAGACCCGACTTTCCCAGCTCACCCAGAAATTCACCAACCCGTTTATCCATCAACTGCACCTGGTCGTAATACTGTGCCCAGTCGTGCCGCATCTCAGGCGTATCCGGATGATAAGGCGGCAGTTTCACCTGCTCGGGCTTATGATTCAGCTTATTTCTTGACTTGTGGATTCTGCTCTCGTGCGACACAGCGATATTGAAAACACTGAAAAACGGCTGGCCGGCCCCGCGTTTCTTATAATGGGCCTTTCTGCTCGATTCATCCCAGACACCTGCCGGCCTGGGTATATTGTAATCCTGCTTGGCGTTATTGCTGCAGTAATAACCCGCTTCTCTCAAATATTGTGGCAGGAGTTTAATAAACTGCGGAATTTTATTTTTACTGCGCATATGGTGCGTGCCCATCCCCGGCGGATACATCCCCAAAATCAGCGTTGACCTCGCCGGCGCACAAACCGGCGCATTGGCAAAGGCATTCTCATAGAGCAGCCCCTGCGAAGCGAACTTGTCGAGGTTTGGTGTTGTCGCAAAGCTGTCGCCGTAACAGCCAAGAAAAGGCCCGTTGTCCTCACTGACAATCCAGAGAATATTCGGCCTGTCGGTTTTGTTAATATCCGCAAAAAGTACATCCGGCAAAGCCAGTAACATTGTCCCCGCCCCTGTGACCTTTAGAAATTCCCTTCGGTTAAAATTACACATCAAAATACTCCAATCTTCTGTTGTAGCTTTGGTAGGGTGGAACTTGCCCCACCTTTATTCACCAAAACCATTCTACCACAAATTCTTAAACAACTTCTAACCTATTACATCCTGACAGTCAATCGCAGACCATAACTCAAATATTTCACAGGATTTTGCCGCTTTCCAGATAGGCGCATCGGCAATAAGACCTTACAGCAAAATTTCGATACAATTTACAAAAACAGTTTGTTTTGATTGTGGAATCTTCTGAGGGTGCTGCCAACGGGCAATTCTTCCTTCCGTTTTTGCTATTTTGCCGTCTCACACATAGTTTTTTCTTGAAATATAGCAGGAATCTGTTATACTATTTTTATTGTGTTTTTCGGCTGCTGTAGAGGAATGCTGAAAAATACGTTTCTTTTAGTGGTTCCCTCCTGAACTGCCATAAGGCCAAGGGAGCATCAGGGTGAACAAATCGTAAAATCGCTGAATTCTTAGGAGGAAAAAAAATGGGTGATAGGGCGAATCTAAGGACTTGGCTGGTAGTCTCAATATTTTTACTGGGCATTGTGGCAGGACAGGTATCTGCCGACCCAAACCTCGTGGGGCACTGGAACTTTGATGACGACACAGCCGACGACAGCAGCGGCTACAGCCACCACGGCACAATCGTGCCCGGCGATGTGAGTACCAGCATCAGTATAGTTACAGACCCGGAGAGGGGTAAAGTGCTGAACGTAAATAACTCTGCCGGTGTTATCAACAGTGTTGTTAACTGCGGCGGAGCCGGCGACTGGGCGGACATAAGAGAGCAGATTACGATTGCAACCTGGTTCACCTTCGAAT
>Ga0114922_10005989_pt1 | contig 11174 bp, 9 predicted proteins | sample AartaG_FD_100975 | JGI IMG/M metagenome (GOLD analysis project Ga0114922, IMG submission 100975) | Deep subsurface microbial communities from Aarhus Bay to uncover new lineages of life (NeLLi) - Aarhus_00045 metaG | ecosystem: Environmental > Aquatic > Marine > Oceanic > Sediment | place: Aarhus...
GAATATTTAGTAACAAATGATTGGAGGATATTTATTGTAGTTTTTTCAGTTTCCGCATCTAAACTTAATTCAGCAACAAACCTTGGGATTAATGAAATAGGGTTTGTCGATGGGGCCTTTAAATTTAATTCTCGTATTATTGTTCTGTAGCATCTCCTTACATTTTTTGCATTAACAGATGTTTGATCTAATATTTCTTGAAGCGTTCTGGGGATTTTTCTCTCTCTACACGCGAAATATAAGCATGCAGCAACCATCCCATTAATAGATCTACCACGCAATAATTTTTTCTTAAACGCTTCAATATAAAGTCTAATAGCTGCCTTTTTTACATGATTCGGCAGATTTAAGTTACTACCTATTCTTTTTAATTCTGTAGTTGCTATTAACATGTTGCGTTTATCCCAAGTCATCCGAGAATTCCATTTTGCAGCTCTTTTTAAGTCAGGGCTTTGTATATTGTTCTTATCAATAACGGTGCTTAAACCCATATCAGGTAATAGAATTGAAATTGGAGAACCTGTTCTTTCTCTCCTTTCTTTTTCTTGCTTTGTAAATGCTCTCTTATCGCTATGAGACACATCTACGATTCTTTCGCTTATGACTAACCCACATTGTCGGCATACAATTTCTCCCTTTTCTTGAACTGAAATTGTATTACCTTCACATTCTGGGCATAAATTTGATAAATTACTCACTTCAGATTTTATTTCCATTTTAAAAACCTCTTTAAAAATTTGAACTTACCTAACTGTGAAACTTTCTAAATTCCCGTGTAAACTAACTGAAAATCGTGTAAAATAACAATAAATCTAAATTCTTGTGACTGAAATCGATTTATTACTTGAATGCAACATAATTATATGCAACTTGGATATATAAATCTTATGATCAAACCTAGAGACCTTTCGTAATATATTAAAGCATAAATGGCATAAAAGTAGTGAATCCAAATAAAATACCTCCTGGAATTGTTATTATTAACCACTTAAATGTCCTTCTTGGTTTTTCTACTTTATTTAAAAACAAGTAGACCGAGAAGAATATGTGAACTGTATTGACAAATGACGCTATAGCAATACAATAATAGATTGTTTTTTCATGGGGATAAATAGCCAGATTGATATTACTTATTCTATTTAATGCTAAAGGATCTATGTCCTCAAGGCTAAAAAAAGTAAAAATTAGGCGATCTGGAATTGGATCCAAAAGCCATATCAAAAAAAATATCAAATAATTGAATAGTATCCCAGAACCCATTACAATGTAAACAGTACCTACTATTAATCGCGGTTTAGTAAGCTGATCAATTTTGGTTTCTTCTTTTTCTTTAGAAAATGCTCTAGATTTGAAATATATACCTCTTGCTTTTAGGAAAGTTAAAATACCACACCCTACTAGTACGATAACAAAAATATATTTTAAAATTATAAAGTAAATATGAGCATAGTGATTAAAGGCAATACAGAAGTTCTCAAAGAAATTTATAATATCTACTATTGAATCATCAAGATTCGATATTTCCATCTTATATTATTTTTAAACTGAATATAAAAAAACTACACATTTTATGTTGAAAATATCAAGTTTAAAACTTTTAAATCAGTTAATTAAACACTTTCTCAATCCTAGATAGTAGATCACATTATCTTTTCGCATTCATGGTTTATTTCTTTCATTGTTGTGTTAAAATCTTGCCACCAATCTTGACCCTGCTGAGTTACGAGCATTGCATCGACTTTCCTTGTATCTAAGCACCGGATTTCCTCTTTGTGCGCTTTTACTTTATCTTTCCATATTTGGCTAAATATGTTTTGTACGTTTATCTTTACTTTTTTTATTAACTCTTCGTAAGTAACAGAAACATCCTCTTTTTTTTGTAGCTTTTGAAGCTGATCAAACTTGATTTTTTCCTTTGCTCGATTTAAATCCCCGCAATTTATCGTGATCGTAAATGGTTCTGCTTTTCCGTACTTACAAAATTTTTGAATATCACAAGGCGAACAATAACTTTCAAAGCTGATTAGATAATCTTCTAATCCTATGATTGAATAGCTTAAAATTTTCGACAATAAATTCACTCTTGAGACCTATAATAAGAAAATACACTCTTTTACCTATTAAGTTTTAAGGCAATAGAAGACAAAAAATTTTTTTAATTACCTTTTATTTAAGTATTTATCAAAATTTATTTATGATTCTTATTTAGAATTAGTTGAAAAATTCGGGAGAGTGGCTTAGCCTGGTATAGCGCACGGCTGATAACCGTGAGGTCGGGGGTTCGAAGCCCCCCTTTCCCATTTAAACAATATTGTGTTTAGCGAACTCGATATTCCCATTCTTTTGAATATACTCATTATTAGGCTTTTAAACCGAAATCAAAATAATATTTTTATATTTCATAGAAGATTTAACATTATTGAGCATGCAAATTTTAATCGTTTCTGGTACTCCCGGAACCGGAAAAACTACAATATCAAATAATGTAAAAAAGTATATTGATGTTAAAATAATTAGTCTAAATGAATTAGCAATCTCAGAAAATTTAATAGAAAAATATGACACTAAAAGAGAAACATCTGTCATAGATAATAAAAAAATAATTGGTTTCCTAATCGAATTAATAAAAGAGTATGAAAAAGAAGATCCGGAATTTTTAATAATTGAAAGTCATTTTTCTGATATAGTTCCAGAGCAATACATCGATTTTGTTATAGTTCTAAGATGCGATCCGGACGAATTATATAGTAGGTTAAAAAGAAGAGGTTATAAAACAGAAAAAATTAGAGAAAATGTTCAATCAGAAATTTTAGGCAATTGTGTTAACTATTTTATGAATAAACCAATAAACACACCGATACTAGAAATTGACACAACAAGGGCTAGTATAGAATTAATTACAAAAACAGTAATTAATATTCTTACTAAAAAAGTAGATATAAAAGATTTTTATGCAGGTAAAGTTGACTGGTTAGAAAAATTATTTCAAGAGGATCGTTTGCAAACATTTTTTGATTAGTTAAAACTGATTTTAAGTGAAAAATAATGAAATTTGAGATATTAGATGTCGACGCTCTAGCACGGTTAGGGCAGATTAAATTAAACAATAAAGAGATGGTCACTCCTAACTTATTTCCAGTAATCCACCCTTCCAATAATCTTATCTCACCGCTCGATTTAAAAAAAATAGGAGCGCAATGTCTCTTTACAAATGCCTATATTATCTACAAAAACGAAAAACTAAGAGATAAAATACTCCATACAGGGCTTCATGAGTATCTAAATTATGATGGGATAATCGCAACAGATAGTGGTGCGTTTCAACAATATATGTATAATAACGATTCCGTAGATATCGATGCGGATAGTATTGAAAAATTTCAAGAGAATATTGGATCAGACTTTCCTGTTATTTTAGACATCCCCGTACAATTAGAAGATGACTATGAAATATCAAAGAAAAAAGTTTCTACTACAATTCAGAGGGCGAAAGATAATATTTCAAGAAGAACTCGTTCAGATTGTTCTTGGTTTGGGCCAATACACGGAGGAAAACATCTAGAATTAGTAAAAGAAAGCTCACTCGAAATGAGTAAATTAGATTTTGGAGTCTATGCAATCGGTGGATTAGTAAAAGCGTTTTTGGATTACAGATTTGAACTAACAACTCAAATTTTATTAACCACAAAGAAATATATTATTCCCAATAAACCCATTCATATGTTTGGTTTAGGATTGCCTCAATATTTTTCATTGGCAGTCGCATGTGGTTGTGATTTAATGGATTCGGCGGCATATATACTATTTGCTAAGCAAAATCGTTATTTTACTCTGTCGACAGGTACTAAAAAGCTTGAAGAATTAGAAGAATTTCCCTGTCACTGTCCTATATGCTCTGATTTTACTCCAAAAGAAATTAAAAAATTTGAAGAAAATTTGAGGATTGAACTCCTCGCAAAACACAACTTATACTTATCCTTCTCTGAATTAAGAACAATAAGACAAGCAATAAGGGAGGGTAATTTATGGGAGTTAGTAGAACAGAGAGTACGCAATCATCCGAATTTAGTAAAAGCATTGAATTTAGTAAAATTGAATAAACCCTTTTTTGAGATTTATGAAAAAGCATATAAAAGTCATGGGAGACTCTATTCTTCCAAAGAAAGCATAGAAAGACCCTTAATTTATCGATATGAACAAAAAATTCTTAATAATTACCGTTCTCCTAAAAATGTTAAATTTCTCATTATTTTACCGGAGTTGGATGTAAAAGGTACGACATCGCCCTCTGTAAACAAATGGCTAAATGAAATTAACAAGAACGATTTAATTCAAAGAATGGATATCCACTTAGCGTTTTATTCCATTATATTTGGAATCATTCCATACGAACTCATCGATTCATTCCCTATGGGACAATACGAAACAAGTGCTAATTCTTCAATAAATAACATTTTCTATCAAAATTCTATAATAAATTCAGAAAAATTATTAAAAAGAATATCTAGCAACTATCATAAATGCGTCCTGTTAATTCCAGATATGTATTTAAACCAATTTAAGGAATTGAAAAAATTCCCTAATACACATCCCATTAATGGTTTAAAAAATGTTCTGAATAAAATCTATGGAATTAATTTTTCCGAATTTAATGATATATCAGAAATTATACACTTTTTCAAAGATGGGTAAGAAATGGCCATATTAGACTCAATCAATGCAATCGGGCATTCACTTATACAATGCACTCACAGAACTACCATTGAATTAACTAAGGACGATTATCTTACCAAAAAAGGAACGTGTATTTTGGGTATAAAAGCCTCAAAAGCCTGCCATGATTTAACTCCAGAATTAAAGAGAAAAATAGTGGCCGGAGAGAAAATCGAGGTGGTAATAAAAGTGGGTGAAAATATTGATCATTTTTATGGCTATGGCAATAAAAAATTAACATTACTAAGTACAAAGGACTTAGTTTTTCGAAAAAGCAACTATATATGCGACAGGACTATCCTTATAAGATGTACAAAATCCTCAAGGGATTTGAACCGCAGTCTTATTAAAAATTTAACTAATTCCAAGAACCGTATCTCAATAGTTTTCAAAGATAATGATGTAGATGAATAGGCCGAGAAAGGAAGACACTCAATTTTTAAAAATACAAAAGGATCACGCTGAAGAATTTCTCAAATTGATAAAGATAAAATTTTCCGATGTGAACATTATTGATAAAAGAAAAAAAGTACTACATAGTGGTTCCTATGTGCTGTTTCCTTTAATAAAGAACAGAGAAAATGTGAACAAATTTATTGAAAGTGATGTATTCGATTTAAAATTTGAAATTCTTAACACTAACGGGGAACTGGATCCAAATTATAAATTTCGCTCAATTGAAGAAGCCTTAGCAGACGAATTACCTGAAGATATTATAGAATTAATACCAAAATCTTATGATGTTATTGGTAAAATCGCAATTATCGAATTTGACCAATTTATCGCGTTAAACATTGATAAAACCTCGTTATATAAGAAAAAAGTGGCTGAAGCGATAGTAAAAGTGAATAAGGGGGTAGAAACAGTTTACGAGAAGAAAAGCGAAGTAAAAGGAAAATATAGGTTAAAAGATCTACAGTCGATTTTTGGTGAAGATAATCCTGAAACTATTTATAAAGAGAATAATTGTACGTTTAAATTAGATGTCAAAAATACATACTTTACCCCAAGATTAGTTTTTGAGCGAAAACGTTTAAGTTTACTTAATTTTGCAAAAAACGAATCAATCGTAGATATGTTTGCCGGCGTTGGACCAATCTCTATTCAAATTGCTAAAAGCAACGAGGTAAATGTTTATTCTTTTGATATTAATCCAATGGCTTATAAATATCTCATCGAAAATGTTAAATTAAATAAACTTAAAGGGGAGATTTCCGCTCATAACATAGATGTCGCAACCCTCATCAATTTGTCAAATGAATTAGGAACTCATTTAAACGATTGCGTAGATAGAATTATAATGAATTTGCCGGAACAATCTATAAAATATATAGATATAGCATGCTTTTTGATGAAAAAAACAGGTGGAATACTACATATTTATCAATTCTGTGAAAAACCAAATCCAATTGAAAAAGGAATTGAAAACTTAAGGAATAAGTTAAACGGGAAGGGATGGCGTTTAGAAGAGATAATTAACTCTAAGATAGTTAAAGCGTTTTCTCCTAAATCTGATTTAATTGTGATAGATGCTAAAATTAGGTATATCCCTTAAAACTTAATGTATTGAACTTTTAATTTTAATTTATAAATTCAGAACTGGAAAGTCTAAAAAAAGATTAATATGATTAGTTTAGTTTGTTAACTGATAAACTCATCCCACCATCAATAATTAAGTTTTGTCCCGTGATATAATCGGCTGTTGGAGATGCCAAAAATACTGCTAAGTCAGCTACCCATTCAGCTTCACCAATTCTATCAATTGGAATCTTAACATTTCTTGTTTCAAGAAATTGGCGAATTAATTTGGGATCATTATTATAAATAGGTGTTAAGAAGACTCCTGGACTAATAGCGTTCACAGTTATGTTGCTTTTTCCTAATTCCAGAGCCCAAAGTTTCGTAAATGCAATTAATGCCGCTTTACTCGCGCTATAAATCCCAAGCATCGGATTATGGCCATTAGGTGTACCTGCAACTGACGCGATGTTTATAATTTTACCCGCAATTGGTTGGAACTGCTTTTGTCGTTTCATACTTCGGAAAAATGCTTTAGTAACATTCAATGGGCCTTTTACATTGACCGCAAACACTTTATCATAAACAGATTCTTTTGCTTTTAGGGCAGTATAAAGTCCTCCATCTATTCCTGCATTATTTACTAGTAGAAAAACGTTGTCGAAAGTTTCAAATGTTTTCTTAGCCATTTCTTCAACTTCTTTGGAATTTGAGACATCGGCTTTAATTAAGAGAATAGTCGAATTATAGTGTTCCAACACTAATTTCCGAGTTTCCTCGAGACCAGCCTCGTTAATATCATTTAAAACCAAATCAGCTCCTTTAGCAGCATATGCGATAGCCATTTTTTGGCCAAATCCACTACCAGCTCCAGTAATAAGAGCCACCTTTCCTTTTAAAAATTTATCTTCAGACACTTTAAAATACCTTTTAGAATTATTATTGTTGACGATTTTTAGATTAGCTTTATTCAACATTGAATTAAATGTTTATTTAAAAATTAAAAAAAGTAGAATTAATAGAATTTTTAGAGCTAATTAACCGTATAATCCACGGTTTTTCTTTATATTTCCAATTACTTTCATAGCGATTGGGGTTTCAAAAGCTATGTCTACATCAATTACAGCTGGTTTTTTAGACGCTATTGCTCTTTGTATGGCAGGTTTAATATCTTCAGGATTTTCAATTTTTTCTCCGTAGCATCCAAAACCTTTCGCAATTTCTGCGTAATTAGTTGGGGGTAAATCTACATCGCAATATCTCTTCTTAAACTCTCCTTTTTGTTTGCTTTTAATCATACCCCACGCACAGTTATTGGCCACGATAATAATTATTGGCAGATTCAATCTAACCGCAGTATCTAACTCCTGAACATTAAACATAAAGCTTCCATCTCCGTTTATGACAACAACAAGCTTATCTGGGTTCGCAATTTGAGCTCCTATCGCATGAGGGATGCCCGTGCCTAGATGCCCCATAGTTAACGGAAAGTAAAGGGTTCTTGGATCGCGGGGAAAATTACTTATTAAACCAAATGTAAATACTGCTATATCACCACCGTCAATAACTAGTTGAGAATCGTGTTTTATCGAATCCAATACTTCATATGCAAGTCTTTCGGGTTTCATAGGTAATTTATCGTACTTTAACAACTTCTGAATTGCTAAAGCGTCGTTTTTTCTAACTTCCGTAAGATATGTGTTCCATTCCGTCCATTCCGTTATCTTCTCTTTTGGGAGAGATGTTTCCATTTCAGCAAGCACTTGTTTTATTACAGCTTTCGCGTCTCCTATAATTGCTACACTTACTTTTCGGTTTCTTCCAATCATTTCTGGATCGATGTCGTTTTGGATTATTTTCGCATTTGGGTTCCATATCGGAGGAGCCCCAAAGAGGATCGTATAATCCCATTTTGAACCGAAAGATATAACCACATCTGCTTCAGACACTGCTTTTCTGTAGGCGTTAGCAACTAAATAAGAGCCTACATATGTGTCACTACGAATGTCTATGGCACCAACACCGTTTATGCTTGTGCCACACGGGATTTTATAGGTTGTAGATAATTTTATTAACTCATTAGACGCATCAGATGCGTGAATTCCGCCACCTGCAACAATTAAAGGTTTTTTCGCAGTTTTCAAGATTTCGATTGCTTTTTTAATCGCGTTTGGGTTTCCAACCGGCCTATCAACTGGTCTGTACTGCTCTGGATTTAATATATTATTTGCATCCTCATCAGAAGCTTTTCGGACAAGTGCGGTTTCTCTAAACTCTAGAAAAACGGGACCTCTCCTGCCTGACATTGCAACTTTAATTGCTCTTTGTATAGCTTTCGGAATCTCATATGGTTCTTCGACCGAAATTTGTAGTTTAGTTATTGGTTCCATTAATTTCATTTGATCTAATCCGCCTTGGAGAATGCCAGTATCGTCGAACATTCTACCGATTTGTGCTCCGATAACAAGAAGCGGGATAGAATCTGCCCACGCTGTAGCTACTGCTGGGACGAGATGAGCGACCCCCGGACCTGCAGTTCCTAAGCAAACACCAAGCTTGCCTGTAGCTCTTGCCCAAGCATCTGCCATGTGTCCTGCCGCTTGTTCGTGGCGAACCATAACAGTATCAATACCTTCTTCTCGCCCATATCTCTCTATAGCGTCATAAATTCTTAATAATTCTCCGCCAACAAGACCGAAAATCTTTGTTATTCCCTCCTTGAGAAGGCTTTTAACAACTAGATCACCGCCATCTAAAGGACTAATATTTTGTTTAGACATAAATTGAAGTATTGTAAATGAAAAATAAACTTTTTTACGAGAATATAAGATGAGAAGATGTTGTATTTTTTAAATGGCCTACTAAATTATTTAATACTCTCAGCAAAATCGAGTGCTCCAGTTGGTTTTTTTAACTGAAATTCTTCGTTTAAGATCATTTTTTTTAATTGCTCAGCTAAAAGAATTGCTCCGGCTCGATCTGATTGTCGTAATACGACGGGAATGTCTCTTCCTTCAAAATTAATTGACTTAAGGTCTAAACTAAAAGCCTCTGGACACAATCTTGCGCAGTTGCCACAATTAAAACATCGAGATCTATTAATTGCTACGATAAGTTCATCTCTTATAATAAAAGCGTCTGTAGGGCATTTTCCGATAACTTCACAATCGTAGCCTTTTCTACACGCTTCAGGATTAAATTTCATTATGAAGTTATTTTGCCAGACATCTCCGTAAGTTATTTCTCCCACTTTCTCTCTTCCAACAAGACTTAGTATCTTCAATTTTACATCTTTGTCAGATTTAACGATATTATTGAACACGCGTTCGCTGAGAATTGGAATTGGTACCGCTATCGAACAGATGGGTTCAAGTCCGTAAGAAGTTTTAAAAGCACCCATAAATTCTGGACTCATTTGAATCATCGGAGCTATAGTCATCATATTTGGTTTTTCTATATAATTACGCGTACCCGGTCCCATTAGATAACCAATAGCACCGTTCACTAAAAGTGGGGAGCCTACGCCAAAAGAGTCAAATTCAGGATCGTTTTGAAACGGATTCAGGGCACCACAACCAGAAAACGTAATCTCTGATTTATCAGGTTGAAATGGAAGGCATGAAAATATTGTGTTTACCTGATACGATTTACAGTTAAGCATTGCATTGTAATTTTTTATGGCTTGTCTAGTACCCATTAGTTTCGCGTATTGCATATCTTCTAAAGTTAATTCTTTTTCGACTTTTTCTCCTTCACTACTTTTAGCGAGAACCTCTACCAGTTTACCTTCAACGAGTTCTCTAAATAACGACCCTCCACAATATTCTTTTCTTGACTGGCTTTGTGCAGTTCCATAAACTATGAGATCTGCAATTCCTAAGTACTCATTGGGACACGGACCTGGAAATGCGGGGATGCCATTTATGCTAATCTCAGTAAATTTGCGCAATGTCTTTGGTGCGCTCAGTCTGAAAGAAAATAACCCCAAAATTCCACTCATTAAACCTTTGGTGGCTGTAGTTATCACATCTACATCTTCAAACTTAACATGTTCTCCATCGCTTATTCGCGTGATGAATTCTTGAACGGTAATAACATTCGCAGTACCACTACTAATTTTTTTCCTTATTTCAGAAAGCTTTCGTTTATTAGGCATAAGAACCACTTATATTATAAAACAGTATAACTTGTAAAATATTTATTCTAATAAATTTTTTTTTATTAAAAACTACTAAAAACACCGAAAACGCTACTTGAAATTCCAATTCTAAACATAGAGGTTATTTCCTTAATGCCATATTTTGAGTCAAGATTAAGACTAAATCTTAGTAATTTAGGAGAAGTCGAGCAGAAGTTAAATTTTTGCAGAGTTTTAGGGATCAATAATTTAATTATAGAATTAGAAAATGGCGTGAACAAGATAACACCGGAGTTAAAGGAGCTAATTAACAAATATTCGACATTTAAATTATACTATCGCACAACTATTAACCCAAAAAATTTAGATGATTTAAAAATTAGTCTTAAAAAAACAAAAAGTATATTGGGTATTATTTCAGTTGAGTCATCCGACAGAAAGGTTCAAATTCAAGCTGCTAAAGATTCACGAGTAGATATGTTATCATTTTCGACTGAAAATATTATTAAAACAATCACTCCAGGTGTAATATCGCTTACAAAACAGAATAATTCATTTATAGAATTTTCTTTAGAGTCAATTATGATAAAAAATAAAGCGATTCAATCTAGAGTTCTTAGGAGTTTATACCGCGCATTACAATTAGCTATACAATTAAATGCTAATTACATTATTAGTGGAAATTTTGATGATGTATTTAACTTGAGACATCCCAGAGCGTTAGTTAGTGTTTCTCATACCTTATTGGATATACCTTTGTTGAATGCCAAGAAGGCTTTTTCTGAGAATGTGATGGCTCTTATCA
>Ga0114922_10005990_pt1 | contig 11173 bp, 10 predicted proteins | sample AartaG_FD_100975 | JGI IMG/M metagenome (GOLD analysis project Ga0114922, IMG submission 100975) | Deep subsurface microbial communities from Aarhus Bay to uncover new lineages of life (NeLLi) - Aarhus_00045 metaG | ecosystem: Environmental > Aquatic > Marine > Oceanic > Sediment | place...
ATCTTTAAAAAATGGCAAGGCAGTGGTTGACCATAAGTTATGTATTTTGTGTGGGTATTGCAATCCGGTATGCCCCCAGTTTGCCATTAGATTGATTTGATAAATACTTTCAAGCAATCCTACCAATATCTATTTTTCATTTCTTAAAATTTTCCTATATACTGATGAGAGTAATTTATCGGTTCTTTTAGGAATATATCGTCATATATCCCTGATAATGCACTTGGTTACCTCAGCCGATACCCCATAACTATCATCTGAAAAATAAAATCCCCGATGTCATTCTTTTAACCCTCTCTGTTCTTCTCGTCTTTCCTTTATTTCGTAAAAAGGACGGGTGGCTTTTTTAGGAGCCAAAGATAAGTAAAGGCAAAAATAATTTTTCCCTCTTTTCTCTATTTAATTTTTTTAAAAAAATATTTCAAAAAAGCAATTCTTTTTCTTTACATTTATTTTTGTATAATATATAATATTATCATAAAGTGCAATATATTCTATTTCTTGGGAGAAAAATCATATAATGAAAAAAAACACTTCTTTAATTGCTGAAATATGTAGGATGCATTATCTGGATAATTTAAGTCAGAACGAAATATCATCTAGTTTAAGAATATCTAAATCAGCCGTATCACGTTTACTAAAAGAAGGAAGAGATGAAGGGATAGTTACTTTTCACATTAAAGATTATGAAGACCGCTTGAGTTCTTTAGAAGATAAACTCGAACAATCTTTTAAATTGAAAGAGGCAGTTGTAGTTTCTGATGAAGAAATAATATCCGAAGAATCTATGAAAAAAAAGGTGGCGAAAGCAGCAGCCAAACTTTTACAGAGAAGAATTCGGGAAGATGATACCATTGCCGTTTCGTGGGGAACTACTTTAGCTGAAGTAGCCAAAGCACTAAATCCTCCATCCCATTTAAGTGTCGATATTGTTTCTCTTTTGGGAGGAATTGATATTACCGGCAGAGACATCCATTCTAATGAGATAGCAAGGCGGGTAAGCGAAGCCTTTAAGGGGAAATATTACGTATTAAATGCTCCGGTATTTGTTAGTAATCTTCGGACAAAAGAAACATTTGAGAAAGAAAAAAGCATTAAAGCAGTTATTGATAAAGCTAAATTAGCTGATATAGCAGTAGTGGGTGTAGGTAGTCCCAAACAAAGCTCTACAATGATAAAACGAGGGTATTTTTCTATTAAAGAATTTAGTAAACTGACTGATAAGGGAGTAGTTGGAGATATCTGTACTAACTTCTATGATATCCAGGGAAATATTATTAAATTTTCCTTACATAATAAAATGATAGGTTTAGGATTAAAAGAATTGAAGCACATACCCATTGTGATAGGTGTGGCATGCGGTGAAGATAAACAGGAAGCCATTTTAGGTGCACTGCGTGGTGGTTATGTAAATATAATTGTTACCAATAAAAAGGCAGCGGAATATTTAATAAAAAATACATAACTAAGATTAGTTTAGTACATATTTATAAAAGTAATAAATAAAAATTTAACAAGGGATTATATGTCTAATATAAATAATTTAGCAAAAAAAGAAATATTATTAGAAAAAGTATATCAATTGGCCTTTGATTTTGAAAAAGAACACCATTGCTGTTCACAGTGCACCGTAGCTGCTCTTCAAGAAGTTTTTCAAATAAAAAGTAAGGTACTTTTTTCAACTTCATTCGCTCTTGGAGGAGGATTTGCTAATACTTGTGAGGGGACCTGCGGAGCTCTTGCCGGAGGGGCAATGATAATAAGTTATTTTTACGGACGCCGACGTGTAGAATTTTTTAAAGGCATTTCGAATAAAAAAGCGAATTATTTAACTAAAGAACTTTACGATAAATTTGTTCAAGAATACGGAAGCTGTCTATGTAAAGATGTACAAAAGAAAATTTTTGGACGTTCTTTTAATTTTTGGGATGAAAAAGAGAAAGAATTATTCGAAAAATCTGGTGGACATATAGATAAATGTCCTGCTGTAGTGGCTAAAACCGCTCAGTGGATTTTTAAAATCATTGAAGAGGAAATGAATAAAAACAGGGAGAAGAGTAAGGAATATGAAGGTAAGTAAAGAACAAAAAATTAATATGTACAGAAGCATGATTAGAATTCGTAAATTCGAAGATAAGCTGGAACAAATATATCGGGATGGAAAATTAAAGGGACACTCACATTCCTGTCATGGAGAAGAGGCTATAGCAGTTGGTGCCATAGAGGCTCTTTCTAAAGAAGATATAGTCTTTTCAAATCATCGGGGGCATGGACATTATTTGGCCCGGGGAACTTCTCCCAAAAATATTATGGCTGAATGTTACGGTAAAGTTACCGGGACAAACCAAGGGAGAAGCGGAAGCATGTATCTGGTTGATACAAAAAGAGGAATGCCAGTAGCTAGTGGAATTGTAGGAGGTAATATTTGTCTGGCAACCGGTTCAGCTCTAGCCAGTCAAATAAAAAAAGATGATGTAGTGACTTTAAGTATTTTTGGGGATGGAGCAACTAATATAGGCTTTTTTCACGAAGCATTAAATATGGCTTCTGTATGGAATTTACCTATTATTTTTCTTTGCGAGAATAATCAATATGCTGAAGCTACTAAAAGAGAACAACACCAAAAAGTAAAAAAGATATCTGACCGAGCAATTGGTTACGCAATGCTGGGGATAACTATTGATGGAACAGATGTAATTAAAGTATACGAAACAGTTAAAGAAGCAGTAGAAAAAATTCATCAAGGAGAAGGCCCTATTTTAATAGAATGTGTAACTTATCGATTATCCGGACATTCATTGGGGGATTTAGGTGCTTACAGACCAAGAGGAGAAAAGGAAGAATGGGAAAAGATTTACGATCCCATCAAAAAATATAAAAAACAACTTCTTAAAGAAGGAATGTTAACTCTTCAGGAAACAGAAGAGATAGAAGAAGAAATTCAAAAAGAGATAGAAGAAGCAATAAAATTTGCCGTTGAAAGTGAAGAACCATTTGCTGAGACAGTTGGTAAGTATGTATACCAGGAGGAAGATAATGAGTAAAACTACTTATATCGAAGCTCTAAAAGCTGCTTTAAGAGAAGAGATGCGTAGAGATAAAAATGTTTTTATTATAGGAGAAGATGTGACCAGATACGGATTTGGTGTAAATAGAGGTTTGGTAGATGAATTTGGTTCAGATAGAGTGAGAAATACTCCTATTTCAGAAGCAGCAATTATTGGTTCGGCAGTAGGAGCAGCCCTACGAGGGATGAGACCGGTAGCAGAGATAATGTTTGTGGATTTTATTATGATTGGAATGGACCAAATCGTAAATCAAGCTGCCAAAATGAGTTATCTGTCTAATGGTGAATTATCTGTGCCTATGGTCATTCGAACACCTGAAGGAACAGAATGGTTTGGAGGAGGGGCACAGCATTCTCAAACCCTCCATTCTATGTTTATGAATATTCCTGGATTAAAATTAGTTATTCCTTCTGATCCTTATGATGCTAAAGGTCTTCTTAAAAGTGCTATTAGAGACGATAATCCGGTGATTTTTTTTGAACATAAACAACTTTATACCCAAAAAGGCGAAGTTCCTGAAGAAGAATACACCATACCTCTCGGTAAAGCAGTGATTAAGAAAGAAGGAAAGGACCTTACTTTAGTTGCTACTTCCTGGATGGTTAAACACAGTTTAGAAGTTGCCGAAGATTTAAAAGGTAAAATAAGTATAGAAGTAATTGATCCTCGCACTTTAGTTCCATTAGATAAAAAAACTATTATTAATTCCGTTAAAAAAACCGGGAGGTTGTTAGTTGTTGATGAATCTCCGCTAAGCGGCGGGATGCAAGGCGAAATAATTTCTGTGGTTATGCAAGAAGCTTTTTGGAATATGGAATTCCCTCCTCAGAGGATGGGTTCTCTAAATACTCCAATTCCCTTTAGTGAATCTTTAGAAAAAGAAGTTATTCCTACCAAAGAAAAGATTAAAAAAGAAATTTTGGCCATGTTTTCTGATTAAAGGAAAGGAAAGAGGAAAAAATATGTGGAAGATCCAGATTCCTAAAACGGAATCAAAAGTTGAAGAAGCCACTCTTTTTAAATGGTATAAAAAAGAGGGAGATAAAGTTATTAAAGGAGAACTTGTTGCTGAGATAGAAACATTTAAAGCGGCAGTAGAAATAAATTCACCCAAAACCGGCATTATTTATAAAATATTTGTTAAAGAAGAAGAAACAGTACCGGTAAATACAGTTATAGCGATCTTGATTGAAGAAGGAGAAGAAATTTCTCCTGAAGACATAAAAACTTTTTTACGAAATCAAAAAGAAGACAGTAATGCTGTAAAAAAAGAAAAGAAATATTCTCCTCAAAGAGATTCAGCGCAAGGGATTGATGTTAAAAATGAAAAGATAAAGGTAGCACCCATTGCCCGTAAATTAGCTTTAGCAAAAGGAGTAGATTTATCCTTAATTAATGGTTCTGGATCATTAAGGGCTATTACCAAAAAAGACATAGAAGGATATCTTTCTAAAACAAGAGAAAAAATAAATTTTACCATTAAAGAAGTACGTAGATTAGCTGGAGTGCAAAAAATAAGCGCTGAAAGGCTTACTTATAGTTATAAAAATATTCCTCAATTTACCCTTTGTAGGAAGGTAGATATATCGCGAATATCGAGAACAAAGGATAAAGTAAATTCGCAAATTAATTTTCACCTCTCTCTTGTAGATTTTATTCTACGGGCACTTGTTCATACTTTAAGAAAATTTCCTGAATTTAATGCCGTGTTTGAAGGTAATTCTCACAAACTTATTGAAGAGATAAATATAGGTATAGCTGTAGCAGCCGAGAGGGGACTAATAGTTCCGGTTATTAAAAATTTAAAAGAAAAAAATATTAATGAAATTTCTCAAATTCGAAAGAATATAACCGAACAGGCTTTGCAAGGGAAATTGCAGCCTGAAGATTTCGAGAAAGGGACATTCACTATCACTAATTTAGGTTTACAAGGCATAGAATATTTTACTCCCATAATAAATCCTCCCCAGGTTGCTATTCTTGGTATAGGTAAGTCAGAAAAAATGTCTCTTCCTTTAAGTCTTTCTATGGACCATCGAATAATAGACGGAGCTAAAGGAGCCGATTTTTTACAACTTCTATCCAAAGAGTTAGCTTCGTACCAAAATGGAGGTGATTAAAAGGTAAGAAAAAATTTGCTCAAATTGAACTTAAGACAGCTCAATATATTTCAAAGAAGTCTTAAGGATGGCTAAGAATATATTAGCTAAAGATTAAATTTAAAAGGAGAAAAAAAATGAAAAAGATAACATTATGGTTATTAGTTTTAGCAGTAATTTTATCGACATTTTCAGCATTTATGGTAGTACAAGCTGCCGATAATGATTATGAAATTGTCATGGTAGTTAAACTTGAAGGAGTTGCCTGGTTTGATAATATGAGATTGGGCATTGAGCAATTTGCTAAAGATACCGGAGTTAATGCCTATCAAATTGGGGCTGATACAGCCGATCCAGCATCCCAGGTGGCTTTAATTGAAGATCTTATTGCTAAAGGTGTAGACGCAATATTGGTTATTCCCAATGATCCTGTAGCATTAGAACCGGTATTCAAGAAAGCAAATGATGCTGGAATTCTTACTTTGACTCATGAAGCATCTAACCAGAAGCAGGTAAGTTTTGATATAGAAGCTTTTGATAATGTCGCCTATGGAAGACATATGATGGATGTTATGGCTGAAGATATGAATTACGAAGGAGAATATGCTTGTTTTGTAGGGCATCTTACTTCTACAACACATAATGAGTGGGTTGATGGTGAAATTGCCCAACAGAAAGAAAAATATCCTAATATGAAATTAGTATGCGACAGAATAGAAGACCATGAAAACCAGCAAATTGATTATGAAAAGGCTTTAGAGCTTTTAAAAACTTATCCAAATATAAAGGGTATGATGGGAAGCGCTATGTGCGGAGTGCCCGGATTTGCTCTGGCTATTGAAGAAAAAGGACTTATAGGCAAGGTAGCTGCATACGGAACCTGTTTGCCTTCTGTCGCCTATGATTATCTAAAGAGCGGTTCTGCCAAGTCGATTCATTTCTGGATCCCAGCTGATGCAGGATATGTTACCGCTAAAGTAGCCTGGGAGCTTCTTAAGGGTAATGAAGTCAAAGAGGGTATGGATTTAGGTAGACCTGGATATGAGAGCATAACTATCAAAAATAACCAATTTGGTGTCCCGATTATTTATGGCCAAGCTTGGGCAGATGTTACTCTTGAAAATATAGACGAGTACGATTTATAGACCATATCTGCTACAGAGAGAAGATTGGTTGAAGGGTTGTTGTCCCTTCAACCAATCTTTATTTAGTAAATCCTAAGCTTTGCTTAAACAAAATTTTTTGATAATAGTATGAATTAATAGTATTATTTTATTATTACCGGATATAAAGACTACATCCAAGAATTAGATTGATACTTTATTTAATAAGTTATAACTAAAATTTGTCTAAAAAGTATTATCCTGGTGAGGTTGTAATGGTTGAAAAGTTAGAAAAATTATTAGTAGTTAAAGATATAAGCAAATCATATGTGGGCGTACAAGCATTAGATAGAGTCAGTTTGTCAATAAATAGAGGTGAGATACATTGCCTGGTCGGTGAAAATGGATCGGGAAAATCTACCTTGATAAAGATAATATCCGGAGTAGTTAAATCGGACGAGGGAGAAATAATAATAAATGGTAAAAGATTCCAGAGTTTACACGCTATTGATTCGATCAGTGAAGGAATACAGGTAATCTATCAGGACCTGTCTTTATTCCCCAATCTTTCTATCGCTGAAAATATTTCCCTAAATCAGATAATTGAAAGAAAGAGAAGATTTGTTAATTGGAAAGAGATAAGAGATATCGCCGAGAAAGAGCTTTGCAATATTAATAAAAAACTGGACTTAGATGAAAAAGTAGAAAATATTTCCATAGCTAATAAGCAGCTTGTAGCTATTTGCAGGGCACTAACTCAAGATGCCAAACTTATTATCATGGACGAACCTACCACCGCAATTACCAAAAATGAAATTGATCGTCTATTTTCTGTAATTCTGGATTTAAAGAAAAGAGGAATTTCCACTTTGTTTGTTAGTCATAAGCTTAGTGAAGTTTTACAGATATCTGATAAAGTAACGGTTATACGGGATGGAAAGTTGGTTGGTGTCTACAATACTGAAGGGCTGGATCATAATACACTTTCTTTCTATATGAGTGGTAAAAAGATAGTCGATTCTGTTCTTGATTACCGAGAGAAAGAGGGACAGAGTGAACCGCTTTTGGAAGTTAAAAATCTTTCCAAAAAAGGTAATTTTCAGGATATAAATTTTAAAGTTCGATCAGGTGAAATTGTAGGAATAACCGGAATCCTGGGTTCCGGGAGGACCGAAATTGCATTATCGCTGTTCGGATTAAATAGACCGGATTCAGGAGAGATATATATCGATGGTAAGCTGGCAAAGATAAAATCCCCTCAAGACGCTATCGAGTTAGGTTTAAGCTACTTACCCGAAGATAGGCTTAATCAGGGCTTATCTATAAAGCAGTCTATTGGAAATAATATTGTAGCTACTATATTACAGAGATTATTGAATAGATTTAAACTGTTCGATAATAGCAAAAAATATAAAGCTGCAGAAGAATGGATAGAAGAATTGAATGTAATTGCACCGTCTTTAGAGACTGCGGCTCAGGCGTTGTCAGGTGGCAATCAGCAGAGGGTGGTTATAGCTAAATGGTTGGCTACACACCCTAAAGTATTTATTTTAAACGGCCCTACTGTAGGGATAGATGTTGCTTCTAAAAGCAATATACACAATATAATCAAAGGGTTGGCTAATAAAGGTATGGGAGTTATAATTATTTCTGACGAGATTCCCGAAATTATCCGGAATTGTAACCGGATAATAGTAATAAGAGAAGGCAGCATTGTTAAAAAACTTAATACTGATGAGATAACCGAGGATAAATTGCTGGATATATTAGCAAGAAAGAGTAATTAGGGTGATCTAATGGTGAAAAACAATAAAAGTTTTAAAGTTCAAAAATTATTAAAACAGAATGAATCGTACTTATTTTTAGTTATAATTGTTTACTCTATATTCATTACTTCTTTAAATTCTTCTTTTTTATCTCTGGAGAATCTGTTTGATCTGGGCAAGAGTAGTGCGGGGATGGGAATAATGGCTATCGGAGTCTTCATAGTTTTACTTTCAGGAGGTATAGATATCTCTTTTACAGCAATTGCAATTTCAGGACAGTATATTGCTGCTAATGTTTTAATAACCAGCGGGGTAGATAATATATTTTTTGCATTTTTGATTTCCTGTTTAGTCGGAGTTGCCCTGGGAGCGATTAATGGCCTGCTCATTTCGTATTTTAAGATCCCAACACTGATTACTACCTTAGGTACAGCGAGTGTTTTTCATGGAGCTTTACTAACCATTGTGGGAACTAAAGCTATTAATTCAGCTCAATTACCAGATTGTTTTAAAGCATTTGGTGCAAAAGATGTACTTATCCTGACTAAACCAAATGGGATAAATTACGGATTATCTATCTTTATCATAATATTTATACTTCTTTCTCTACTGACCTGGCTTATTTTGAAATATACCATGTTGGGGAGAGGGATTTTCGCCATCGGCGGGGATATAAATTCCGCCGAACGGTCCGGTTTCAATATTGCTAAGATTCAATTTTTTATTTACTGTTACGCCGGTTTTTTAGCTGGTATTGCCGGTGTTCTGCATATTTCCCTAATCCGTTATAGTAATCCCACCTATATAGTAGGTACCGAACTTAGTGTAATTGCGGCGGTAGTTCTGGGAGGGACTAGAATAACCGGTGGGTCAGGAACGATTATCGGGACAATAATGGGGGTGGCCATGGTAACCATACTAAATAATAGTCTTATCCTGGTAGGGCTATCTTCTTATTGGCAAAATTTCTTTGTAGGACTGATAATTATCATAAGCGTTAGCATTACTTCCTATCAAAGCAAGAGAAGTACCGGAAATATAGTTTTTAGAAGATAATGATTTATAATAGGGAGGTACTATTTGTTAGATAAATATTCAAAACATTCAAAGACATTAACTTTATTTATCATCATGATAAGTGTTTTCGTGGCAATATCGATATTTTTACCGGGTAAATTCTTAACCATCAGAAATTTCCAATCGATGTCTAGCCAAATCCCTGAATTTGGCTTACTGGCAATCGCCGTAATGCTGGCTATGTTGACTGGGGGGATCGATTTATCAATTGTTGCCACAGCTAATTTGGCAGGTATAGCAGCCGCACTTATTTTAACTAAATTTGCCTTTCCCCAAATAGGTGGATATGAGGAGTTATTCACCATAATTTTAGCTATCGCATCAGCCCTTACTATATCTTTAATATGCGGGTTCCTAAACGGAATCTTGGTGGCTTATGTAGGAGTTCCGGCGATTCTTGCTACATTAGGTACGATGGGCCTTTTTTCAGGAATAGCAATTATTATAACCAAAGGATATGGTATTATAGGATTTCCTGAAAAATTCTTACTTATTGGGAGTGGAACCATTTTTTTAATACCGGTGCCGATGATTATTTTTATTCTTTGTGCCTTAGCAGCTGTTATAATTTTAAACAAAACTACCTTTGGATTTAGTGTATACATGTTAGGATCTAATCCGATAGCAGCTCGTTTTAGCGGTATAAGCAACGAAAGTATTTTAATCAAAACCTATATGATGAGCGGTTTATTTGCCGGATTGGCTTCAATAATAATGATATCAAGAGTCAATTCAATTAGACCAGGATATGGTTCTGTTTACTTACTGCAAGCCATTCTTGTCTCGGTTTTGGGAGGCCTAGATCCCAGCGGAGGATTTGGAAGTATATCCGGACTTATTATGGCGATTATTACCTTGCAAGTTCTTCAAAGCGGTTTTAATATTCTATCTTTTAGTCCCTTTTTCAAGAAGGTTATATGGGGCTTGATATTAATTTTAGTAATGGTATTAAATTTTTACAGTGCTAAATTATCACAAAAATCAATAAAAAGATTAAAAACTAATTAATGAATTAAGGAGGTATTTATGAAAAAGATTATAAATGACCCGAAGAATTTTGTTGACGAGATGCTCGAAGGGATCTTAGCAGCACATCCGGAACAACTCATGTGTGTTAATAATGATTTAAAATGTTTAGTCCGTTCAGATAGTAGAAAACCTGGCAAAGTGGGACTCTCCACGGGTGGAGGGTCAGGGCATCTACCCCTATTTTTAGGCTATGTCGGAAAAGGGATGTTGGACGGTTGTGCAGTGGGAAATGTGTTCGCTTCTCCCAGTGCAAAACAGATGTTAGAAGTAACCAAAGCAATTGACAGCGGCAGCGGAGTCTTGTACATCTATGGAAATTATAGCGGAGATGTAATAAATTTTGATATGGCTGCTGAAATGGCAGATATGGAAGATATCCGAGTTGAACAGATAGTTGCCGGAGAGGATGTAGCTTCCTCGCCCAAAGGGGAAGAAGATAAGAGAAGGGGAGTTGCCGGAATATTCTTTGTCTATAAAATCGCCGGTGCTTGCGCCGAAGAGATGGCTTCTCTGGATGAAGTAAAACGGGTTGCTAAAAAGGTATGTGCTAATGTACGCTCCATGGGAGTCGGACTCTCTCCCTGTATTATTCCGGAGATGGGAAAACCTACCTTTGAGATGGATGAAGGTCAGATGGAGATTGGCATCGGTATCCACGGAGAACCAGGGATAGGGAAGGGAGAACTAAAATCCGCCGACGAGATAGTAGAAAAAATAATGGAGTCTATCTTAGAAGACCTACCTTATCAATCGGGGGACGAGGTATCGTTGCTGGTAAATGGTTTAGGAGCTACCCCCAAAGAGGAACTGTATGTAGTACATAGAAAAGTAGCACAAATATTAAAAGACAGGAAGATAACTGTTTATCATCCCTATATCGGTGAGTTTGCCACTTCTATGGAAATGGCCGGAATGTCTATTTCCCTATTAAGACTCGATAATGAGCTAAAAGAGTTATTAAAAAAGTCAGCAGATACCCCTTTCTTTGTGCAAGCAGAACTTGAATAAAAAGGGAGATTTATAATATGAAT
>Ga0114922_10005991_pt1 | contig 11173 bp, 7 predicted proteins | sample AartaG_FD_100975 | JGI IMG/M metagenome (GOLD analysis project Ga0114922, IMG submission 100975) | Deep subsurface microbial communities from Aarhus Bay to uncover new lineages of life (NeLLi) - Aarhus_00045 metaG | ecosystem: Environmental > Aquatic > Marine > Oceanic > Sediment | place: Aarhus...
AAATCAGGGTTTGGATAGAAAACCGACTGTGGAGCTCATGATGCGCTGCCGAAGATACTCTTGCTGCTTGCCTGTCTGCTGCTCCTGAAGGTCCTTGAAGCTGGCACGACAAAAATGACAACCCATTATGGTCAGATGAAAGTCCACATAGTCGAACCACTCGGCTGACAGGTCCTCTAGCAAAAAGGCGGCCAAAGTACTACGCTTTATACAGCTCAGGCGTTGTTCTTGCCAGATTTCGGTTAGAAGATCTTCAGAATACGAAATAGAGATATCTGTTGCGGGATAACGCCCCGCGACATCCTCCCGGATGCGTTTAAGACAGCGGTGCTTAAAGACCCTAACTGGTCCATCATCCACATTGAGTTGCTTGGCTATCTCGCTGTTCGAAAGCTGGCAATAGAACAATAATTCAACTATTTTCAGATTATGCAACTTCTGCGCCTTCTGGAAGCCCTTGACAAGGTGTCGTAGTGCCTCTGTTAGGGCCTGTCGGAGGAATTGGTGTTCTTCATCGTGACTGACACACCAGCTAGTGCTTGGACTAGGAGTGTACACGTATGCAAGCGCATTAGCCGACGTATCGTCTTTGCTTTTACGGTAGACATCCTGGATCAGGCACACCCTTTTTGCCCACTGCGTCCGAACACGATTGACAATCTCATTGCGCAAAATACCGAACAAGTAACTTTCAAGGCTGACCTTAATTTGGACACTGTCTACTATCTTAACGAAAGAAGTGAATGTATTTTGAACGACGTCTTCTGCGTCGGCCTTCTGAGAAACACGAGCCATCGCGAACCTCAAAAGCCGACCTTGGTATTCGTTGATCAACTGAGACCACATCTCAGCATCCCCACGCCGAATAGCTTCCAATACACTTCTGTCTGTTTGGCCGGGATTACTCATATACATTTATACAATAATACTCACTAACTGTGGTTCCCGCCGGTAGTTATCATTCTTCCATCATATCACAGAATTAGTCCATTGTTGCGTTATATGCCTCGACTTCGCTTTTTCTGTCATCTTCAAGTTCATTGACTGGACCTAAATATTGATCCAGCCATTTCACTATTTCCCTATTGCACTGTTTATGATATTCCCAGGAGATACCGTGCCCTCCGGGAAGAATTATATGTTTCTTGTGTTCTTCTGGTGTTCCCAGCAGGTTAAATAGCGGCTTTTGGGCCGTCTCGTATGGAAAAACCGAGTCATTTGTGCCGTTAATCATTAGTATAGGGATTTTGACGCGAGGCGCAAAGTTGGCTGGGTCGGAAGTCGGGTGTCTCTTACAGGCACAAATTCCGCCGATGAGAAAAATCCCCGTTTTGAACCGATCTTCCACAGCTATCATAACCGAGCCCATAAGGGAACCCCAACTAAATCCGACATAAGCAAGTTTGTCGATATCTATGTCCTGCCGCGTCTGGAGGTAATCGATAGCTCTTCGCATATCCTGCGACCTTTGGACATACAAGTTCCTACTTTGAATCCCATCAGGTAGATAGAAAGACTTCTCAAGACGGCGCTCATAGGTCCCCTTGTAGAAGGGCACAATTAGTGCACGGCCGCTCTGAATGATGGCAATCATTTCATGCCTATAAGCCCTCTGATCCCACGGATTACCTCTAGCGCCACCACCTGGATACCAGACTGCTATCTGATAAGGTAGTTTCACGTTGGTTGGTAAGTGCAGGTAAGCGATGACTCGCTCGTTTGGATAAGCCGCATCGAATGTTATTCTTTCCCTTCGGCAGTAGCTCAAATCGGAATCGACTGATTCGACTCTTGCATTCAATTCAGTGCGGTCATACTTGTACCAAGTGTTTATATATGAGTCTAAGACCTCATCGGAAACCGGCTTGAAGTTGACAAAATCCCGGTGTTTGTATTCAATGGGGTCAAACGCAAGATCAGGCACGGCATCCTTCCCACCCAGGTATTTCACACACCGCAGACCATTGGCAACTTCTCTGTCCCACGGAGACCGACGCTCTCCACCGAACAAATACATGGGATCACCCCAGGCTCCTCCAAGGATGTTTCTGAGGTGTTCTTTGCCTTCTAAAGCATTGTAGCACCACTCTCTAACGTTGCCCGCCCCATCATATAGCCCAAACTTGCTCATCACCCCATGGCTACCTACGGGAGCCGGGCCGTCGCCGAAATTGCTCAACGGGGAAACGTGGTAAGGAACGTCATTTGCCCCGGTCGCCAAAAGCCAGTGAAATATCGTCGGAAGGTGTTTGCCTCTGAAACAGGCATAAGCCGAGGCTTCATACCAACTAATCCCTCCAACCGGGTAATCAGCCTGTCCTTCGGGATATGTTCCATTGCTCCAGCCAGCCGGTCCGAAACAGCCGGTCTGATCGCGAAACTGCTGGACGGCCTCTGAGAATGCAAGAGTTTCGCCGTCTTTCACGAACTTCTCTTGCCAGTATTCAGGTTCTTGGTAACCACCACCATCTACAAATGCCTTAAACTGCCTGTTGCTGACCTCGCATTTGTCTATGAGAAAAGCAGGGGTCGAAGGAATGGTTCGTGTGCCATGCCACAGATAGCCTTGGTCAGCCTCAGATGAGGGTACAAATACCATATCAGTCGCAAAGCTGCCTACCCTGTGCAAAAGAAATTCTATATGATCAGCCGACAGAGAAGCCGGGTCAACAGAAGGCGGAGGTAAGTCGTTAGACTGGATCACTTCCAAGCTCATGAATCCGGCTTTCTCTACTTTCCACCGGTGTGTGCCAAAAGGGATCCTGGCATGCTCAATTGGAGAGCGGCCGAGGTACTCCCAGCCCGTACTGTCAACGGAGTATTCCCCGATAAAAATCTTTGCGCCGGGTGGAGTTGTTGTGATAGAATAATCCCGCGATAAACGAGGCCAGCGGTCGATCAGTAAAGGATCATCCGGGATGTATCGTTCGGCCCTTTTCGCAAGGACAAATGCAGGAAAGTACTTGTTCTGTGCGGTGAGCCGGTCAATCTGGGCCACGGCATCTTGTTGTGCCCATTGCGTGGTGTAGTATTCCCAAGTGATAGAACCAGCCACGACTGTCGCCAACACGATACCTGATACTAATGCGGTTGTGACCTTGCGATGAAGGACAAATTTTGCCAACCGGCCTACAGGACCCGATCGCTTCGCCTTAATGATACGGTGGTCGAGATAGCGACGCAGATCGTTGGCAAACTCACCGGCGCTTTGGTAACGCCGATGCGGCTCTTTCTCAATTGCTTTGCAGCAGATTGTCTCCAGATCGACCGGAATACGCCGGTCGATCTGTCGTGGCCTGAGTGGTTCTTTGTTGATAATTTGATTAATGATCTGTTCTTGTATATCCCCCTCGAAAAGAGGTTCAAGCGTCAACAGTTCATACAAGGTCGCGCCAAGCGAATATATGTCAGAACGGTGGTCCATCTCTTTTGGATCACTATCTATCTGTTCGGGGCTCATATACCGTGGCGTCCCTACGAAGGAGCCTGTAAGTGTCATCGCCCGCTCCTCACAGATCCGCGCTACTCCAAAATCCAGAAGAACCAGCTGACCATCACCAGTCAGCATCAGGTTGGACGGCTTGACATCGCGGTGGATGATACCCTCGCTGTGGGCATAGTCAAGCGCTTCAGCCACTTCGCTAATCAGGCGAGCCACTGTGTCAAAGTATTCTCTCTTCGACGTGCAGTTGCGAAGTGGGCAAGAGGCCTTTGAAGTGGTCCCTATCTCGCCTTCTGCCTGAAGGTGATGTTCAATGTCAGATTCTTCTGGAGCCGATGAGGTATTTTGTTTGGCCTCCAATGAGTTAGCTTCCCGGAGGTTCTTAATGATTTGATCGAGGTTCTCACCATCGAGCATCTCCATGGCGTAATAACAAATTGTGTTCTCAGCACCTTCGGCAAAGATTGTGACGATATTAGGGTGGCGCAGTTTTGCGGCAGCTCGGGCCTCACGACGAAACCGCTCAACCGCCAAAGCATCCACGGCGAAACCCAAAGGAAGAACCTTCAGAGCCACGTGGCGATTCAAGGATACTTGCAGGGCTTGGTACACTACGCCCATTCCGCCGGCGCCCAGCCGTCGCTCGAGCAGGAAATCGCCGAGCTGCAGGTTCGGCTCCAACCCAAAAATAGGGTGCTCATCCACCGAATGATTCGTCTGGATGTCGCCGTTTTCCGATCTCTGTAGAACCGGTTCTATTCCAGCACGCAGTCGTGCAACTTGTGTAGCACACGGGTCACATATTCTGAGATGACGTCTCCATGCTGCCAGTTGATCTGCAGGAGCATCCTCATCTACAAACGCCATCATATCTCGCTGTGACAAACAATCCTTCATCGGGCCACGTCTCCCACAAACATTTTCCAGAGTCTCAACATCCTATTATAATCTTTTCTCAGTCACGAGACAACTGGTCTTGCCCACGAAAACACAAATAAAAGGCTAAATCATAAAAAGTTTGCTGGATTTGCTCTCCTGATGAGCTCATGGTAAATATTGGTGAGTTCAAACCAATCGAAGTGAAACGATAACCGGCCAGATGATGAGGAAGCTGTTCCAACAGCAAATTATGGCCCCATTTGTGTGAGTTGACCACTACAACCGTCATACAACTCGGCAACCCCTTATCTGCCAATTCGATATCTAAAGGACTACGCGAATCGGCCAAAACAGTGTATAATTGCTAAAAAGTTGAGACTGTAGCAAATTTACCGGCATAGTAGTGCTCTTTTCCTCGTATGATGAAGTGTATTTACGGTTTCGTTACGTTCGCAAGCATATGAGTCTCGCAGCATGTCAATCACCGCATCTGATGTATAGAAAAGCGGCCGATGAACGGATGCGCAGGCTCCGAGGCCTGGACCGTTTGGACGAGATTGCACGCCGCATCGTAAGGGCTGTGGACGATGCCTATGAAACCGTGAAGAATGACCGACACACCGATGTTCCTCTAATCCATAAGATAGATACGATTGAACTGCCGATGCGTCTGGTCACTGAAACAGAATACATCGAAGCAAAAGCAGCAGTCGAAAAGGCCACTGCCAATATCGAGCAGAATTCACAAGCAGCCGCGCTGGAGTACCGACGCAAGAAATGGTATGAGATGACGGTCAACCGATTCAATCGACAAAGGACAGACCCGAAACCAACCTATGAGATGGAATTGCATGTCCTGCGGCTCGGAGATATTGCAATATGCACAAGCTCTTTTGAGCTGTTTACCGACTATGGGATTCGAATGAAAGCCCGCAGCGAAGCGGTTCAGACATTTGTGGTGCAATTGGTCGGGCCGGGAACTTATCTCCCTACTGAGAAGGCGATTCGTGGGGGCCACTACAGCGCCGTTGTCCACAGCAGTCTCGTCGGCCCGGAAGGCGGAAATGTCCTTGTCGACCGGACCGTGATTATTATAGAACTCACTCTGGACAGAATCCAATTCTGATAAATCGGGGTGAGTGACACGAATGAGAGGAATCTATTGGGAAATGTCATTGCGAGGAGGCCGAAGGCCGACGCGGCAATCTCAAATTGTTAGCCCCCGGCACTGTCGGGGGTTTTCATTCCTGTAAAACCTGTGCTCGCGAAGGCGGGTAAAGCAATCTCAAAAATATTTAGCCTTGGGTTTCACCCAAGGTTTTTATATTTAGCCCATCAATTCATTGATGGTTTTATTACTGGGGTATTCCTTTGTATTTAGCCCCGGCCTCTGTCCGGGTGGCAACCGAACTTCTCCCCAGCACGTTTTGTTCCGGCTTGATGGTATCGGTCATTGAAAATGTTTACAAATTTCCTGTTTTCAGTAACTCCTTGATTTTACAGAGGTTATGAAGTGAACATTTCTCTACTGAATTGGCAGATAACGGGCTATTTAGTTGTAGGGAGGTTGTACCCCCCCGTGGCGGGTCGGGGTGGGGTATTGGCGGTGGTCCGATTGGCGCTTGGCAAGCGTAGCTTGTCCCGCAGTTGTGGATATCGAATTTCTATCTCGACCAACAATATTCAAGTGTGGGATGACAACTTCCTGCACGTATGGGAATTTCGGGATTATACTGAAAGTTCATGGCCTCTGTTTCCGATTACATAAGCTTCAAAAATTTCATCGAGATTTAAGGCTATTTCTGTCATGCTGTTGGCAGACATACCCTTTAGCTGGGTTCTTTTTGCTTCGTTGCAATCTTCGATTGTTACTGAAACGTTATCCCCGACCTTTAACACATCTAAAATGCCCGGAAGCTGGCTGAAGTTCGTCTCGGAAATGGGTGTCAGAACAAACTTTCTGACGCTCTCTCTGAGCTGTTCTGTCTTACTCGCTTTAATAATTACGCCCTTATCAAGAATAGCGATATGATCAGCTACCGGTTCAATCTCATAAAGCAGGTGGCTTGAGAAAAAAACCGTGACACCATTGCTCTGCAGCAGGTCAATTACATGCCGCAGGAAATCCTTTCTTGCTATTGGGTCAAGCCCCAGTGTCGGGTCATCCAGAATCACAATATCAGGTCTGTGTCCCAGCGCCAGAAGCAAAGCAAGGCTTGAATTCTGGCCTTTGGAAAGTGCCTTTACCTTTGTATTCTTTGGCAGTCTGAGTATTTCGATAAGCTCATCAGCAAATTTATCGTCCCAGTCCGGGTAAAATCCCGCCACCCACTTGATTATACGACTGACCGACATCCAGCCGTACATCTGCTGATCCTCGGCCATAAAGCCGACCCTTCTTCGCACCTCAAGAGTCTGCGTAAAGCTGTCAAGCCCGCCTATAATGCACCTGCCAGCGAGGGGCTTTTGCAGCCCAAGCAGGGTCTTTATCGTCGTCGTCTTGCCGGTGCCGTTCCTGCCTAAAAAACCGAATATAGAACCTTTCGGCACTTCAAGGTCAACCCCCTTGAGCACTTGTTTTCTGCCGTAAGAAAAATGTAAGCCTTCAATTGTGATAGCCGACTCTGTCATTTTCTGTTCCTTTGCATTTTTTTCAAAAACGATATCAGCGCTCCAGACAATTCTACATTCACAGTTCCTTATTGAGGATTCTCCAAGAGATACAGATACCACTTTCGTTTGTTAGGACTGCTTTTTCGTGGATCCTGAACCCGCCGCACACACAGCAGTATTTTGCCGTCTTCCAATACCGCCATATCTTCAATCTCATAATTCATACGGACAAAGTGGCCCAGCCTTCGTATTCTGCGATTGGAACGAATATCGAAAACCATCAGAGCATCGTTCAGGAAACTATACAGCTTTCCGTTCTTGACAAATGTGCCATCACTATAATGAGATGTGGTCATGACCTCCAGAATCGTAAAAGGACGTGCAGCACTGAACTTGCAATAGACCTTCTCTTTATCCCAATGGGTCACATCAAACCGGGCAATATCTTCGTGAGTAACAAGAAAAAAAGCGATTTTGTCATCATAAACATCAACTACAGACGATTCGTGAATAGCACTCTTGAAGGAGCGATACTGATATTTCAAATCGATGCTGAGTTTTATTCTTTCTTCCAGCCCGATTTCTTCAAGCGGCACAAGGGGGATGGCGAATTCTTTTTGACGATTGTGAAAGAATGGCCGACCCTTTTTTAATACGTCGAGTTTTGTTTCAATCCGTTTGAGTTCTCCCGGATTTGTCGCGTCCACGACAATGTAGCTGTCATTTACACAGGTGACTACCTTGTTGCCAATCAGACGCATAGCTATACGCATAGCTACACTAATAAAGTTTACCCTATTCGTAAGACAGTCGGATATATCGAGTTCGCAAACCGGTATCCATGATTTCCCACTGAATCCGTAACTTCTCAAATAGACCTTTTCATAGACGCGCGCTTTTCCTTCACGGCGATAATATGCATAAATGACAAGAGAATAAACGTCATTTCCAGCCTTTTTATATAATCTTCCAGACCGAGGATATATCTGGACACTATAATCCTTCATCCTTGGCATGTAGGTTATTCTGTCATCCGGATTGTCGCTGATATTTCTCAAAGAGATGTTGTTTTTGTCGATGTCAATATAACTTTGTCCTTGAAATACTATGCTATCTCCGGCATTATCCAGCCTGAACCTCCCTCGGGAAGGTTCGATTTCTTTTTCGTGCAATACTTTGATATTGGCAATCTGGCTGCTGAAAAGCATCATCAAAACAAATACCAGCCCAGCCACTACCCATAACAGCCCTTTCAGATTTGTCCTCAAATGCCAGTCGTGCTGCGCCGCGTAAAGGGCAAACACAAAAGCAGCCGCTGATGCGACAAGAATAATCGCAAGATAAAATCCAAACGGAAGGAAAATAACGTCGCTCACAAAATCCTTATAGTCCAGGGGCAGCATGAATGGAAGCACTAACAAAAGACATCCCATTAACATCCCGATAAGCCATGCACGTGCGGTCTTGCGCACAAGCACATTGCTTGCAAAACACAGGCTGTATGTCATTATCGCTACCAGGATGGGCAATGGTACATAGAACCTGAAAAACATTCTATCGATGCCTTCTTTGTTCCAGATGATATTGCTTAAAAACGCAAAAACCACCGGACAGGCCAGAATTATCAGAGAGGAAATCAATCCGATGAAGAATTTCAGACTAATGAGCAATTTTACATTGGCAGGTTTTGAGCGCCAGAAGATATAGCGTTTCTCGTTCAAATCACCCTGTACGTTCGCACATGCGATAAGACCGGCAAGCAAAGGACCAAACATGATAGCCGGGAACGTCATATTAGTGCTGAAAAAACCATCCCCCGCCTTAAGATTGACCACAGCTTCCTCTATCGGCAGAACCATTATCAGTCCCAGGCAAGCCAGAAGGTGCCATTTGAGCTGGCAAATCTGCTGATGGATAATTCCTGATACCCTCATAGATACCTCCTGATACTGACGTATCTGTAACAAGCGATAACAAGAACTGCCACGAAGGCCAGGATCTGCGAAAATGCCGTCCCTACAGGCCCGACTTTGATGATTCTCATCAGTATAAGTGAATACGGCACAAAACGCTCGGCCCAGGTTACATCGCATAGGCTGGACCAGAGAAGGACGATTCCCCAGCCTACAAAGACGCCGAACATCGCTACCAGCGAACCGGCTTCACTCCTGCTCTGACAGCCGAAGGCACAGAACCATGTAAAAAGGACCAGCCCAGCCATTCCATAAAGTGAATTGGTTTTCAAAAGAAACAACATCCGGGCCTCTCTACCCCCAGACATTAACTCCATCAACAGCCCGCTGATAAGAAATATCAGAATAATCCCAATGGCTGAAACAAGATACTTACTGAAGAAAAGCATCCATCGCTTAACCGGAATCTTAAAAAGCAGGTGTATCGTGCGGTTGCTTATTTCACCGGAAAAAATATCCAGCGAGTAAATTACCGGCACGGCGAATATCTGAACAACCGAGATCAATATACAATTGGCAAAATCCGGTATAATTCGTATCCTGAAAAGCATAATTGTGAATACGACACTGGCCGCTCCGCAAAACCATAGTTTCCAGAGGTTTTCTTTCCATTCTTTCCACAGAAGCATTCGAAACATATTACTTCTCCGACAAACCAGTTTTGCCACGGCCGGCTCTTTGTGAAACGATGTAATCGTATTCTTTTTGCAGAAGTTCGCCGACCTGCTCAATAGGCAGCTCCAGTTGAACCGCCAGGATAGCCGCCTCGCGAAGTACGTTTGAGACGATTTTTCTTCTTTCAGCGACGGGAATAGTCTGCTTATTGGAAGATACGTATGTACCGTCACCTCTTTCGATTTTGAGCACATTCTGTCGGCAAAGCTCATTATAGACCTTGAGTACCGTATTTTGGTTGATTGCCAGCCTCGCCGCTAATTCCCTGACACTGGGGACTTTATCACCTTCTTTAAGCACACCGGTGACAACCTGATACTTAATCTGGTCGATAACCTGCCGGTATATCGGAACTGATGATGATGGTTCAATTCGTATAAAAATGGCCAAAACTCCTTAAATAGTATTGCTGTTATATGTAACTATAACAGTATGTCGGTGTATGTCAATAAAAAAATTAATTTTTTTCTAATTTTTTTCTGCCTGTTTACCTGTCCCCACGAAAAACCTCGTCCACCTTGCCATCGAAGGACTTATGCCCGAATTTTTTGCGATCACACTTTTTTCACACGGACACTGAAAATGTTTACAAATTTCACGTTTTCTGTAATCCCCTTAGACTAAAGAACTTATGGAATGAACATTTTAATCTGCGCAATCTGTGTAATCTGTGGTTACCAACCCGGCCAACGAAAATCAAGTAGATTTTGCCCGAAAACATACGAAAATCAACACCCCCGAGTTTACCCCCGATTTTAGCTCACTTGCTTTTCTGTCGGGGGCGATACGCTTCACTCTTCACGAGATACGCAATACGAGTTTTGAGTCACGGACATTTTTAACGAATTGTCTTGAAATTTAACCTGTTTTATGGTATAATACCCTTCTAAATATGATATAGTATATCATATAGCGGAGAACCGCACGTTTTCGTATCAGCAGATACACGCCAAAAAGCCCAGTTGAGCTTGTCCCCGAATGTCGTAGTCGGGGATCCAGATTAACCAATATCAAAGATCTACCGTCTTATGACGGAACCAATGAACCATGAACTATGAACCATTTACAATCATCGAGAATCCAACTTTAGCTCACTTTAGGCACTTTAGCTCACTCTTCACTCCCTCGCCCCTCTACATCTGTCGAGAACCCTCTACAAATCAGCTCCTTTTATGCAAAACAAACCCAATTTCCGAAAAAGTCAAATGAACGTAAGTATCTATTTACAGACGGCTTATGAAAATAAACGCGATTGAACACTTGGTCAAAACAAACCCAATTCAAACCCAATCTCCGAAAAGCCAAAATGAATGTAAACTCACTTATAAAAAAGAATTACAGAAAAAAAGATGATTTCACAGTCCGAAAAAACAAACCCAATTCAAACCCAATCTCGAAACGGCTACCTATGAAGAGTTCAAAGTCAAATACTAGTCGGGACAGAAATGTGGCGCGCGCAACCTTAGGTAAAGGCTTGGCTGTTTCAGCGTTTCCGCTTTACGTGCCCGTTTAGCCTTCACCATAGTCCACGTTTCCGCAGGCCTCCCTGCGATCCCGGACAGTCGGGTTTCCCAAATCCGGTTCTGGTCTC
>Ga0114922_10005992_pt1 | contig 11172 bp, 13 predicted proteins | sample AartaG_FD_100975 | JGI IMG/M metagenome (GOLD analysis project Ga0114922, IMG submission 100975) | Deep subsurface microbial communities from Aarhus Bay to uncover new lineages of life (NeLLi) - Aarhus_00045 metaG | ecosystem: Environmental > Aquatic > Marine > Oceanic > Sediment | place...
AAGAGCGGCAGCTTCTCAAGCAGGTTTTTATGATTTTCTTCAAGCCAGGATTTTCCTAGTTTTAATGTGTGATAGCCTTCGGCCAGCTCTCCGCCTTCAAGCATTTCCTTGTAAACTTGTTCTGGTATTGTGCCGCTTCCGATGAGTTCGCCAAATTTACGGTTTCTTCCTGATTGTGAAGTGGTGTAGAGGTCTCCAATACCTGCATTATCAAAAACGGTGATTTTCTTTCCACCTTCCGCTTCAACGATTTCAGATATCTCAAGGACACTCTGATTGAAAATAAGTGAGCTGAAATTATGGTAATTACCGGCCATTTCCGGTCCGTAAAGTCCATCTATTATCCCCATGCTTGTCGCATAGACATTTTTAAAATCAGCTGATAATTCAACTCCAGTGATATCGTTGGTATTTATTATCCTGTAATAATCTGTAGTGAAATCTGAAGTCATGTCAGACATTTTACCAGAACTTGTAGCATAGACGCTAACAGTCGGAACTGACCTGCATATTTCAAGAGCCTTTACCGGACCGCCAATAGAGGTCCACAGAAAGGGGTCTCCGGGAAATCTATCACCCAGTAGTTCTTTGGCGGCAATACTTGTCCTCTTAATTGCGCCATTGTCGTCGACAAAACCTTTTGTCAGGGTATAGATGTATATATTATGGTCAAGCGACTCTAAAAGTTGCTTAAATACAGGAAGAAAACCTTCGCTTGATATACCCACAAATACTATATCTGCATCTTTTAAAGCTTCCTCGAGTTCCCCCGAGTAAAATAGTTCCACCGAAGAGGGAAGAGGCTCTTTTAACTTTGGATGCCGGCCTCCGGTGCATTCCTTTATTATCCCGTCATCGAGCCAGGTCCCCCAGAGCTTTACCTTATTATCCCGGGATAGTGGAAATGTGATGGCGCTTCCCATATAGCCTGCGCCAAGTACTGTGATATTATTCATTATTGACTTCCTTAAAATTAGAGAAATTATTATTTCCTATAAGCTACATAAATGTCAGCCTCTAGCATTATAGCGTCTTTATAGAAATGATGTGTAAAATAAATATTGCTCTCATTATCAAGGGAAGCTTCTCCGGCAAATTGCGAAATGATAAGTTCGGGTTCCTGCCAGACTCCGTCTGACTTATTGGTCACCCAGATATCCATACCTCCTGCTTTTTCAGGATGGAAGTATATCTGGTTTCCGCCAGAGGTGATATGAAGCTCCCCGAGACCATAATCTACGTTCAAGAGTTCTCCGGCATTTACCCAATCTGTCCACTTTCCATCGCTTAAATATGCGATATAGATATCTATTTCCCTCATATTTCCTTCTCTTGCCGAGCAAAACCATATCACATTGCCTTGGGCAAATAAACAATCATCAAGCGAGAGCTTGTCTCTTTCCTGCAGGACGACCCTTTCAGGCTCTGTCCAATCATCATCATCTGATTTTGACCAATAGATCCCAGTGACTTCATCAGTCAGCTGCAGGCTTGCTTCCTTAGAGACATCCGGGGTAAAGAAGAAATAAAAATCCTTACTATCCGGAGTGATGAAGGGAGAATCCTCTCCTCCTTTAGAATTAATAGCAGATGACATAGGTATTGGTTAATACCAGAGGTCAGAATGGAGCATGGGAGGGAAAAGATCATCCCCTGGTTGAAATTCTAAAAACGAACAGATATTCTTAAGACAGCAATTTATAAGGGGCGGTTTAAGAAATAAGTCTACTAAAATAGGGTAAAAAGGACAATGATCATCTATTTATAAAAATGAGGGTTATAACCCTCCTGTTTCCACTATCCACTACTCCAAGACCTAGCTGGCCAAAATGAGAGTTTAGCATGTTTGCGCGGTGCGCACTGCTGCTCATCCAGCTATTGACAACTGCTTCAGGACTTCCCCAGGATGGAGGTGATGCCTGGCTAAGATTTTCAGCTCCATGGGAATACATTATTCCATTTTCAACAAGTATATTAAAAATGTTTTTACCTTCAGGAGTATAATGTGAGAAATAACCCCGGTTCAGCATATCCTGGCTCCTGGACATTGCAATACTATTGAGTACGGGATTGGGATTAAGAAGCTGAAGGCCATGGCTTGATCTTATAGAATTGATCAAGTGTATCATCTGGGACTCAACATAGCTTACTCCCTGAACAGCAGCAACTTCCTGGATAGATGAATTATCTGCAGATGAAGAATCTGTATTATCCTGGTTGGCCCGGTCGTCCTCATTTTCTATCGATGTATTATTTTTAGTCTTCTCTTCCTTGAGTCTAGCTTCACTTATTAGTTTGCTTTCTGTTTCTACAGAGTCTGAAACCATAGTATCTATTTCATCCATGGAATCCTGTTTTTTAATATCAGCTAAAATATCAGCTTTAACCATAAGAAGGGGGCCGGGATCTCCTGAATAGTTAATATCATCAACTGCCGTATAGAGACTTTCTCCTGAAAATATTGCATTAATATTATTGATATTATTACTGAAAATCCTGGTATACCCGAAGTATAATCCGAATATCATAACCGGCACAATTATGCCGAGCACCAGTGATAATTTTATTTTTGGAAGCCTGTCTACTTTTTTGCTACTCATTAAATATATATCTGTTTAATCTTTCTGTGGCTATATTATTACAAAGTATTATTTAATTATAAAAAGTTTATGAGATTATAGTATTTTTTTATAATAAAATTTTTAAAATTTTACCAAAGATCAATATAAATCAAAAGACTTTAGTGGCATAAATAATGGATTTATATTTATTTTAAATCAAAATATAATATATATAGTACTTATGCTGATAATAATAATGCATAATCATAGTAGACTTAAGGAGATGGTTAAATGAATGAAAAAAGTGAGTTTTTATATTTTATGAGGTCAAGACTTGCGGATGGAACCATAAAACAGTATCCCATATATAAAAAGGGTGAAGACTATTATATCGGGGACCACAGGGTCCCATCCGGAACAGATATTGAAGAGGAAATAAAAAAAGTATTTGGAGCCACTGTAATAGAACCCGTGATGCCTCATCCGCTTCATGAAGAGACAAAATTTAAAAAACCATAAAGGTTATTTTTTATAAATTGCCCGGCAGCGGCATTGCATCTACTACAAAATCCATAAGTGACTTTATTTCAAGCTTAAGACCATGTTTCTGATTTAAGTTATCCAGCTGCAGCCTGCAATTTTCACAGGGACTGACAATGGCATGTGCACCAGTTTCTTTTATCTGGTCTATTTTTAATTTTCCGGTTTTAAGCCTGAAATCCTCAAATTCGGGATTTGCTACCAGGCCGCCTCCTCCTCCGCAGCACCAGTTCTTTTCCCTGTTTGGTGTCATCTCCCTGAAATCTGCAGCCACAATGTTCATTATTTTTCTAGGCTCATCGAAAAAACCAGCGTTTCTTCCGACCTGGCAGGGATCATGATAGGTAATAGGTTCCTTAAAACTTCCCTCGTTTACCTTGATCTCCCCATTGTCAATATAGCTGCTGATGGCTTCCACTATACCTGTAACCTTGAAAGGCAGCTTTTCCTTTGCCCATGCTTCGTATAGGAAATTCATCACACGGTAAGCATGACCGCATTCAGTTATGATGACTTCCTTTACTTTTAATTCCTTAGCTTCATTGACTATCCTTGCAGCTATTTCTTTGGCTTTACTGGAATCTCCAAGAAAATAACCATAATTGGCAGCTTCAAATAAAGAAAGCGTCCAATCCTTTTTAGCTTCATGAAAAATAATAGCAGCAGGCATTATGGTATGTATTCCCGCAAGAGCTACATATAGTATATCCGCACCTTCTTTTTCAATAGGAAGCGAGGCATTTTTATCACCGGTTTTTTCCTGAAGTTCCTTTTCTGTATCTTTAAGTACTTCGATCATTATATCTTTATACAGATCGATACTTTTGCCTTTTTCTATTGAGGCATTAGTAAGTTCTTCCAGGATCGAGCAGCCCCTTCCAGCTGCATTAAGTATTTCCTTGGCGACCCCGAGTATCCATGTGGTGTCTATGCTGAATGGGCAGAAATACATACATCTTCTGCACCCGGTGCACGCATATGTTGCGGTATATAATTCATCAAGCAGCTTTTCATCATCGATATCTTTTCCTTCATAGAATTTAGGGAAGATCCTTCCGATGGGGGAATAATATTTCTTATATATCCTCCTTATAAGTTCCGCCCGGTAAGCAGGAAGATATAGCACATCCTTAGTGACATTATACTGATGGCATGCATCTTTACAGATCGAACACCTTGCACATAGATCCAAATAATAAAGGAGCTGTCTATTGACCTTTGCCTTTAAGACTTTTTTTAATGCTTCTCTATTTTCATTATCCACTACTAATCACTCCTTACTTTATTTGCAGCAAAAGTACCGACAATATGCATCAATTTGCTGAATGGGAAATATATTATTAATATGTTTACAAACATTACATGGAGGCTCAGCACTATTCTTGCACTTGAATTTGCAATAGCTTCCGGATAATATGGTTTGAATACCAGCAGGCTCTGTACATATTCGCGGTAATCGGCTACATGAAAATCAGCAAAAAATCTTAGATGGTCCCCAAAAGCGATAATACTTATAAGGATTATCACCAGAAAATAATCTTCAGGAACAGAGAGGTCCTTATGGGGAGTGATAAAGCGTCTGAAAAGATAAAAGAGTACTGGAAATATTATTATTATCCCCAATGTCTTTCCTCCAAGTGCAGAAAGGGTATCCATGCCCTCAAGTCCTATTAGTTTTACAAGTGGAGTAAATTCCCGGACCAATCTGAAATGAGCCAAAAGGATAACCAGAAGTGCCCCATGAAAGACTATGGCAAAGATCCAGGTAGCCTTATCGACAGAATAAGATTGGGGAAATATAAAAGAGTCTTTGAGGACCTTAAAAAACCTTCCGGTTTTTGTATTCGGTCTGGGAAAGAGCCCCAGTCTTACAGAAGATTTTGGAGCTCTAAACCAGACAGTTATCTGGTATATCACGCCGCCAATAAATACGGCGACAGCTATATAAACCATTATTCCAGCTACTATAAATGAAAAAGTATCCATATTATTTCACCCTTTTAATATAGAAAATTAAATCTTTGTCTTTTCGCTCTGTTTTTAAGACTTCATTTCCTGTGGTCCTGGCCCAGGAAGGGAAGTCAGCAAGGGCTCCAATATCTGTTGCAACCGCCTTTAAGATCCCGCCTATTGGTATGTTTTTAATGTTTTGACTGACTTTTACCACCGGAATCGGGCATAATAGTCCCTTCAGATCAAGTTCCATATCAACCTTATATTCTTCGGCCATGTTAGTCACCTCCTTTTTATTGATTTATCAGTAGACCTGCAATTATTTTGCAAACCCACATTTTTACATAATTATTTCAAATATTAGTTCCAGTATATTTCAGGTACGCATTATTAAATAAAAAACTGGACATCTGCTTCAAGGGCTTTTTCAACAAAGAATCCTCCGCCTACGCAGTCCTCAACTTCATCTATCATGCTTTCCCTTGGTATCTCCATGACGTCCATACTCATCTGGCATCCATAAAATTTGACCCCAAGGTCAAGAGCCATTTGCCTTAGTTCCGGAAGTGAAGCAACTTTTTTAGCTCCCATCATTTTCTTGAACATCCATCTCCCCATGCCGCCAAAGCTGTACTTGCTGGGATCTGCTTTATTTATGTCTCCGCCTTCCATGATTCCCATCATCTTGCCCATAAAACTTTTGCCTGTCCTGGCATTCTTCTTTATGGCCCTGAGTCCCCAGAAAGTAAAAAACATGGTGACATCCATATTCGAAGCAGCTGCACTTGTTGCTATGATAAAAGCTCCAAAAAGCTTGTCCATATCACCGCTCATCACCGCCATCGCCATTTTCTTTTTTCCATTTTTTTCTCCATTATCTGACATTTTTTTCTCCTCTTTTTAATCTTTTTTCAATTGACTTTTTTTATTATCCAAGGCTAACTTACTGATCAAAACCCATCAGAACCGGTATAAACTCATCGGCAGGCGGTCTATTTTCCGATACCTTCCCTTATTGCCTTGTCCCTTGAAGTGGCAGAATCTTCCAGTACCTCGCTTATAAGGTCATATGCTTCAATAATCTTTAAATTCGATAGTGAATAATGCACATTATTTCCATTTCTGCGTGTCTTTACAACTCCCTTTGACCTCAGTATCGCAAGATGCTGAGATAGATTGGCCTGGCTTATCCCTGTTTTTTTGATAAGGTCCGAAACAGTCATTTCACCGTCCCTTATATTATCCAGGATAGCCTGTCTTCTGGGATTTGAAATAGTCTTACACATCTCTGCATGTAGATTATAAAAATTTTCTTTCTTCAAATTTTTCTCCTGCCACTTCTTTCTTTATTAAGGTTGATTTCTAACTGCTTACCGGGAGTTTTTTCCAGATTTTTTCTGTAGCTTTCCGGTAATCTTTTTCATCCGTTATTTCCCTGCCTATTATCACATAGCTATGATACTGCTTTACTATCTCGCATGACTTTACCAGGTCATCACATGTCTCGACACCCACACCCGTAATAAATAGGATAGGATTATTTACCATATTACCGAGAGTGTGGCAGTAGATACGCATACGGTCCAGGCGGGTGCAGGGTATGACGAAATATTTTGCACCGAAATTTGCTCCGTCAATATACATCTTCTGGGGGGCTGCATTATCTATATATCCGCCTTCTTCTTCTGTATATCCATCATGTACCATATCGCCGCCGACTATAGGAAAGATACCAAGGTCGAGGCACTTTTTGACAGCAGCTTCCAGTGAGCCTACTCCTCCATGGGGGAATATGACCAGTCCGTCTATGCCAGCATCTTTCAGAGTTTCCAGGAAACTGCCTCCGCTAAATACAGGATCATCAGAGCCGAATTTCTGATGGTCATATATCACAGGAAGATTGGTATATTTTTTTATTGTAGTAACGATATCTTTGATACTGGAGCTGATTGCAAGTTCGGCACCTACTTTGTATCCGACTACAAAGTCCAGGTCATTGGTTGCTTCAACGATTGCTTCCAGCTTGCCTATCTCTGAGAAATTACATTCAATTATTATCCCGTGGTTTATATTAAAGTATTCCATCTTACCTCCAGAAAAATAAATCAGTAAAAATTTATAAATAAAAATATATCTTAATAAAATAATACTAAATATATTCTAATATTGCAATATAGTTTAAATATAATTTATATATAGTTTAAAAAGACAAAAAATATCAGCGCGCAACCTCCACCATGGATTATGCGGATAGGCGGGGTTTGATCTGCAAGGATGGATCTTGGAATATGATAAAGTCAGTAAAAGGACCTATGGCTAGTAGTTTATTTTTGTGGTTCCTGAGAATACAAAAAATATTCTAAGCTTGCTATTTTTGTCTGTAATTATAGTATGGCTACTTCCCCGTGCTACATAGATATAATCTCCGGTTTTTATGCTGTGGGTCTCCCCGTCCACTTCTACACTTCCCCTGCCGGAGATTATATATAATGCTTCGTCTACATCATGCTTGTGCGCAAGAGAGGTCTTCTCTTTGCTGAATTCTGTTATGCCCATATTGAGACTTTCAGTCTTTATAATACCCTCAGAACCAAATGCAAACTTTACCCAACGGTCATCGAATATCTTTTTTTTAATATCTTTTTCATTAAATATTTGCTTCATAGAAACTTTCTTTAAAAATCAATATTAATATTTAAATTCATCCTTTTATCCTAAAAACAGTAAAGACCAGCCAAAATATAGCTGTCTTATACTGTTTCTGTATAAAAAATTTTACAATTATTAATTATTATTTGCTATAATCAATTGCGAAAATTCACCTATTGTAAATAAAAAAAAGAGGGAATATGGGAGTTTTGGATTTACCTGAATATGAACTTACTGAAGAAGAAAATATCAAAGTTAATAAGATCATATCGAAATACAAAGGGGAAAAGGGTGTCCTTATACCTATACTCCAGAATGTTCAGGAAACACTGGGGTTTTTGCCTTTGACTGTGCAGAGGAAGGTTGCAGCCGACCTTGGTATTCCCGAAAAGGATGTCTACGGGGTGGTTACATTTTATTCATTCTTTACGATGATACCAAAAGGTAAATACAATATAAGGGTTTGCATGGGTACCGCCTGTTTTGTGAAGGGTGCCAAAAGAATTGTTGAGAATATAAGCAATGAATTAGGAATAACACCTGGACAGACTACTCCTGACAGAAATTATTCGCTTCAAATAAATAGGTGTCTTGGTGCCTGTGGAATTGCGCCCGTCATTGTAATAGATGATATAGTATATCAAAAAGTAGATCCTGATAAGGTGATTGACATTATTAATAATTATTCAGAGTAAGGTATTTATGACTATCAGATCAAAAGGAGACCTTGAAAAAATAAAATTAAGAAATATATCGGATAATAAGATTGATGGTAAGAACAAAAGATATAAAATTACTGTACATATGGGTACCTGCGGGATAGCCTCCGGTGCCAGGGAAATTGAAAAAGCTGTAAAGCAAAATATTAAAGAGACAAAATCTGATGATATAATTTATGCTACTTCCGGGTGCGTGGGATTTTGTGCCCTTGAACCAATGCTTACCATCAATGATTCAGAAGGTAATCTCATTACCTATCATAGTCTGGATAGTAAAAAAGTTAGGGTGATATTTGAAAAAAATATTGGTGCCGGCAAAATTGCAAAAGAATTAAATCCGATAATTAAGAATACTAAACTGTCAGAGTTTTATGATTTTCAGGAGTCAAGAGTTCTCCGAAACAGGGGTAAAATTAATCCATTTAAAATTGAAGATTATATTGCCAATGACGGATATAAGGCGCTTTTAAAAGTTTTAAACATGAATGATCCTGACAGGATTATTGATATTGTAAAGGAATCTGGACTAAGGGGACGCGGAGGGGCAGGATTTCCTACCGGGCGAAAGTGGGAGTTTTGCAGAAAGGCAAAATCATCTGATGGAATAAAATATGTAATATGCAATGGAGATGAGGGGGACCCCGGAGCCTTTATGGATAGAAATCTTTTGGAATCCGATCCTAATTCTGTATTGGAAGGAATAATAATTGCAGCTATAGCCGTGGGTGCATGTAAAGGTTATATATATGTTAGGGCAGAGTACCCTCTTGCAATTGAAACATTAAAAAATGCAATCAAGGAAGCTAAAGAATACGGCTTGATTGGGAGGAATATACTGGGAAGTAATTTTAATTTTGATATTGAAATCTATCAGGGTGCGGGAGCTTTTGTTTGCGGCGAAGAAACAGCTTTGCTCAGGTCCATTGAGGGCAAGCGGGGGATGCCACGTCCAAGACCTCCATTTCCTGCGAATAGTGGATTGTATGCAAAACCGACTCTAATAAATAATGTAGAAACTTATGCAAATATTCCTCAGATAATTCTTAAAGGTGCTAAATGGTACAATCAATTAGGAACCGAAGGGAGTAAGGGTACCAAGATATTTGCATTAACCGGGGCAGTCAATAATGTAGGATTGGTAGAAGTTCCCATGGGTATACCTCTGCGTGATATTATAGAAAAGGTCGGAGGCGGAATAAAAGGAGGAAAAAAATTTAAAGCAGTACAATTAGGCGGACCCTCTGGTGGTTGTCTGCCTGAAAAGCTACTCGATGTGCCATTGGATTATGAAAGAGTAAAAGAGGCGGGAGCTATCATAGGCTCTGGAGGGATGATAGTCCTGGATGAGGATCAATGTATGGTTGATATTGCCAGGTTCTTTATGGATTTTATACAGGATGAATCATGCGGTCAGTGTACGCCATGCAGGATTGGCACAAAAAGGATGCTCGAGATTCTTACAAGGATTACTGAAGGAGAAGGTGAAGAAGGCGATATCGAAAAGCTTGAAGAAATGGCCTACATGATAAAAGAGGCTTCATTATGCGGGCTGGGAAAGACTGCACCTAATCCAGTACTCAGTACCATTAGGTATTTCAGGAATGAATATGAGGAGCATATAGAGACTAAAAAATCCTGCAAGAAATTACATAAAAAAGCAAAGAAAAAGAAAGTGGAGTAGTAGTGACTGAGTTTGTTGATAAAACAGGAAAGAGTAAAACAGACGGAAACTGCTGCGGGGTAGAGGATAGCAGTAAGGACCCGGATCCAATGGGCAATATTGAAAATTGTTATCACTGTACAAATACCAAGTGCGGATGTGCCAATGATTTAAACTATAAGGAAGAGCTGGTTACAAAGATAACAAAAGATGTACTGGAAGAGTAAGCCTTATTTAAAAACTTCTTTATGTTCATAATATTTGATTTTTCCAGATTTGATTCTTTATGTTTTTTATACGCTATTGCCAAGTCAAAAATAGTTTTCATAGCATCTGTTTATTCTTGAAGCTAAAATAACCTTAACATCCTACTATTATATAATCCTGGACGTTTATTCTCACAATATCGAAAGTTTTACAAAACCTATGAGTGACCTCGATATCATCTATAGAAAGTTCCGGATCTCCGCTAGGGTGTTTATGTAGAAAAATGACAGAGGCTAGAGAGTGCCTTATTGCAGGATTGATAACCTCCCTTGGATGAACGAGTGACACAGTTCGTCTAGCGATTACCTTGAAAATCCAGAGGATATACCACTAGCAGTAGTAGATGTCGAAGATAATCCAATTCATATAGATCTTATATTCAGGAAGAAAATTAAAGTTATTTAAGTATAAAGAGCTCGGTATAATGCCGGGCTCTTCGCATTAGAAAAAAATTTAAACTGGAAGTTCGGCAGTAAAAAACAGCTTAAAAAAAGTTCAAAAAAGAATTGAATTGATATTAACAATAATCTAGTACGCTATAGTTTTATGAAAAACAAAAGTAATAAATCGCAAAACACTTCTGGCAATAATAGGGAATCCTCTAATAATAATGAATACAATTCTGCTCTTTCTTCTAATAGATTTTACACAGCTAAAGAAGAGGTGACAATCAGATTTTACCAGGTTCCAAAAACTTTATTTAATAATATAATCTACAAAGGTCTTTCATTGGGGCCGAAATTAATGTATTCAATTTTGAGAGACAGATTGGATCTATCAATAAAAAATGATTGGAAAGATGAGAAAGGTTATATATATTTAA
>Ga0114922_10005993_pt1 | contig 11172 bp, 5 predicted proteins | sample AartaG_FD_100975 | JGI IMG/M metagenome (GOLD analysis project Ga0114922, IMG submission 100975) | Deep subsurface microbial communities from Aarhus Bay to uncover new lineages of life (NeLLi) - Aarhus_00045 metaG | ecosystem: Environmental > Aquatic > Marine > Oceanic > Sediment | place: Aarhus...
CTGTTTGTCGGGGTAGGTGTCGTTTAGAATCCACTTGTTGCCGGGCAGGTATGTGCAGTGTCCGTTTTTGGTCATAATGTCCTTGCCGACCACTTCGACCCTTCGACTATGCTCAGGGCTGGCCTTGTCCGTGCCGTCTTCGTAGAGATAAAAGGCGTTTTTGTGTGAGGGGTGCCAAGCCCAGGCGAGGATATGGCGCGGGTCTCGCCAGATAAAATGTGAGGTTCGGCCGTAGCTGTCCACGATGTGGATGTCGGAGCCGTCGGATTTGGCGGTGAGCATTCGTGTGCCGAAGCTCCGCATGCCCTTTGCCCGCCAGCGGTGCAGAAAGATGAATCGAGAGCCATCGGTATTAAACAGCAGATGATTGAAGTAGTGTTTGGCATCTTTTGGGTTGCCGGGGATTTGGCCGAACTTAGCGATATCCGCGAGGGAGATTATCAAATTCTGTTTGCGAGAGAGTTTGGACGGATCGGTTTCAAGGTTGATGCGAAAAATGCCTGAGTCTTTCGGTGCAAGCTCATCTTTATGCGGGTCCGGCAGGCCTGCATAGCCGTAGCCGGGGCGCATGTCCTGTACGCGGCGAAAGTCCGGTGCTACGGCCGTTTTGCCATCGGGACTGATAGTGTATATTGGATGAGGCAGTGTCCACTGCATCTTTTTAATGCCGTTGTGTATGTCCAGAATATGGCACATAAATCTGTCGCCCACCCTGTCGTTCCAGATGATTTTGTTTTTCGAGCGGGGCAGCCACTGGAGCATGCAGCCCTGCTGCCAGCACCATGAACGGCTTTCGCCCAGCTCTATCCAGCGGTCATTATCTTCCAAGTCAACCATGCCGATTTTGATGACATCATCGGGTTTTGGGCTTCGGTGCTCGAAGTCAATTTCCATGCCGAGCGCGTACCGGCCGGAGGGGTCGAACTGTAACTTGTCGTAGTAGCTGAACCAGTGGAATTTCGGCCCTTTGGTGATAGCCCGAATTGGGGGTAATTTCGATTCTGAATTTCCGGCTGACAGGTGAGGGAATCCTGCCAGAGCCAGCGTGCTACCGGCGGAATATTGCAGAAATTCACGGCGAGTCAGCTTGTTATTATCCATAGAAGACAATTCTATTGCTTTTAGACCTGAACTCAAGGACGAATTGCTTTTAGGATATTTTTGGCCTTTGAAGAAATTGGCCCCTCGACTGCGACATTCGAGGATAAATTTGTTTCCTTCGACAAGCTCAGGACTTGCGCTTCGCTCCAGTTGGGTTTGTATTGGGTTTGTTTTTTTTCGCCTGAAGGCGGTCTTATTGTTATATTTATTTGTGAAATAGACACTTAGGTTTATTTTCGGCCTTTTGACAATTGGGTTTGAATTGGGTTTGTATTGGCTTTGTTTTTTGGCCCGGCAAGCGGGTAAAATTTCGTATTTGCTTGTCATAAAAGGGCTTATGCCAATTTTAATGTTTTTTAAAATGGCTTTGTTTTGAATAAAAGCAGCAACAATTTTCGTACATTTTCCTTTGATTTTACTGTCTTTTTCATTTTTAAGATGACTTTTTAACGATTTAAGATTCATATATTAGCCTTTTCAAACTGGGGACGAAAAAACGATCCCTCTATAATTAGACGTACCTGCACGTTTGATACGAAAATATGGGGATTTTCGGGTAGTTGAATTTCGCTAAGTGCTTATGAGTAAAGGAATAAATTTTTTTTTAGAAATTTTGAATTTTGTCAAAAATTACCAGCGTTTTTTGTCGAAAATTGCTCGAATTTTAGAGGTGTGAATGAGTAAATGAGAGGATGAGTTATGCAGCATTTCTACCTGAGGCCAGCATGAGCTTCAAACCGTCACGCAGGCACGAAGCCCCCGACAGGGAAGCAAGGAGGCTACCATCGGGGGTACATTCTGGAGTGATTCAAACTGGTGCGAACCGAAGGTAGAAATGCCCCCTGTTGCAGGACAAGGGAGTGCCTATCGGGGGTAAACTCCGGAGTGATTAAAATTAGTGCGAAACGAAGGCAGGAATTAGAGAATTAGCGAATTTGTTAATTGGTTAATTGCAAAGCAAAAGGGAAAAGGGATAAGAAGTTTCACCACGAAAGACCGACACAGTGTTCTGAGGTTCAATTACGAAACTTCTAACGCACTGAATCAGGAGCCGAGTGTCAGCGAGGTCTCTCTGGATTCAGATGTTAGCGCATGTCACAAATTGAAACGGAATCCTTAAAACAGTACAACCTGATTCCTTAGCTCTTTAGGTATCACTACTTGTTAAATCTAAAGGTTGTCCTGTCTTTGCAATTACACTCTTCCAAAAAATACCATCTTTAGGAATACGCTTTCTTCCTAGGACTACTAAATCAAGCGGCACTAGCACATATTCTGTTAACCACTGACTGATCATGAAATCATTATAACCTGCAATAGCATTATCTACCGCCAACGTTCCAAGACGGGTTCCCATAATAATGTCCGTACAACTTGGAGGTATGGCGCGCAAGAGATGACGTGGTTCATTGGTAACAATTCGAGGAGAATATCGTACACTATTCTTATCTTCTGGGTTTTCGAGTGCGTATTTCAATCCGCGGCTGACTAATTTCAATCCTGCACTACGTAATTCATCGGGAGTTTGTCCCTCTATTCGTTTGTTTGGATCAAAATTTAGAATGGCATCCTCTTCCTTTTGTGTTAAACCTATAATCAAATCATCAGTTTTACCACTACTTTTTATAGTTTTGTCATGAGCAATGAAATCTTTAGCATCACTAGGAATGGCAGTCTCGCCCATAATCAACAATCCGCGAGGAACCGTCTCATTGCGTTCATTCATCTTCTTTCGGAGGTATTCAGCGAGTTCTTTAATACTGAAATCTATCTCCGGAATCAAGGCTACGTCACATTGCTCGGGACGACTTGCCAATACTGCATGGCTAACAGTAAATCCTGAATCTGATCCGTAGAGTTGGGCAATACATAGACGTGGATTTGAAGCAACCTCAGTGGAAAGATGGTCAATAATCTCTCTAGTTTTCTCCACACCTGCCTGAAACCCGAATGGTGGCCACGCCCATAGAATGTCATTCTCCATCGTCTTGGGTATTGCAACCACGGATAATGGTGGCAAATTATTTGTACGCGCATAAGCTTGCGCAACTGTCGCTAGTGCATGAGCAGCCTTCAAACTATCATTATCACCGATTACGTACAGTATGTCGATGGCTGAAGCGGATAATCTCTGAACAATCGAATTTAGCATCTTTTGGCGTTTACTTTTCTCTGAGAGAAAATCAACTTGTGATGTTCCAAGTAAAGAACCGCTTTCGCTTGCTCGACTTGAGATATCCTCTATCGTGGTTTTAAGATCGATAGTTGATTCCTCGTCATCCCAACTTTTAAAAGCCAGAAAACCATTCTTGATTCCGACAATACCTAGATGATTAAAGTACCCAAACTCATTCGCATATTGAACATGACGTTGGACAATACCATTGATGGCAGCATTTGTCCCAGGGGCGATTCCTCCGGAGACCAAGACCGCTACTTTTAGGTATCCCCCCTTCCGGGGGAAATGGAGAGTATCCCGAGGTCCTGCCTCCGGAAGACACATGCAATGGTCTACAAGAAAGCACTCACCCTTCTTAGACCCTGCAGATACCGATTGATGGTACGCAGTTCGTGCTTCCACAATGACCTGGGCATCTTTCTTTACAAAATGCCCAACTTGTGATGCCCAAGTTTCAACTTTCTGCAAGATGTTTTGTGGAGGTACCCCTCGCCGTTTGTATTCTTCGACTAGTTCTCTGCTTCCCGCATCCCGACATATAACTTTTGGCCACTCTGTTGGACAACCCTCAAGTACCATCGCATGTAACTGGTCTAGCTCATCAGAAGCCTTCTCATCTTCAGCTATGCTCTGTTTATGGTTGCCTAGCTGCTTTATCTTGGCAAAGTGTCGGAGAATATCCTTCTCATAAGAGAACATATTAGGATTCAAAGGAAGGCCATCGAAAACGAAGGGAATGTTCAACACTTGCATTATACAGGTTGCCACTTCCTCTGCCTCACGTCCCCTAGACTCGATGATAGGCGATTTTATAAGGTCACCTAAGCCCGCTGTTTCAAATTGCGCAAGGAGATCTTGTTGTGATAGCAGACAAAAAATAAACTGGCAGTGTTTACCAGTTTTATACATTTCATATGCATATCTAATTTCTGCGATCTGATATGATGTAAGTTTTTCACTAAGGAGCAATAGAAAGACACTACATTCTTGGATAATTCCCTCCCTCGTATTCAAAGAACCCTTCCTCGTGAGTTCATTCGGGTGGTAACAATAGACTTGCTTAAAGCCGCGCTTTAAATATCCTGCCACCTTAAACACGAAATCTAGATCCCTGCTTGAGTGACATACATAAACACTAGTCTCGGATACACTTTCTGTACCTTGAATCACCTCTATACCATTTTCTTCCTCCTCTGTTTTATTGATGATCTGCTGGTCCGATATGACTGGATCTACTGCTGTATCGTCTCCAGTCTTATGTGTGGCCCTTTGACTCCCTACCTGTCTTTCCTCTGCCAGGATCTTGCCGTCAGAGCGCCAAGTTGCAATCGCCTGCCTTAGTGTGCATATCCTGTCAGGCTTCATCCGTTCTCTCAGGAACAATCTTACAACCGTATGCTGCTCAGCCCTTTCACCATCGAATTCCACCATTTGCCATTCTGTCAGCCTAGCAAGGGACTGACGAATCTTCATATGATCCAACCCAGTTAGATCAGAGAGCATCGCAACAGTCGCTGGTTCGACTGAGCAGGCCAAGTACTCTAAGAGTGCCAAATCTTCACTTTGGTGTTCAATAATACGCTCGAACAAACGGGTGAACTTGTCTTTAGCTAGCGGAGTTACTTCAGTCCAATGCGATACATTGCCGCCATAAAGGTCACGTAGCAGAACACCAAGAACATGGACTGCATAGGCATGACAACCATATGCCTGAACTGCCTCCAGCTTGATGTTTTGCTGCCCTTTGATGTTGAACTCGTCTAGAAGTCTGACGGCATCATCTGCCTTCAGACCGGTCAAACGACCATCAGTCTCGGCTTCGTGCTGAATCATCACAGGTGGGTTCTCATCTAAGGCGCTCGGTATGGCTCGAGTCGTTAGCAGTAAGCGTGATCCGTTGTTCCAGAAACAAGCACTCCTCAAGAATTTGTCAAAGGCTGGATCCTGAGCGGCCCTTTCATCACTAGTTAAAACGCCCACTCCTGCATCTGGTTGATTCGCCCAACGAGTGAGCCATCGCTCTACTCCATCAAGAATAATCCAGCAAGGTCGCTTGGCTAGTAGCCCTTCGATAACAGCAGCCTGATCTTCCTTAGGGACACAATGGGAATCCACCTTTTCTCTAGTAAGATACGCCTGTAACTGATCCAAGAAGCGACTGAACGTGTATCCTGTCTCATAGACCTTCCGCCAAAATATACCGATTCCCTTGGGCAGTTTAGCTTCATACATATGCCACTGACCCACTAGGCAACTCTTTCCTTGACCCGGCATTCCTACTACAGCAACCACACTTCTGGGACCTTGCATTGCCTTCGTCAATTGGCGCAATTCCTCCTGTCGTCCTACGAACGGTTTGCATACTTTAGGCCCCCCAAATGAAACTGAAAATTGAGGCCACACCGCCGTAGTTCCCCTGAGAATAACCTCATCGCAATTCAAGTGATCAGTCATTATGACAGGTCTTATACCTGTAATTCCCCATATGAGCTTGTCGAGTGCGTCACTAGATAGACCGTGACGTAGATCTACCCAGTTTAGTCCTTCCATAAAGGGCGGCAATTCCACAACCTTACCAGCACCGGGTAGCAAAACAGGGATAACTCTGAGTTTATGTTTTACAACTCGCTGCTGGAGCACCAGTGATTCTTCTTTATGCCAAGGGCTAAGCCCATTGGGCCCTACGGCTATCAACGCACTTTTACATTTCGGAATAGCATTTTCCAGCGACGCGATAAAATTTGTTCCTGGTGTAATTTGCCATAGATCAAACCATGGCTTAATCCCGCGCTCTTTTAGAGTCTCGGCAAGCCTCTCGACCACCTTTCTATCTTCGCTATTGTAGCTTATAAACGTGTCGAATTCATATGCCATAGCAGACTGCTCTATTGTGTTATTCTTCTGACAGTTGTTTCCATTAATCAATAGCTATTTGATGTATTGAGGGCTAACGTGAAGCGTCAGCCGTTTTGTAACCGCGCCCAAACATAGCAGGACTTAGCACGTTTTTCGTGGCGCGGTCACAAAATCGGCTGAACGCTCTTGTGAGACCGTTAGCTTCTCTATAGATAATCCTCACGAGGCGGGCTAAAGAAGTCGACCACTTGCCCAGTCTCAATTACTTCGAACGAGTGTTGCGTGTTACCGGGGATAGAGTAACTATCTCCAGGCTCCAGCGTCTCGTCGACATCTCCGAGCTTGAGTCGAATCTTGCCAGAAACTACGTAGCCGCTCTGCTCGTGAGGGTGTTGGTGGACCGGCACGAAATTAACAGCTGTATAGTTCATGCGGGTGACCATAGATTTCTCGCCCACTGCAAGCACATCGAAGAACTTGCGTTGTTTTGCGTCCTTTGATTTTACAATCATAGTAACATCCTCGTTCAGCGGTCTAACAATGTTTATATGGTTCCGTATAAGAATACAAACAACGCTGGTTCTGCAGCATAAGAACCCAGCGAGTAAATCGTGATTCGGCTTTTAACTACATTCACCTCAAAAAGATACAGGAATATCTGCAATTTATCCAGGGATTTTATGCAGATCCGTATAAGACACCTTTACAGGGCTGCTCCTGAGACCATCCAGAGGGCTACCCACGCCTATAAGGGCCGCTATTTCCTGGACTCCGTCCCGGTCAGTGTCATATTCAGGGCAATTCAACTCGCGGACAATGTGCTTCTGAAGCTAAAAATTATTTCATATATCCAAAGATGAAGGCGTTTCTCACGTTGAAAATATTGACTATTCTCATAAAAAATATATGGTCCGCTTGTCAAATTGGAATTTACACTGTGAAAAAGAAATATTCAAGGAAAAAATGTGCCAGAGTATAAAATATGGCGCCCATTACATGGGTATAAACTACTGGGCTAATCGCTTGATTCTAAGTGGTAACTCGAATTAGAGAGCGAAAACTGACGCTCAGGACAGGCTCTTGCGATAATGACGAGCTATATAGCATTTCTCAGAGGCCGGCCCCCGGCAGAAGAGCAAGTGGGCTCACACTCCCCTGTTGCAGACCAAGTTTGTAGTTCCCGGGGATAAACTCTGGGTAAACTCCAAAGCAAGTGAGCTAACATTCCCTTGCTGCGAGTCAGGTGAGCAGCTCTCCCCCGGCCCCCTGCTGTGGGCCGAGTGAGAAGTTCCCGGGGGTAAACTCCAAAGCAAGAAAGCACACACTCCCCTGCTGTAAGTCAGGTAAGCAACACTCGGGGATAAACTCAGGGTGAACTCCAAAGCAAGTGAGCTAAATTGAGGGTAAACTTCGGAGTGATTAAAACTGGTGCGAACCGAAGGTAGGAATGCGACGTAGAGCCATCCCCAAGCACCGTAAGGCATCCCCAAGGGACTTGCGCACCTTAGGCACAGGTACCTTGGGCACGGGCTTGAGGCTACCAGCCGCAGTTCATACAAGACAAACATTTTAAAAGAAAGAAATCCTCAAAAGACCGGTCTCATCTGTTGAGGATTCAATTATGTAACTTCTAACGATTAAGCTCACCGGCGGCAATGGAGCGCAGCAGAATTGCCGTCCGATGCAGCATCTTGTTAGGCGATTTTTTGAAAATAGAACGAGCCAGGCTCCCGTTCAGGTTCTAAGAACGGGGCTATCGACTTTAATTTCTCGTAATGATTATGATGCAAGTAGTTTAGAGCACCTATAATTCTCCAGTCACCATTGTGTGAAATAAATGCCTCTAGTAGGTATTGTTCATTCCAAAACCAAACTTCAACTTGCAACCATTGTTTAGGATAATTCTTTGGTGAAAAAATATCATGAGCATGAACAATTACACCTTTATTAAGAGAGGGCAGTAGCTCAAGATATTCAAAAAGGACATCTCCCTGAGGACGTATAATATGCGATGAGTCAATGAATAAAATGTCATTTTCTTTTAGTTTGGAAAAAAATGATACCCCTACCTCCTCAACTTTTTCCCTAATTACAGAAACACCTGCTTCTTCAAGCCATGGCATTTCATAAGGCTCGATACAAATGTGTTCACATTTATAGCTGGGGTCATCAGCACGATTTTTACCAATTGCATTGATTGCCATTAAAGTGGAATTCCCGCTACCAATTTCAAATATCCTTTTTGGTTTTATGGCGCGTATTAGCTGATACCAATATTCCGCATCTCCTGATTCAAATTCACCATTGTTCAAATAGAATTTTAAGGATTCTGTCTTTTCTTTTGGAATATCCGTAAGCTCACTAGAATAAGTAAATATTTTAAGCATTGCTAATTGACCAGAAATATTCCAGTTTATTCCCTGCAGATTTCGATCTTGAGAGAAATCTGGGTTCGAAATTCGATTATCAAATTGTGGCTCATAGTAATGATTACGAATTGGAAATACACCTACATTTAGCAGAGCATTCTTACAGTGCGGTAACTTATGCACACCGGTCCTACGAATGTTTTTTAGCAACAATGCGGAAGGATAAACAAATGGTACGAGTATTACGTCTACCAATGGAAGGATTTTCTGTATCAGTCTTTTCATTGAAACTCCTATGTATCGTTTTTACGCCTAACTATGTATATATGGTTTCCAGATAAGAACCCGCAAGCGCCTGACTGTCGGCATAAGACACCTTTTTTATGTACACATAAGCGCTCCTCTGAAGAAGAGTTACGCCAATTGTCTTTCGTATAAGGGGTCTTATGTGGTTTCCGCATAACACCCCACGCATTACGTCGTTCAAAGAGAGTCTAAGGGCTGCTATTTCCTGGACTCTGTCCCCGTCAGTGTCATATTCAGGTCAATTCAGCTTGCCGATAATGTGCTCATTCAGACAAGAATAATTATATCCAAAGATGAAGGCGTTTCTCACGTTGAAAATATTGGCTAACCTAAGAAAAATAAATGGTTCGCTTGCCAATTTGGAATTTACACCGCTAAAAAGAAATATTCAAGGAAAAAATGTGCCAGAGTATACAATATGGCGTCCAGCATAAACGGGGGGAAAGCAAGCAGGCACACACCGGGGGTAAACTATTTTAATTGATTATTGATGAATGATGATTGATTATTTAAGGATTCCTGCTTTTGCAGGAAGTGTTTTAAATAGACCCTTCGACTGCGCTCAGGGTGACCCCCGACAGGAAAGCAAGTAAGTTCACATCGAGGGTAAACTCTTGTGTCAACTCGCTACCCCAGGCTGTATTCAGAAGGATTGGTGGGGCAAGCTTCGGCAGGGTGAATTGGAGAGGATTAGTGAATACCTATGGCACAGGTTGGTTAATTGGAGATTTGTTAATTGGCTTTTTATTTGTGAGGGCGGTTCGCGAACCGCCCCTACGTTGGGGGATAATGATTGCAGTAATGACGCCGGACTAATTAGACGTGAGTTAGCACTCAATAAGTGTGGGACAAGCAATCCCGTGTTGCCAGAAAAATTAGGCACACCCATATTTTTAGCTGAATGACGTTCTAAAGTCTTGCCCTACTGCCATGTGGGAGGGGCTTCGGGCGGCTCTATTCGGAAACTTCGGGATTATTACCCATCAGAGGGACATACCATTTAGGGCGTTCAGGTCTTTCGGGTGAGGTGAGCAGGTTGCGCCAGGCCTCGTCGGTGAGGCGGTCGCTCATTGGGTGCTTGAACTCGTAGTAGCTGAGCACAGGGCCTGCGGCCAGGAAGATAGAACCATCGGGTGCGGGGAAGGCCACGACAATCAGGTCCACGTTTCCTACGGCCTCCTCGACGACCAGAGCTTCGTAGGAATAGGTATGGACATCGGCTATGAGGGTTGTCTTGAGGCCTGTTTCCTCGACTCCGAGGACAGCGCCTTCGAGTGTTTGTGCGAAGTCTTTGATATATTCATAGTCATCCTCAGAAAGAAGCTGGTTTGTCAGCTCTTTATTGGTGATTTCTATTAGTCTATTGAGTATGGTTTCGAGGTTTATCAGCCTTTCTGTTGCCGGAGCTGAGAGTGCATTGAGGTCGCTAAGGCCCAGCCTTGTCATTTGAGTAAGTGCCAGCAACCTACCGTAGAATTCAGGCACAGGCTCAATATAGCCGGTTACAGTCCCAGGAATACCGGATCTTAAGGGTGTGTAGCTCTGCTTGGCATAGAGGATGGTGTCGTGGCGCAGCTCGGTCCAGGATGCAAGAGCGGCATTAAGCTCTTTCTCCTGCCAGGCCTGAGTCCGCATAAAGCTGGGGTATCCTCCGCCGAAGTTCTCTATCAGCGCCCGGAGTGAATAGAGCCAGCTCCAGTAGAGGTTCTTGTTCCAATCGGCCAGTTCAAATGCGTCGAACTCGGTCTTTAGCTCGTTGAAGCGCAGGTCGTAGTCGATGTAGTCCGTGTCGCCTTCTTCGATGAGGATATCTTTTGCGCGGTCCGAGCCTAAGATTGCCATTACATCGAGCCCTCGCGGATAGGAACGGTCTCCCAGAGCACCATAGGTGAATGGTTTTGGTTCGGCATTACCGGTATATTGAAGCACTTCAGGGAAGACAAGGTGCTGGAACATATATGAGTCCGGTATGAAGCGCTGGCCCATAAATCGCATACCTTTAGTTTTGTCGAGTACTTCATCAAGTGCTTCCGGTGTAATTGGGGGAAGTACATATAAATCGCCAGTGCCGCCGTATATTTTCGGTGAGCGCAGCAGGGACAGCTCGGTTTTCAGATGAAAGAAGATGTCCTGGTTTTCCAGGGTAGTTGGTTGGAAGTCGCTTCCAAATATCTTGTCCAGAGTATCGAGATACTCATAAGGTGTAAGGTCGTCCGCCAGGCCGACGTAGAAGGCTGTTACCGTGTATAATCTGTCCCAGACTTCGAGGCCGGAGCGCTGGGCAACCTGGATATTCTCGATTGACTTTGCCAGCAGTACGGCCTGAATGGTCTGAATCTTAGCATCTTCAATACTGATAAG
>Ga0114922_10005994_pt1 | contig 11171 bp, 8 predicted proteins | sample AartaG_FD_100975 | JGI IMG/M metagenome (GOLD analysis project Ga0114922, IMG submission 100975) | Deep subsurface microbial communities from Aarhus Bay to uncover new lineages of life (NeLLi) - Aarhus_00045 metaG | ecosystem: Environmental > Aquatic > Marine > Oceanic > Sediment | place: Aarhus...
CTTCAGCAGCTTCCTGCCGATCTTCTATCTCGGGGTCCTGACGGCGTTCACCATGATGGGAGCGCTGATCGGGGCACTTGTTCTGCTGCCGGCGCTGCTGAGGATCTTCCGCCCGCGCTTTCGTGTGTAACGGCCCACCGGATCCTGAGCCACACCGGTTGCGTATACCGATGCGTGGACTTTGTGCCTTGGCAAGGGGGCGGCGAGGCGCTAGTCTATGGCTTCATTGGGAGTGGGTGCATGAAGCTCTCGATCATCGTTCCTGTCTACAACGAGCGCGAGACCGTAGCGGAGTCGATCCGCAACCTGCTGGAGACCGATCTGGGCGTGGAGAAGGAGGTGATCGTCGTCGACGACCGCTCGGACGACGGCAGCCGCGAGATCATCGAGAGCGAGCTGGAGCCGCTCGTCGACCGGGTAATCTACTTGGCGCAGAACCGCGGTAAGGGCGCCGCCCTGCGGGTCGGCTTCGCCGCGGCCGGCGGCGACTACGTCATCCCGCACGACGCCGACATGGAGTACGACCCCGAGGACATCCGCAAGCTCCTGCAGCCGGTGCTCAAGGGCCACGCCGAGGTGGTCTACGGCTCGCGCTTCACCGGCGAGCACCGCAACATGTTCTTCTTCCACTGGGTCGGCAACCGCTTCCTCACCCTTGTCACCAACCTCCTCTACAACACCACGCTCTCGGACATGGAAACCTGCTACAAGCTGGTAAAGCGCTCGCTGCTCGAGCAATTCGAAATCAAGAGCGATAGCTTCGCCGTCGAGCCGGAGCTGACGGCCAAGATTCTCAAGCGCGGCGTGCGCATCTACGAGGTGCCGATTTGCTACTACGGGCGCGAGTACGAGGAGGGTAAGAAGATCACTTGGCGGGACGGCTTCGTGGCCCTCTGGACCCTGATTAAGTACCGCTTCGTCGACTGAGCGGGGCGCCGGGGTGGGTTTGAGCGAGCGGATCTGGGAAGCGCTGGCGATAGCGGTTCTGTTTGCCGCTCTGGCCGCCCTGGCCACTTGGCCGATGCCGACCAACCCGGCGCGGCTCGACTTGGCGCGGCCGGGGCACAACGACGTCCGCTTCAACACCTACCTGATCTTCTGGGGCGCCCACGCCCTGACGACAGACCCTCTCCACCTCCACCACACCAATATGTTCCACCCGGAAAAATGGACCTTCGCCTACTCCGACATCGAGCTCTCACACAGCCTGCTGATGATGCCCGTCATCCTGGCCTTTCGCAACCCGGTGCTGACCTACAACCTGCTGCTGCTGCTCTCGATGGTCCTGGGGGGGCTCGGCTTCTTCCTGCTCGCGCGCGACCTGACCGGCCACCGAGGGGCCGCGCTGCTGGGAGCGGCATTTTTCGTCTTCAATCCGGCAGTCTTCGGCCGCTTCCTGCAAATACAGCTTTTCTGCGGACATTGGATGCCCTGGCTGGCCTGGGCGACGCTGCGCTGGCTCCGGGGACTGGAAAGCGAAGGCGGCAACTGGCGCTGGGCTTTTGGAACTGTCATCTTCTATTGTCTCAATGCGCTAAGCGGTTCCCACTACGCCGTTTTCGGCACGGCTCTTGTTGCAGGACTCGTTCTATACGAAGCTCTTATCCATCGACTCTGGGCAAAAACCAGATTCTGGCTCCAGTGTATTGCGATGACCGCCTCTGTGCTCGTTGTGCTGGTTCCGGTGTTTTGGCCCTATCTGATAGTCGAGAGCGAGCTGGCGGCTCAGCGGGTTAGTACTGTAAGCGCGCTGGAAGCCGGGTCGGCAGGGCCACTTGAGCTATTTTCGTCGAACTCGCGTCTCTACCGCTGGCTCAGAGAATCATTCGGCTGGCCTTTGGCGTCGATCAAGCGTTGGCCGCGTAGTTTTCTCTTTCCGGGAGCAAGCATTCTCGCCTTGGCTGCTATTGGCTTTATCACCCGTCGGGAAAAGGGAGCGGATGATTCGCGAACCGGATTAATGCGATGGTTGGCCTGGGCACTGGACTTCGCGGCATTGGCGGCCGCATGGAGCGCTCTCGTTGTAGCCTTTACTGGGAGTCGATCGCTTGTATTGCTGATTTTCACGGTCCCCGCGAAACCTGCAATAGTGTTCCCTGCTATTGCCGTGGCGGCGGTTGTTTCGAGGCTGCTGATATCGCCAATGCGAGCGACAGATCACATATTCGTGGCATTGACACGGTTTGTAAGGAAGCGTGTGAGGAGCAGCGTAAGCCAGCTATTCTGGCTCCTTCTCTTTATCTTCTCCCTGCTTGCCGCGTTAGGACCGGCTGCCGGCATGTATCACCTGATCGCGCGCCTGCCGCTTATTAAGATGATCCGTGTGCCTGGGCGCTTCATGATACTTGCAACATTCGCTTTGGCGGTTTTGGCCTCATTTGGAGCGGCTGCAATTGCCCGACGTCAAGCTGGGAGGAAGAAAACCGTTGTCGTAATGTGCATCGTTACCGTGCTGTTCGCTGCCGAGTCGTTCTACTTCCCTTTGCACGTGCGGCCATTCGATCCGGAGCCGCCGCCGCTCTACAGCTGGCTGGGGGAGCGTGAGGGGGACTTCGCCGTGGCGGAGTACCCGATCTATCCGAAGGACTACGGCATCTCGGCGCGGCAGGTCTACTACAGCATCTACCACTGGAAGAAGCTGCTGGTCGGCTACAGCGGCTACCAGTCGGGCGAGAACGTCAGCCGCCTGCGCCGTCTCGACGCCGCCTTCCCCGACAACCGCTGCCTGGACGAGCTGGAGGGCCTGTCGGTCCGCTACGTGGTCGTATTCGAGGGCAGGGTGGGGCCGGCGACGCTGGCGGCGGTGCGGGAGCAGGGCCGCTTGGTGCCCGTGCGCCGCTTCGGCAGCCTGGCCGTCTACCGGCTCAGGCCTTCTGCAGGCGGATAGTGTAGCCGGTCGGCAACGACTCGGGCCCGACGAGCCCGATGGCGATCTGCCAGCGCTGGCCGTCGCGGTCGGAGTGGGGCCGCATGCCGCCGCCGCGCTTGCGGAGCCAGTCGGCGCTCGCGATCGTCGACGGGAAGCGCGAGCGGAGCACCGCGCCGATCTGCCGCCCCCGCAGTTCCGCGTCGGCCCCCAGAACGCGGCAGGCTTCCTCGTTGGCCTCGAGCACCATGCCCTCGGGGTCGCAGAGCAGCAGCGGCTCGCCGACCGCCTCGGCCAGGGCGGCCGAGAAGAGGCGGTAGCGCTGGGCGTTGCCGCTCTGCTGCGCGCGCACGAGGGCGCTGGAGAGCGCGCTAGCCAGCTCCCGGAACAGCGTCAGGTGACCGCGGTTGAGAACGTAGGCACGCGCGCTGCCGAAGTGCGCCCCGCCGATCAGCCGCTCCTTCTCCTTCAGCGGTACCGAGACGTAGGAACGCACCCCCTCGCGGTAGAGCAGGTCCTCGAGCGGGTGCAGGCCGCGCTCCTGCAGGTCGTTGCGGATGATCCCCTCGCGGAGCCAGAGCTCCTCTTCCGCCGGCAGGTTCTCCACGCCCAGGATCTGACCAACCCGCAGCGAGCCGCCGCCGGTCTCGCGGTAGAGGGCGGCGACGCACAGCACGTCCCGCTCGGCCTCGGCGTGAACCACCAGCGCGAAATCGAGGGGGACGGTTTTGCGCACCCGCTCGACCAGCTTGGGCAGCGCCTCGACCGGGCCGGCGCCGGCGCTGGCGATGCGGATCAGCTCTGCGGTCAGCATCTTCTCGGCTTCCACGACCTTCTGGGCGGTGATGTCGAGGATGTTGAACAGGTAGCGGGTGACGCCGTCCGAGCTGGGCAGAACGGTGATCGCCACGCTCACCGGCACCCGGGTGCCCCAGCGCGAGACGATGCTGCTCTCCACGCTGGCGACGCGCATCCGCGAGCCTAGGCTCGAGAACAAGCGCTCGACTTCTTCCTGCGAGCCGGCGAACAAGTTGGCGAGCGACCTCAGGCTCTTGTCGTCGGCGGAGACGCCGAAGAGCTGCGGCGCGGCGCCACCGATGAACTCGATCGCGCCCCCGTCGCGGGCGACGATGATGGCGTCGGCGCTGTTCTCGACGATCGTCCGCAGCTGATTGCGGACCGAGATGACCTCCCGCTCGAGCTGCTCGAAGCGGGTGATGTCGCGGCACTGGCAGAGCATCACCGTCGCGCCGGCCAGCTCCAGCAGGCGGGCCTGGGTCCAGAAGGTGCGCCTCGAGCCGTCCTTGTGGCAGATTGTGGCCTCGATCGCGCTCACTCCGCTTTCCACTTGCTCGAGCATCCGGCGCCAGCCGGACTCCGCTTCGCCGTTTTCCCCGCCGGCGTCAAGGAGATCGTCGAGGGACTTGTTAACCAGCTCCTCGGCGGCGTAGCCGAGTCCGGATGCCAGGCTCTCGTTGGCGTAGCTGATGACGCCGCTGTCGGCGGAGATCATCAGCGAGCCCTCCTCCAGCTCCTCGAAGAGGCCGGCGTACTTCTCCTCGAACGCCGAGCGGATGGAGCCCCGCTGCTGGGCGCGCAGGAGCTTGGCCAGCTCCACACTCACGCGCATCGCCTCGATGATCTGCTCCAGCTGCTCAGGGCTGTCCTCGGCGACGAAGTAGTCGTGGCCGCCCGACTGGAAGGAAGCGGCGATCAGCTGCGGCGAGTCTTCGCATGTGTAGAAGAAGAAGGGCAGCAGCTGGTCGCGCTTCCGAACCTCGCCCAGCAGCCGCAGCCCCTTCCCCTTCTCCTCCTCCAGGTGCATGCCGCAGAGGACGGCGTCGTTGCCGCCCGCCCGCACAAACTCCAGGAACTCGGCGCCGGAGACCGCCTTCCTGACCTCGAGATCGGGGTGCTCTACGAGCATCGATTCGAGGTCGGAAGCCTCCGGCCGCCTCTCCAGCAGCGTGATGATCTTCAGCGATTGCTTAGTGGTGGACTTCATCGCCAGCGAACCGCGCTAGGATTTTTTCTGCGCCAAGGCAATTGTATCAGATTGACGGCGCAACACAACCGGAAGGGGTGGAGTGGGCGGGGGAGGGCAGGTTACCGCGCCGACTCCAGGGTCATCACCGAGTCGGAGAAGTTCAGGTGCAGCCTGTAGCGTCCGAAGAAGTCGATCCCCAGTATGCCGGCGACGCGCTGGCGTTCCATCCACGAAGGCGGAGCGAGATCGCCGATCGCGATGCGGAGGTCCGCCGCTTCGATGCCGCCCGCCGAAATGGAGGGGAGGTCGACAGCTACGTCGCCAAGTGCCGCACGCGCTCCGGCGGTGTTGGGTGCGATCCGCACGTCGTAGTACGCCCCGTCGAGGACTGTGGAGCGGGCCGTGTTGATAATGAAGGGAACGGGATCGGAGCCGCCGACGCTGACGCCGACGCTGGGTGCCGGGAGGGAGAAGACGGGCAAACGCGCCGCGACCCGCGAGCGGTCGATGCTCCGCTCCAGCAGGTCGGGCCGGTCGATCCGGTAGAGTTGTAGATAGGCCGCTCTAAAATCTATTGTGCAGTTGAACCGCCTCAGAAAACCGGTTCCGATGACGCCCTCGATCCCGTCGGCGAAGTCGGGACTTCGGAGCAGCAGCGCCGGAACCCTCTCCACAACCAGGGTTCCGATCTCCAGGGTGTCGAGGAGGGAGTACTGCATCGCGGTGCCACCTCCCGCGAACTCGAGTCCGAACCGCTCGGCCAGGCGCCGGCTGACGACGATGAAGTTGGGGCAGGCCGGATCGAGGAGGAAGCGCACGACGCGCTGCCCGTTTATCCTGATGTCGACCCCGGACAGAGAGCCGCCGGGTTGGGGCAGCAGCTCGGCGGTCGTCTTCTGGAACGATTCGGGCACCTGGAACAGACTTCGGTTGCCGAGGGAGCGGAGGTGTTCGGCATGTGCGCGCAGCTCCTCCATCTGCGCGTCGGAGAGGTAATCAATCTCGTCGAGCGCGACCTCGGCAGCCCTCAGGGCGGCGTCAGGAACCCCGGCGAAGAAGTGGACTCGGCTCAGGGCCAGCATCGCCTCGCCGAGGAAACGCTCGGAGGGAGCCGCGCTGAGCAGGTGGGATACGGCAGCCTCGTAGCGGTTGAACCCGGCGGCGATCAAACCGAGGCCGAGGTGGGCGTCGGCGTTTTCCGGATCGACGTCGAGCGCCAGACGCAGCGCCGACTCCGCCCGCTCGGTCTCGCCCCAGTACAGCAGCGCCAGCCCGTAGAGGGCCTGGGCCTCGGGATCGAGCGGCGCCACGGCGGCAGCGCTCCGCGACAGCTCGAGGGCCTCGGCAAACCGGTCCGACTTCAGAGCCTCGACCACCCGCTCGAAGGGATCGCCGCCCTGCTGCGCGGCCAGAGGCGCCAGGGGGAGCAGCGCCGCCAGGACTATGGCTGCGCGCGACCATCTGCGACCGACCCGGATTTTTTTCATGATCTCAACCCGATTGGCATTGAAGAGGTTACTCTTATGCCGCGAATGAGGACATTCTATCTGTAACCGCGGCCACGATTCGCGGTGGCAGGCGGCGGCTCTTCAACGCCTAACCGGTGCGCGCTATTCGTCGGCGCCGGGAGTTCCGCCACCCCTCGGCGAGACGTACCTGTTCAGCGAGATCCGGAACGCCTGCGAGGTGGCCAGGCCGAGGGGGATGATGCTCAAGACCAGTATAATCAGCTGGGCGACGAGGAATGCCGTGGTGTCGATGTTCAACTCCTCGGTGTCGATGCCGGCGTCGGCCGGCACCATCATGATCGCCAGCAGGAGCAGCAGCGGCAGCAGGAAGACCAGCAGGCGCCAGTAGATCGACCACCAGCACCAGGGCGAAACCGGCAGCCGGTAGCGTCGCGCCGCCTCGTGCCCGGCCGCCAACTGCAGCAGGATGAAGTATGCCGCCAGACTCGCCGGCAGGATAAGTTCCCGCAGCAGCGCCAGCAGGCCGAGGACGTCCGCCGCCAAGCTCACCAGCAGCAGAATCGCCGTCGTCCGCAGCCAGATCGAGAGCCCCAGCAGAAGATTCTCCTTGGCGAAGAGGCTCTCGAATCCCGCCAGCCGGCGTATCGTCTCCTCGTGCTCGTGCATCGCGGCAACCCGGTAGATAGGCGCCAAGTTGTAACACAACCCCTGCCGGGCCCGCAAGGCGAGGCGGCAGACCGGCCGCACGCGCCGCTTTGCCGAAAAGACAGAGAGAAAGCAAGCATATCACCTTGAAATCTGAAGAAAAATGCCCCGTTAGCCTAATAATATTTGACAAACCGGCTGAATGGGCTATATGGTTGTCGGCGAGGGGGGCATCATGGACAAGATAGACGTAGAGATCCTGCGGGGGCTGCAGGAGAACGGCCGCATCACCAACAGCGAGCTGGCTAAAGGTGTCGGCCTCAGCGCGCCCTCGGTGCTGGAGCGGGTGCGTAAGCTTGAGGATTCCGGCGTCATCGTCCGCTACACGACGCTGGTGGACCCGAAGAAGGTCGGACGGGGTACCACCTGCTTCGTCGCCGTAAGCCTTTCGCTGCACCAGCTGCGGAGCATCAAGGCCTTCCAGAGCCGTATCGAGGAGATCCCCGAGGTGATGGAGTGCCACCACATCACTGGCGAGGAGGACTTCCTGCTGCGTGTGGTGGTCAGGGACATGCAGCATTACGAGGAGCTGCTGCTCAGCCGCCTGACCAATATCCCCGGGCTCAGCCGGCTGAAGACGATGGTGGTGCTCTCGCCGCTGAAGATGGAAACCAGACTCGATGTCGACGCCTCGGTAGTCAATACAGAAACCAACAATCGCGGACGCGGCCGCAACTCGAAGCGCGGCGCCAGGGGCGTCCAAGGCCCGCGAGCGTCGCGTGGCGGCGAGGCCGCAGAGGGTTAGCGAACCAACGCGGTCCCGGCGTTTGCCGGGGCTGCTGAGTACGAGGAGGAGGATTGGAGATGAGCGACGGCATCACCTACAGCGCGGGTGTGCAGCGCTACGTCGACAAGGCTCAGCGCCTGATGGAGGAGCAGGAGGCCTATCGCCGGGAGATGCGTACCATGAAGTTCGATACGATTGCCGTGCACGGTCTCTACTCGGTGCAGGAGGCGCTGAGCAGGAACCAGGGCGCGGTGATCGAGCCGCTGTTCCTGAGCGCCTCGGAAGGGTACCACGACGCGGACGAGCTGGAGGCCGCCCTGGCCTACCTGGTGCCGGGCTGGGTCTACAGCCGCATCCACAACCCGACCGTCCACTACCTGGAGGCGACGCTGGCCCTGATGGACGGCTACGGCTGCGACTGCGAGACCTCGGCGCTCGCCACCTCCTCCGGGCTGGCGGCGATCTTCATGGCCACCGATCCCTTCCTTGTGCGGCGCTCGCCGGGCGAGCGCCCCAACTTCGTCTCCGCGGCGCAGTGCTACGGCGGCACCTTCCAGCAGTTCAGCGTGCGGCGGATGGGGGAGCAGCAGATCGAGGTGCACTGGGTGGTCAACTCCCACGACACCGACGAGTGGGCCGCGATGATCGACGGCAACACCCGCTTCCTCTACGGCGAGATGCCCAGCAATCCGGGGCAGGCGGCCTTCGACATCGCCGCCGTCGCCGAGCTGGCCCACAGCCACTCGATCCCGCTGCTCGTCGACGCGACCGTCGCCACACCGGCGCTGATGCGGCCGCTCGAGCACGGCGCCGACATCGTCATCCATTCTTCGACGAAGTCGATGACCATGAGCGGCTATGGCATCGGCGGGGCGCTCATCAGCCGCAAGAACCTGACCACAAATATCGACAACGCGCAGATGGCCGAGGACTTCGCCGTCTACTGCAAGCAGCTTCCGTTCCGCGACTACGGCCCCTGCATCTCGCCGGTCAACGCCGCCTTCACGCTGGCCGAGATCAAGACGCTGCGCAGCAAGATGGCGATGGTCAGCCGCAACACCCAGACGGTGGCGGAGTTCCTCGAAACGCACCCGATGGTCGAGCGGGTTGACTACCTCGGCCTGCCCAACCACCCGCTACACCGCCTGGCGAAGCGCTACATGAAGCTGGTCGACTCCGACGAGCACCTCTTCGGCCACCTGATGAGTTTCAACGTCCGAGGCGGTACGCAGGCGACCCGCGACGTATTCGACCGCTTCCGCCGCATATTCCTGGCCACCGATCTGGGCCGCATAAAGTCGGTGGCCACCATCCCGGCCATCTCGACCCACCAGCAGCAGGGCGAGGAGGGCCGCGAGATGGCCGGCATCCCGCCCAACCAGATCCGGCTCTGCGTCGGCGGCGAGCACCCCAACGACGTGATCGCCGACCTGGACCAGGCGCTCAACTCGGTGCGCTAGGGATGAGGAGATGAAGATGAAGCTGGCACTGCTGGGCTTCGGCAACGTCGGCCAGGGCCTGGCCAAGATACTGGTCGAGAAGCGCGAACACCTGAGAGAGAGGTACGGCTTCGAGTACGCCGTCGTCGGAATCTACGATATCAGTTTAGGCGGCGTCTGCCTGCCGGCTGGGGAGATAGATCTCGAAAGGCTGCTGGAGATCGTGCGGGGAGGCGGCCTCATCTCAGACTACGAGGGCGCCGACCCCGACCTCGACTCTCTCGGCCTCATCGAGAAGAGCGGCGCCGACGTCCTGATCGAGATGACCTACACCGACCTCGAGACCGGGCAGCCGGCTGTAGGCCACTGCCGGGAGGCGCTCGGCCGCGGCATGCACGTCGCCACCTCCAACAAGGGGCCGGCGGCGCTGGCGATGAAGGATCTTTCGAGGCTCGCTGCGGAGAACAACTGCCGCTTCCGCATCGAGGGCACCGTCATGAGCGGTACCCCGGTGATCAACCTGGCGGTGCGCAACCTCGCCGGCTGTGAAATCTCGGCGTTCAAGGGCATCCTCAACGGCACCACCAACTACATCCTCACCAGGATGGAAGAGGGGATGACCTACGATGCCGCCCTGGAGAAGGCGCAGGAACTCGGCTACGCCGAGGCCGACCCCACGGGCGACGTCGAGGGCTGGGACGCGCTGGCCAAGGGAGTGATCCTCGCCGACCTGCTGATGGATAAGGAGTTCAAGATAAAGGAAGTCCCGCGCAAGGGGATTTCCCACCTCACTCCTGAAGACATCGAGCAGGCAGGGCGGGAGAAGAAGCGCTGGAAGCTGCTGGTCGAGGGTCGGAAGGATGGCGATCGGGTGACCCTCAAGGTCGAGCCCGTGAAGGTCGAGCTCACCGACCCGCTCGCCTCGGTCGGCGGCGCCACCAACGCCATCACCTTCGAGACCGATCTGCTCGGCCCGGTGACCGTGGTCGGCGCCGGGGCCGGGCGTGTCGAGACCGGCTTCGCGCTCCTGGCCGACCTGCTCTGGATCCACGAGGAAACTGCGGGCTAGAACCTCGGCCGGTCCGTAGCTCAACTGTGCGTAGCCGTGCCGGTTTCTCGGTTGGTAGATGCTCTAGAAAAGGGCTTAGAACGAAGTATCGTGACTTCCCGTAACCTATTGATATTGTGCGTGATATCTCCAATGCAGGATACTCGGTCTGAACCTCTTTTCGATCAACACAAGGAGCGTGGACATTCTTGTCCACGATTGGCCGACAGGAATGTCGGCCCTCATGCTATGGAATTGATGTTTTCGCTGTCGGCTTTCGCAACAGGCCACTTTTACCGTATCGTCAAGAATGTCGGCTCTGCTTCATAGAACAGTTTTTCCAGGGAGGAAACGATGAAGATGCTGCTTGGCGGTTCCTGGGTGGACCGCGACGACAAGATCGACGTCTGCAACCCCTACGACGGCTCAGTCGTCGACACCGTCCCGGCCGCCAGCGAGGAAGATGTTAAAGGAGCCATCGCTGCTGCCGTCGAGGGTTTCGAGTTGTACAAGCGCTACCCGGCCCACGAGAGGATGGCCATCCTGCGCAAAGCTGCGAGCCTGATCGAGGAGCGGCACGAGGAGTTCGCCCGCACCATCGCCAGCGAGGGCTCGAAAACGATCCGCGAGGCCCGCGGCGAGGTGAGCCGCTGCATAAACACCCTCACCGTGTCCGCCGAGGAGGCGCGGCGCATCTCCGGTGAGACCCTCCCATTCGACAGCTTCCCGACCGGGGTTAACCGCAAGGGATTCTACTACCGCTTCCCGATTGGCGTCATCGCCGCCATCACGCCGTTCAACGATCCGCTAAACCTGGTGGCCCACAAGCTCGGCCCGGCCTTCGCCGCCGGTAACGCCGTAGTGCTGAAGCCGGCGACAGTGACGCCGCTGAGCGCGCTCAAGCTGGCCGAAGTGTTGCTCGAGGCGGGC
>Ga0114922_10005995_pt1 | contig 11169 bp, 7 predicted proteins | sample AartaG_FD_100975 | JGI IMG/M metagenome (GOLD analysis project Ga0114922, IMG submission 100975) | Deep subsurface microbial communities from Aarhus Bay to uncover new lineages of life (NeLLi) - Aarhus_00045 metaG | ecosystem: Environmental > Aquatic > Marine > Oceanic > Sediment | place: Aarhus...
ATGTTTACCCCGTGGGACCTTTATCCCGCCCGTAATGTCAATACAAATGGTCATATCGAGGTAGAATGCTTCAATTCACTTACACCTGATGGAACTATTCCACTGGGGATCTGCAATTCCAACATAAGGTTTTCCCCAAAAGCTCCACCAACACAATGTTCGTGGAGCTTTTTTACGTCTATTTCATAGAATGACACGTGGTGTTAAGCAAGCAAAACAGAACATGAGTCAAACGGAGACTTGACCCGTAGATATACACACTAGGGTCTAGTTATTTGAATTCTGGGAAGTGAGAAAAAGAGATTAAGAGTCAATGGCAGACTCCATTTACATATCTTCGACATTAAACTGAATGCTTTGAGTGTTAGTCCAATTAATCAAGGGTGTCCCTAAGTTTTCATTAATCCCTGCTTTTCTTATTATTTAAGATGCGATCCTTTAGTTTAACGCTTATTATTGTAATTAACTTAAATGGTTATAGGGATTGCTTTTCAAATGCCTATCTTAATAGAATTAATATGTAATAGTATATAATGGATATATACTGTATTTTTATATAAAAATACTTGACATATTAACTTTTATATATAAAATATATTGCTATATACTATTAATGTAAACACAGCGGATGAGAATCTTCAATATGACGCTTTCGAAAAATCGTGAAAAATTTGTGGCCTTAGCAGAGAAAAGAGTAAAAAGAGCTATCAAAGACTTACAATTGATCGGAAACCTTTCTAATAAGAGTAACTATAGTTATAATGAACAAGACGTTAAAAAGATTCTTCATGCTTTAAACAATGAGATAAAAATATTGAAAAGACGTTTTGCGAATGAAAAAAAATCTAGTGAGATTATTTTCAAACTATAATCTCAATAAACTATTATTCATCATTTGGATAATCTTGTTAACCCCAAACTAATTTCTTTTGTGCCTATAAATAACTAATTTTAAATATATTTGCTTTATGTATTATAGTCTGTTTTATTACCCTTTAAATCAGAGTTGATAGAATGAGTTTATAGATGAAATACATTATTTCTGGACATGAAAAATTTTCTCTACGTTATTCTTGGTTGCCGAAAGCAGTTGTTGCAATAAAGAAAAATTCTCGTATTTTTTCTGATGAGGATCAGGCCATAGTAGAGATGGGTGTTGGGAAGAATATGGTCAGGTCTATAAAGTTTTGGGCTCTTGCTTCTTCTGTTGCAGCAAAAAATGGTACTAGTGACAATACTATTACTGAGTTTGGTGAAGTATTATTTGGCGAAGATGGACTAGATCCTTATCTCGAGGATATCAAAACTCTATGGTTGTTACACTGGAAACTTGCAGTCTCAAACGACCCCCCTCTTCTTGCATGGGATCTCTTATTAAATAGATGGCATGAGCCTGAAATAGCTCGGTCTGCAGTATTAAAAGCTTTTTTAGATGAGTCAGATAAAATAGATACAAAACCGTCCCCTACAACCCTTAAAGATCATTTCGATACTTTTATTCACACCTATGTCCCTACACACGGCTATAAGGGTGTCGTAAAAGAAGATAATTTAGATAGTCCTCTTGTTGAACTTGAGCTTTTGCAGAAAATCGGGGATAGAGTAAACGTACTAGATTCAGGAAAGCTTGAGCCAATATATAGATTCAGGCGAGAAGAGAAACCAGAAATCAGTTCGGAATTATTTTTATTCTGTCTCTTTGATTTCATAATCAAAAGACATCCCAATGAGTCAACCCTTTCATTTCGTGAAATTGCAATCGGCCACGGAAGCCCTGGGCAAATATTTAAATTACCAGAAAATGATCTTAGAAATCGTCTAGAAAATTTAGAGAATCAAACAGACGGTAGTTTATCATATAGAGAATCAGCAAGTATTCAGCAAGTTCACAGAAATTCTGATCTAAAACTAAATGATCTATTAGCAAAAATTTATTAGTTGGAGATTTACTATTGTGCCAGAGTTAAAAATTTCAGAACTTTTTGAAATTAGCAATAGGTTCTTACGTTCTGCACACTTAGAACGAGATTTTCATGACCCCAATGCGTTGAATGAATACATACTAAGTGATTTTGCACGGAACTGTTTAAAGCGACTAGCAAAAGGTCTTGAAAACAATTCTGGCCAGCGAGCATGGCGAATTACCGGGGATTATGGGAGTGGAAAATCAAGTTTTGCATTATTTTTGGCTCATTGGTTTGCTGGAGAGGCGGGTAATTTCCCGAAGCCAATAAAAAACCTCGTTGATTACAAACACTACATAGATGAAGGGCCTCGATATCTTCCTATCCTTGTGACCGGTTCTCGATTACCTCTTAGAGATTCTTTATTAAAGGCATTATACGATTGTTTAAGTTTAATTCATACCCGTGGAAAGAAACCAAAAATACTATTAGAGCTTGAAAAGGCGATACAATCAAAAGATCAGATTTCAGATGAACAACTGATAAATTATATCATTAATTCAAATCGTTATATTATCCTCTCAAATAAGGGTACCGGGTCACTAATAATAATTGATGAGCTCGGGAAATTTTTAGAGTTTGCTGCGCAGTATCCTGAGCAGCAGGATGTATATCTCTTACAAAAGCTGGCTGAGATTGCCTCTAGAAGCGGACAGAGTCCATTTTTTATCATTGGGCTATTGCATCAAGGTTTTAATGTATATGCTGATCAACTTTCACAAACGGGACAACGAGAATGGGAAAAAGTCGCAGCACGATTTGATGAACTTATTTTTAATCAGCCAATTGAGCAGACATCAACATTGATTTCGGCAGCATTGAAAGTACGAAGCACAACACTTCCGAAATATCATATTAATAATGTAAAAGAAGATATGGCTGAAACGATTAAACTGGGTTGGTTTGGTGCTGCTCCGGCAGAAAACGAATTATTGAAGAATTCGATAAAGCTTTATCCTCTCCACCCAAGCGTCTTACCAGTGCTTATCCGAATTTTTAATCGTTTTGGACAAAATGAAAGATCTTTATTCAGTTTTTTACTTTCCAATGAACCCTTTGGTTTACAATCCTACTCAGAAGAAAACTTCGCAAAAAATGGGGAGTATTATCGGCTTAATAACCTATACGACTATGTTCGGTTCAACTTCGGTTATCGACTAAGCGTCCAGAACTATAGAAGCCATTGGAATCATATTCAGTCGATGATTGATAGCTTCGCGACCAATAGTGAGTTAGAATTAAAAGCATTAAAAACTGTTGGTATCATAAATCTAATTAACCAAAATGATTTACTCGCAACCGAGGAGTCAATAAAAATAGCACTAAAGGATGCAACATATAGTTCTAAAGAAATTTTAAATGCGCTAGAAATTTTACATAGAAAAAGACATGTACTTTACCATAGAGGAGCGGCTGGCGGTTATTGTTTATGGCCACATACAAGTGTTGACTTAGATCACTCTTTAGATAATGCAAAAAAAGCACTTGGTACGCCTAAAAACATCTCAAGAATCGTTAAAGAATTTATTGATCCAACCCCGCTTGTTGCTAGGAGACATTATATCCAGACAGGAAATCTGCGCCATTTTGATATTTACTATTGTTCCGTTTTAGATCTGCCTTCAATAATAAAGCGAGTAGAAAATAATACTGATGGCGCTATAATAATTCCACTTTGCGAAACAAAAGAAGAACGTTCTGAAGCCTTATCAACGACAAATCACTCCATACTAAAGAAAAAGCCTGATATTTTGATAGCGATACCTCCTCAGTTAAATATTCTGGCAGGGTTGGTTTTAGAGGCACAAAAATGGAAATGGGTTTCTCGAAATACCCCTGAATTGGTAGGTGACCGCTTTGCAAAAGAAGAAGTGGCAAGACAAATTGATTTTTCGAGATCCACTCTATTAAAACAAATTAATACATTTATTGGCCTCAGACAATTTACAGGTCATATGGATTTAGATTGGTATCAGCAAGGGACTTCTCTTTCCATTAGCTCCGGTAGAGCACTTCTTTCAAAATTATCTGAAATTTGTGATATTGTTTATTCAAAAGCACCAGAAATTAAGAATGAGCTTGTAAATCGACGTTCACTGAGTTCGGCCGCCGCTGCAGCACGAATGAGGCTCATCGAGAGAATGGTGAGTGAGCCCAATAAACCTTTCCTTGGTATGGACCCCAACAAAAAACCTCCTGAAATGTCAGCTTATCTTTCCATATTAAAGCAATCAAATCTTCATCAGCTTCAGGATGGCATTTGGTGTATTGCTCTTCCCAATAAGGAACAGGACAGATGTAATGTCCTGCCTATATTTAAAAAAATTAAAAAAATCCTAAAGAGCAAGCCGGACAATAAAATTTCAATTTCATATATTTATTCAGAATTGAAAAAATCGCCATATGGGGTCAGAGAAGGGATTATTCCAATTCTTTTGGCAGCTTTTAAAGTCATTTTTGAACATGAAATTGCATTTTATGAAAATGGTTCTTTCTCAAGAATAATGGCAGGGGAAGAATTCCAGCGACTAATTAAAGCGCCTGATACATTTGAGATACAGTATTGTAAAATAGAAGGGCTCCGGACTAATATATTCAATAAACTTAGCGCGGCCCTCGGCCTCTCAAAAAATAGCAGTCAAGAACCTGAACTTCTTGATATTGTTCAGCCCTTATGCGTTTTCGCGGCGAATCTTCCGAATTATGTTCACAACACAAAGGAACTTACAAAAGAAGCTTTGGCAGTACGCGATGCTATCTTGTCGGCACATGAACCCGTCAAGTTACTCTTTTATGATCTACCTAAAGCATGTGGATTAAAAGAATTCAAAACGAATGAAAATTTTGATGAAAATGCTGTACAAAATTTTGTTACTATTTTGAAGGATTCAGTTAATGAATTAAAAATGGCCTACCCGGAACTTAACGAACGGTTAAAAAAGCAGATCCTGGAAACATTTATGAGTGCGGAGTCGTTTCAAAAATTTAGAAATACAGTTGCTGAAAGAGCAGAGATGATAGCCATTAACATTAGCGAACCAAAGTTAAAGGCATTTTGTTTGAGATTAATGGATGAGAGCTTGCCTGAATTTGAATGGGTTGAATCAATAGCTAGTTACCTTGTTTCAAAACCACCCGATAAATGGAAAGATAATGATGAATCATCTTTCTATCAAAAATTAATTGAAAATTCTTCAAGATTTTCTCGTGTTGAAAGTGTACTCTTTTCTAAAGAAGGTAAATTAGAGAATAGCATTGGAATGCGTTTTTCTTTAACTAGATCAGACGGAAATGAAAAAGAAAATGTTTTTTATTTAAGTCATGATGAAGAACAAAAAGTTAAAGAGATCCAAAAGAAAGTAGGAACAATGATTGCAAGACATAAACATATTGGTTTTGCAGCAGCCTTCAGGGCACTTTGGGATAATTTACCAAAAAACACCAAGGGAAAAGAATGAGTGAAAAGACACGCCATATTTTAAGCCTATCAGGTGGAAAGGACAGTACTGCCCTAGCAATTCATATGCGAAATAGAGTTCCTGATATGGAATATATTTTTTGCGATACGGGTGAGGAACTAAAGGAAACATATGAATACCTAGATCAGGTTGAAGCCTATCTGGGTAAAAAAATAAAAAGATTAAATGATCGAGCGAGCTTTGAACATTGGCTAAAGGTATTTGGTGGTTATTTACCTGGGCCAAGGATGCGTTGGTGTACCAAAATGCTCAAATTAAAGCCATTTGAACACGAAATCGGAGATGATCCGGTAATCAGCTATGTTGGTATTCGAGCTGATGAAGATCGAGTGGGCTATATCAGCGGAAAGAAAAATATAAAGACGGTCTATCCATTCAAAGAAGACGGCCTAGATTATGATGGCGTCATGAAAATACTACAAGACAGTGGAATCGGAATGCCGCCATATATGAATTGGGGAAGAACACACTCAGGATGCTACTTTTGTTTTTTTCAAAAGAAAATTGAATGGGTAAGGTTGTTAGAGACATATCCTGATGATTACGACAAAGCACAAAGGTTTGAAAAAATCAGCAATGAAATGGGAAAGACGTTCACCTGGATTGAAGGATTACCTTTGCACGAACTCCGCAAACCTAAAAATATTAAAAAGATTAGAGAACAGCATGCAATAAGTGAGCAACATTTTCGGAATAAACGTGGGAATAAAAAACTTGTCGAGATTTTAGCTGGGATGGAAGAAGAGGAATACAGATTTAGAGCATGTTTGATATGTCAACTTTAAAATGATTGGGAGTAATTATGGAATTTAAATATACAACTTGGACCATTGCAGACTTAATAGGGGTCTATGATAGAAATGAAATAAATTTAAATCCTAGTTACCAACGCAATCCAATATGGTCCTCAAACGCTCAAAAAATGTTATTGAATACTATAAAAAACAAGCAACCTATACCTAATTTTTTTATAAGGGAAATTGCCGCCCAAAAATATGAAATGGTTGATGGCCAGCAAAGAGCAAGAACCATAATCGGCTACGTAAAAGGAAAATTAACAGATCTTAATGGAAATAAGTTTGATGGTGAAAAATATTTTTTATCCTATCCTTTGAGTGTCACATTAATCGATAACATTTTAGAATCTGAATCGATTGAGAAATTTTATGCTCTGGTAAACTCTTCAGGTTTAAGGTTGAATAGACCAGAGCTTAAAAAAGCAGAATATTATGACACGAAATTTTTAACATTAATAACTAATTTAGCTGCAAGTCCAGAATTCTCAGAATTGCAGCTTTTTACAGAATCCTCTACAAACAGAATGAATGATGTCGAATTCGTTTCAGAATTAGTCGCTAATTTAAAGTTTGGTATCTCTGAAAAAAAAGAAAAAGTTGATAACCTTTATGAAACAGATATATCAGATGAAGAAGCAGAGGAGCTTCAATTAGGTTTTCAAAACATCATGAAATATATTAAATTTTTTAATTCTATATATCCTATTAATAAAACAAGGTACAAACAACGAAATGATTTTTATACGCTATTTAATTTTATTAAATCATTAAAACCTAAAGACACTTTAATTGAAACAATGAACTATTATTATGAAATCTTGCTGAAGATAGGACCTCACATTAACCCTTCAAAAGAGAATTGCGAACCATTAATGAACTATGCAACTAATTGTGTAAGCCAATCTAATTCAAAAAATGCTAGGCAAGAAAGGAAAAAATTTTTTACCGAGCTTTTTCTTAATAAAAACAATAAAGCTAATGAAACCCAAAGTGCCATTTTAAAATACTTTGGCGTGGATGAGACTGCACTCATAGAAAAATCAGGAAAGTACACGATACAATTGGAAGCCATACCGGATAAATGATTTCAATTTAATAAGTTTGGTTCATATCATGTATTATGATCGTAAAAAAAAAGAAATTGCTTTGGATGGCCCTAATCCTAGAGAAGATTATGTTTTGATAAATGAACGTGATAAGTTCATAGACTATTTAGATGAATGGAAAAATACTGGAAAGGGAGGAAACTCTTTTATTTTTAAGGTAGTTGATTGTAACGAGGAAGAAACAGATCAGATAATAAAACTTTGTAAATATTTTCAGACTACTAATCCAACTCCATTTATCAATAAAAGAATTAATAGATTTGAAAGAGAAATAAAGGCCCTTTTAATAGCACAGGAACTGGAGAAAAACGATTTCCTTGTTAATATTCTTGCTGAAGGTTGGTTAGAAGTCAGTAAAAAAAAATTCCGATATTATGTTATGGAAAAGGCTCATTATGATTTAAGCATATTTCTCGCGGATAACAATCTTTCATTACAAAGTAAGATAGAACTTTGTTATGAATTAATAGGAGCGTTTAAAGCTCTTCACGAAATTGGTATATATCATAGAGATATAAAACCAGATAATATTTTTTTTATTGGTAACAAGTGGAAAATAGGAGACCTCGGATTAATAAAATTTAGAGATGAAGATATCGATATAGATGATCCCAGAGAAAAAATCGGACCTTATGGATTACTTTCTCCAGAGGCTGCTAATAAGGCTTTAGGAAATAAAGAGCTCGAAAGTTTTATTTTTGACTGCGAAATTGACAATAAATCCGATGTATTCCAGCTTGGCGCATTAATATGGTATATTCTGCAAGGGGAAATTCCAACAGGGCAGTTAATTCTAGATGATTTTAGAAATCCCGATAGTATCGAAATGTTCTATAATGTAATCTTTCCATCTTTACAATTTGCAAAGAGCCGGAGACCGGATATCAATGAATTATATTCTAATATAATACCTATATGTAAGGATTTTGCGTTGATTTAGATGTAACCTTTATTATTCCTGTAAAATATTGTATGAGGCTAAGATGAATTCTGAAGCCGCTTGTATTTTTTTTAAGGATCTTTACGAAGCCTCTACTGAAAACAAAGTTAATGACGTTATTAATAAAGATACATTTCTTTTTGGCAAAACAATAAGCTGGTATCCTCTTGATGGCAATGAAAGTAATTTTGGGGTCATCGAAAACCAACAATCCTCCCCTATCGCTGCCCTGATTGAAAAAATAACAAATGCTATTGATGCAATATTAATGCGGAAATGTTTTGAGGTTGGAATTAGCCCAAAAAGCTCGGATGCCCCTCGTAATATGACTGAGGCGGTTGAAAGGTTCTTTGATCGAAAATCCAATAATTGTTGTGAGGATTGGAATCTTTCCAGTTTTCGACAAAAGCAGGCAGAAGAAATTCAAATAATCGCTAGTGGCCCACGTATGGAAACGTCATTAGTAATATATGACAATGGAGAGGGGCAACACCCCGAAGACTTTGAAGACACTTTTTTATCCTTACTAAAAGGGAATAAGGCAGAAATACCATTCGTACAGGGCAAATATAATATGGGTGGGACAGGGGCGATTGTTTTCTGTGGGAAAAAACGATATCAATTGATTGCGTCGAAAAGATATGATGGTACAGGTAATTTTGGGTTTACACTCGTCAGAGAGCATCCTTTAAATGAACATGAACAGAGACTTCTTGAATCGGGTTCTTTAAAAAATACCTGGTATGAATACCTTAAAATTGATAATCAAATACCCAACTTCCCGATAGACTCTCTTGATTTAGGGTTGAACGGGCGTAAATTTACAACGGGATCAGTAGTAAAACTTTATAGTTATAATCTACCCCCAGGTTCACGTTCTGTAATTTCCAGAGATTTAAATCAAAGCATTAATGAATATTTGTTCCATCCCGCATTACCCATCTATACAATAGATCTACCAGAACGCTACCCCAATGATAAAAATTTAACTCGTGATCTTTTTGGATTAAAAAGAAGGCTTGAACAAGATGATTCAAAATATGTTGGAGATTATTTTTCTGAAGAAATTGATTATGCAGAAATAGGTCAAGCAAAAGTGGCTTGTTATGTTTTCAGGAACAAAATTAATGATAAGTCCGCGAAGGATACAAGAGAGACGATTTCACGTGAGTTTTTTAAAAATAATATGACAGTCCTATTTTCATTAAATGGACAGGTTCATGGACACTACACGTCCGAATTTATAACACGGGCGTTAAAAATGCCTTTATTAAAGGATCATTTGTTGATCCACGTCGACTGCTCAAAAATGAATTATGTTTTTAGAAAAGAACTTTTTATGGCATCCAGAGATAGGCTTAAAGGTTCCGATGAAACAAGCAAATTGCGCAGTTCACTGGCAGAGACTTTGTCAAAGGGGAAGTTGAAAGATATAAATAAAAAACGCAGAGATTCAATTGCTTTTGATAGTAAAGATACGAATGAACTATTAAAATCTTTCACAAAGTCGATGCCCTTGGACAGCGAACTTTTCAAATTGTTACAAAATACTTTTAAGATCGATATTCCTAAGGCCGGTACTAAAGAACAGACTAAAAAGAAAAAACAGAAAAAACAAGAAAAGAAAGAGCAGTTTCACCCTCAGAGATTTCCTTCGATATTTAAATTAAATCGTTCCGGATCGGAAGAAAAGCCAGCTGCGATGATCCCTTTAGGCAGTACAAGATCAGTAAAGTTTTCTACAGATGTAGAGAATCAATATTTTGATAGGACGGAGGAGCCGGGAGATCTGACAGTTTCACTTTTAAGTTTTAAACCCAACACAGAAGATGGTGGTGATAGGCAAGGTGCGCCAAAACAACTATCGGATGTTTTTAATATCCAAAAATCGAGCCCTGATGATGGGATAATAAAAATAAGTTTCACTCCAAATAATATGCTAAAAATAGATGATATGGTACAGGTTAAAGCTATATTAAATGGACCTGGGACTGAATTTGAAGAAAGGTTCTGGATTCAAATAGTAGATAAAGAAAAACCTCCACAAAAAATTAAGGAGGAGGAAGAGACTGAAGAAGCAAGTTGGGGATTGCCGCAATATCAATTGGTTTATAAAGAAAAAAAAGAAAATTACTTGAGTTGGGATGAATTCGAGAAGAATATCGGCCAAGACATGGACTTTTTTACAATAATACATCCATTGATAGCAGAAGAGCGGCTTGACACAATTTATATTAATATGGATAGTAATGTGCTTAAATCTTACAAATCCAAAATTACGACTATTACCGAAGAACAAATCGAACTTGCAGATAAAAAATACCTTAGCTCAGTATATTTTCATGCCCTTTTCCTATTCACTATCGCCAAACAAAAGAAATATGATGTAATACAAGATGAAAAGGAAATCGAATTAACAGATTTCCTTAAAGACATTTTCTCTAGTTATTACACGGAATTTCTTTTAAATTTTGGGACTGATGAGTTGATGTCGGCATTGGCAATCTGAGTTTTCAATGAGAAAGGGGCCCCCATTAAAGGGCAAGTCAAGAGAAAAAACACCTCTCCTTTGCAAAAGATACGGGTCAAGTCCCAGTGGAATAGTCTTCGCCCCACTTGAATAAGTTAAGGCATTCAACGGGTTGAAAATTCCACGGGATAAATCTCCGTTTGACTTATGTTTAATCAGTGAGTGTTCCAGTAAATATGAAATGAAAGGCTTTACCCCGATCGCAGAAAGCCACGGGCTTGCCATGGGGCTCCATCGGCGTCACAGACAATGATTGGTTTGCATCTCTCTCTCACCAGCCAGGGGTTGAGCAGGTAAGATTCCGGCAGCCAGGTGAGAATAGCGAAAACCTCCTTGAGCAGAAATCGGTAAAT
>Ga0114922_10005996_pt1 | contig 11169 bp, 11 predicted proteins | sample AartaG_FD_100975 | JGI IMG/M metagenome (GOLD analysis project Ga0114922, IMG submission 100975) | Deep subsurface microbial communities from Aarhus Bay to uncover new lineages of life (NeLLi) - Aarhus_00045 metaG | ecosystem: Environmental > Aquatic > Marine > Oceanic > Sediment | place...
AATTTGGTCTAACGGCGGTTGCGCCCACCGTCGTCAAAGGCTCACTTACGATCTCGCCTGGGACCGCTTCCTTTGGATTAGCCGCACAAGCGCCCGAAGTTGTACAAGGTCCTATTGTAGTTGCACCTGATGCGGCACGGTTTGGGATGGCGGCTCTCGCGCCGACGATTATCCATGGCTCACTTGCAATTACACCGGCGTCTGCCGACTTCGGCTTGCAGGCAATAGCTCCCAGTGTAATTTACGGTGACCTGGCCGTTACGCCTGCGGCGGCGCGCTTTGGTATTACCGTGCAACCTCCGGCGGTAATCATGTCGTCCCTGTCAATCGACGTCACCGGCGCGGCTGCTTTTGGCGTGGCAGCCGGCGCTCCAGCAGTGGTGGCGGGGAGCGTCGCGGTAACTCCCTCACCTGCGGCGTTCGCGGTAACTAGCCTTGCACCGTCGGTTGTGATGTCCAGTCTTACGGTCAGTGCCGGGACCGCTGCCGTGGGATTTAGGGCCGACATCGGTTCTGTTGTACTTTCCAGCTTGACGGTGCAGGCTGTTGCCGCTGCTTTTGGACTTACCGCACAAGACGCGACGGTGGTGATCGGCGGTCTTACAATTACGCCCGGTCCCGCCTCCTTCGGAATGACCGCGCTTGCCCCTAGCGTAGAGCAGGGTTCATTGACGATAACCCCGACGGCGGCATCGTATGGCTTGACCGCGAGAGCACCGACGGTAGTGTACGGCAGCCTGTCGCTGTCTCTTGACGCCGCTTCCTTTGGATTGACCGCTCAGGTGCCTACGGTGACCATGGGCGATCTTACGATAACTCCTGCGCCCGCACGCTTAGGTCTGACTGCGATTGCGCCGCTTGCCGTGTTAGGCTCACTCTCCATCGAGCCGGACCCCGCGATGTTTGGCTTGACGAGCATTGCTCCGGTAGTCGTTCTGTCGTCGTTGACGATCAGTCCGGATGCTTGCCGATTTGGCCTGACCGCCATGCCACCGACTGTCGCCATTGCAGAAATAGTAATTACGCCAGGAGCGGCACGCTTCGGACTTGATGCGCGACTGGGTGAGGTTATTCATGGCTCGATAACCATAACCGCGCCCTTCGCGGCCTTCGGCTTGACCGCAATTACGCCCACCGTCACCATTACTGGCATAGTCCGTTGTGTCGGAAAACGTAAAATTGTTGTAGCACCCGATGACAGATTGTATTTAGTTGGCGCCGATGATAGAGTCATTGTAGTACCACAGGACGTACGGAGCTTTATACTCATGGTCGAAGACAGGACTGCGACGGTGCCGGGGGAAGACAGAATCATGCTTGTCCCGGCAGAAGACAGGACGCTCATAGTGCCCGAGGTCGACAAACTGGTAGCCGTAGAGGCGTAGCATGTCAACCGCGTACATTGGCGAAAAGCATAAGGACCCGAACGCGGTACTGGATTATTGCCTTGATTGGTCCGAGTGGTTGGCTTCAGGTGAGACTATCACTACAAGCGTCTGGACGGTTGCTACCGGCATTACTAAAGATAGCGATACACATACTGATGAGATCACTAAGATTTGGTTGTCCGGCGGCACCGACGGCGAGCGCTACACTGTCGCCAACAGGATCACCACGAGTGATAGTCGCACTGACGAACGAACCATGTTGATAATCGTGGGGCACAGGTAACATGCCAATGCTGCTGAATCAAGGTACGCGACGTGACCCAACCCGCACCACGACGTTACGGGCGCGGTTCATTCGCGACATGAACCGACGCTGGAATCTGTTGTTGATCGACATTCGCAAGTCGATAGTAGAGCAGGATTGCTTCGGCATTCAGCTTGACAGGATCATACCGCTGGCGGCGACGGGCGCTCGCGAATTCGCATTCACCCGCACTCAGGACAAGGTCGATGCGTTTATGCGGTGGCTCGAACAACAGCAGAGCCAAGGCATACTCGAATTGGTAACACGGCCAGGCTTACAGCGTGGCACCGAGGCAGCCTGGACCGACACCTACATCAGGACGGCGTACGAAACCGGCGTCCGGCGTGGCCGACAGGAACTGCGCATGGCTGGATACCGTACAACGCCAATCGAGAGCATTACCGGCGGCTTAAGCGGTGTTATCGAGCAAGTCTACCATGCCGATCGGCTCGGTGTGTTGTATACCCGCACGTTCGAGGACCTGAGGTCAGTCACGCAGTTTACGAACGCACAGATTCGTAGCCAGATATCGGACGGTCTCACTACCGGCCTGACGCGCGGTATGGCAGAGGGCAAGAGTCCACGCACCATAGCGCGAGAGCTTTACAAGGACGTAAAGAATCGCGTTGACAAGATCGGAAAGGTGCGGAGCCGCATGATCGCAAGGACTGAGATCGTGCGTGCTCACCATATCGCCAACGTTCAGGAATACCGGCAGGCCGAAGTCGAAGGCGTGAAGGTGCAGGCGGAGTGGGTAACGGGGGCTGGTGCCTGTCCCATCTGCATCGGCTTTGCTGAAGATAAAGTGTACACGCTCGATGAGATAGAGGCGCTAATACCGGCGCATCCTAACTGCGGGTGCGTCGCTAAGCCGATTCCCTTGCTGAGAGGGCGGGGTCAAGCGACGGAGCCCCAGGTGCCGCAACTTGAGCCAGAATCAGTGGCTTATAGTACCAAGGCAACCCTTCGGGAGTGCGAACAGTGGGCTAAAGAACACGCTGGCGCGCGCGGCGTCTATTACGAACAAGTTGCGCCTTTCAAGCGGCGCGGTTGGGGCGGCAAATTATCGCAAAAGCAAGCTCTCAATAAATTCAACGCCGTAAATGCAAGTATAGACGAGTTTCAACGCAGACACAGGATTCGCGTACCGCAAGTAGACGTGTTTTATATTACCAGCAATGCAAGAGGGCGAGCCTACGGCGGTCCAGCGGGACATGGGGTGCGTGCCGCCATTAGCTTTAGCAAGGAATGGAGCGACAAGGCATGGGCGAACATCCGCAACTGGGAACAACGTACTGGACGGCAGTGGGACTGGACGAGCAGCGAATCGCACATTTCTATTGTGACGAGACATGAGTATGCACACTTGATGGATTTTCAGCACGGCGTCACGCGATCCGCTAGATTCCGGGAGTTGAGGGATCGCCTGCGGATTGACGATAAGTTCACGGCGGGCAGTATTTCAGAATATGCCGGCACTAACGCGATGGAGTGGTTTGCTGAGGCTATGTCTCAATATACGTCTCCACTCTACGGGCAGGTCAAAGCTCGGTTTCCAAAGAAGTTAGAGGATTTCTTAGAAAGCGTGCTCGACAAATATAGGAGGGCCGACTGATGGGTCAAATACCAGTCCCCGGTGCATGCTGGAACTGCGTTCATTTTAATGGCATTGCTCTCGCAACCTTGGAAACAGAGAACGGGCAGATCGAACACGATGCTATAGTTGTCTGTCGCGCATTCCCTGACGGTATTCCCGAGGATATTACCGAAGGCCGTAATCTGCATCGGCAGCCGTATGATGGGGACCGCGGGGTTAGATTTGAAAAGGTGACAGCATGATGAATTTCTTGAGATTGGCAGTGGCCGGACAAGTGACTATGGAGCGGCGTCGCTTCGGAGACCGCGAATATATCGTCGTTCCAGTGGTGCCGCTGGTCACTGGGGTGCACAATGACCTGCTCTACGACGATGATGCAAACGCGAAGGCGGCACAAGCCTGGAACGGCGTTCCGGTAACTATGAGGCACCCAGGCGACGATAATGGCGGTTATCGCAGCGCCAACGATCCGCGGGTGCTTCAGGAATGTGCGGTGGGTCGACTCTACAACGTTGCGTGGAATGCCGTCGAGCACAAACTGGTTGGCGAATTGTATTTAGACCCGGACAGGCTTATGAGCATCGCCCCGCTTGCCATGAGTTACCTGACATCGGGCAGGCCATTGGAGGTATCTACGGGATTGTGGGCAGACGAGGTACCGGGGGAAGGCGACTGGAACGGCGAGCACTATCGGGCGCGCTTGATTAACCACATGCCAGACCACCTGGCATTGCTGCCGGGAGAAGAGGGGGCCTGCAACTGGCAAGACGGCTGTGGTGTGCGTGTCAATGTCCGGACTAGTGCGCGCATGCCGAAGTTTGACGGTACGGAATCGGTCTCGTGGGCGGGAGTCTCAACGACTTTCACCGCGTACCGTGACGCCTATTATCGCGCACAAGGTAATCGCCCGGACGACGTGCCATCACGCGTGGACGATGCACCGGCAGCTATGCGCAATTGGATCGCCAGCAAGACGCTGTTGGGGGAAGGTGGCGCCGACAATGAACGGGACTTGATCTTCTTTCCCGTCGTCAATGCACGCACCGGCAAACTCAACGAGGGTGCCTTGCGAGCGGTCATCGGCGGCCGTGGTTCGCAGGCTAACATTCTCGAAGCAGCAAAGACATCGGCGCAGCGCAAAGCACGCTCGCTGTTGAACAGATATTTCGACGCTGATTTGGAGGTTAACGAGGATGGCATGATGCACAAATTCAAAGTCTTATGGCAGTCGCTTGTCGTGGACGGCCTCGGCAAGCTGTTCGCCAACGAGCCTAGCCACGACGACATTCGCCACAAGTTGCAAACCGCGATCGATGCACTGGACAATGCCGGTTGGATACACTTCGTGCGCGACGTGTACGACAACGATTTTGTCTACGAGGCACGCGGCAGCAACCCATCTGAAGGTGGCCTGGCCGGAACGTCAAAGCTGTATAAGCAAGGCTACGCGGCCACCGACGATGGTGAGGTAACGCTTTCCGGTGACCCGGTCGAAGTCGTGGAGAAACGAGAGTACGTTCCGGTCAGCAATCAAGGTGCTGAGCCGCAGATAACCAATAGCGCAACACCGACAGAGGAGAAAGGCGCAATGGACCCTACAATCAAGGAAATCGCCGATGCGTTGATCGCCAACGACAAAAGCGATTTCGGTGAAGATGATCGCGAGTGGCTAGAGGCGCAGGAACTGCAACTCTTGCAGAAGATAGTGCCGTGCGCCGCTGCACCGCCCGCTGAGGCTGCGCCCGTTGCCAATGCTAGCGAGCCTAGCCCACCGGCGGCAGTTGCTACACCGCCTGAGCCGGCCGCAACAATGCCGTCGGTCGACGAGTACGTTAACGCTGCGCCAGAGGAAGTGCGAGAGACGCTCACCCGCGCACTGGAACGTGACAAGGCGCAGAAGGACACCCTGGTTGCAGCCCTACTGGCCAATGAGCGTTGTAAGTTCACGGCCGAGCAGTTGGCAAACCGGTCAATTGCCGAGTTGGAAGCACTTGCTGCGCTTGGTAACGTTCCGGTCGACTACAGCGGCGCCGGTGGTAATGCGGCTATGCCAGTAGTCAACGATGACGCGCCGCCGCCGGCGCCTCAGGTGTGGGACCTTGCGGCCACTAATGCCGCAACAGGATAAGGAGAACGTGACTTATGGCTAACACCATAACAATCAAGGGTGATCCGGTGCGCGAGGAATACACCGCCGCAGCCGCGATCACTCCCGGCCACCTGTGTGAGATTACGAGCGCCGGCACTATTCAGGCGCACTCAACTGCAGGCGGCTTTGCTGAGAAACTGTTCGCCATCGAGGATGAGCTACAGGGCAAGGAAATCACCGAGGCCTATGACGCGACCACCAACAAGCAGGTCCTGTGTGGCATCTTTCGTCCGGGCGATCAGGTCTACGCACTTTTGGCCAACGGCGAGACCGCCGTTATTGGCAGCAAACTGGAATCGCAGGGTGACGGGACTTTGCGTGTGGTTGACACCGATGTATCAGTTGGTGACATCGCTGTTCAGTCTATCGTCGCCGTCGCTCTCGAAGCGGTCGACATGTCTGGTTCCAGTGGCGCTGACCCGTCGGGCCGCATCACGATCAGGATCGTCTGAGAAACCGCGAGACTAGGAGATTTATAGCATGGATGCTATCACAGACGTTATCACGAATCAAGGCATCACCGGAAACGTGGCGAGCCGCCTGCTCAATAGCGGCTTCAACGTCAATGCGCTGCGGACCAACACACTGCTGCGCAAAGACGAATGGAAGGCCATGGACGACACTGTCGTACAGATTTCCCGCGACCGACTGGTTGGCGCCAATGATCTCGTGAGCCGTGGCCTGGTATTTAACATCACCAACGGCCTCGGTACGACGGTTCTCGAGTACGAGGACCTGAGCGATATGTCGGCGGCCGAAATGGACATGACCGCCGTCAAGCGCAGCGCCAGCGATGCTGTCAAGTACGCCATGAACTACTTGCCGCTGCCGATTATCCATAAGGATTTCAGCTTCAACATCAGAAGGCTGGAGGCCAGCCGTAAGCTCGGTATGGCGCTGGACATGACTCAGACGGCAATTGCGACGACAAAGTGCGCAGAATTCCTGGAAACGCTACTGTTTGTCGGTACCGGTGGTATCACGTACGGTGGCGGCACCATTTACGGCTACATGAACCACCCCAATCGTTGCACTGCTTCGCTGACGGCCAACTGGGACGACAGCGCGGCCACCGGAGCCGTCGTCATTCAGGACGTGTTGACGATGAAGCAGGCGGCCATCGACGCCAAACATTACGGCCCGTGGATTCTTTACATTCCCACGAACTTCGACGCGCCACTTGACGACGAATACTCTACTGCCAATTGGTCCGGTGGGAAGACGATTCGTGCTCGTATCAAGGAGATCGAGGGTGTCGAGGATGTCAAGGTGTCCGACAAGCTCACCAACGACAACGTGATTCTGGCCGAGATGCGTCAGGAGAGCGTGCGCATGGTCATCGGCCTGCAGCCGACAGTGGTCGAGTGGAACACCGAGGGCGGAATGGTAAGTCACTTCAAGGTGATGGAAATCATGGTGCCGCAGATTCGCGCCGATCAGGATGGCAACTGCGGTATCGTACACGCCAGCTAAGGGAGGTTCGCATGGCGTTGTTCAGAATGAAATCCGGTGTCGGCGCACATTCGATGCGCCTTGACGGCAAGGTGCACGTGCTACGGCCCGGAGATGAAGTGGAATGCGACGAATCGGCACTACGTGGTGGCCGTGACAAATTCGTTTGCATTGACAGCGGTCCCGTAGTGGACGCGCCAGAACTTCCAGTGTCACATCTTCGCCTTGTTGGACGCGGCGGCGGTTGGTACGATGTATACAACGAGCGCAGCGGCGGGAATCTTAACGATGCGCCGCTGCGCCGTTCCGACGCGTTCGCGCTGGTCAATGATGTCGCCCGCAAAGAAGCAGAGCAACAGGAGGAAGATGCCCGCAGGTTAGCAGAGGAACAGGAGAGGGAGCAGGCACATGGTGACGGTAAAGGTGACGAATCGACCACCGGTGAAGCAACCGGCGAGGAAGCCACAGCCCCTGTGGACGGTACCTAAGCTGTGGCCTGACGGCGAGTGTTTCATATTAGGCGGTGGTCCGAGCCTAGCACAGGTTGACATTGAGAGGTTACGCGGGAGTCGCGTCATCGCGGTCAATAACGCCTACCAACTGGCCGACTGGATCGACGTGCTGTTCTACGGCGATTGTCGGTGGCTGTCATCGCATGAGCGGCGATTACAGTATTTCCCGGGCCTTAAGGTAACCGTCTGTCCATCGCATGTTCATAAGCCATTCGTTCGAGTAGTTGAGCGGCGCAATTCACCGCAGGGCTTGCAACCACAACCACATCGCCTAGCTTGGAATCTGAGTTCCGGCGCCTGTGCCGTCAACTTGGCGGTACACTTCGGCGTGCGCCGCATCATCCTCTTGGGCTATGATATGCGCAAGATAGACGGCAACAATAACTGGCATACGACACACCCGACGGCGGGCATCCCGAAACATGACCCCTATACGCGCTTTCTGCGGCCGTGGCCGTTCATCGCGCGTGACGCGAAGCAGATGGGAGTCGAGATTATAAACGCGACACCGGGAAGTGCACTGGGCGAGTTTCCCATCGTCGATCCACAGGAGATCTACCCATGAACACGATCGCTTTCGTGCTCAAGAGTGGTGGTGACTATGACGTGGACTATGTGCATCGGCTCCTGCGCATGGTCGATCTTCACGTATCGCGACCACATCAATGCGTGCTTCTGACCGACCTCACGGCCTTTGCGTTGGACGGAATTGGCTGTCACGTGGTGGACTTGCGACACGATTTACCAGCCTGGTGGTCAAAGCTCGAAGTATTCAGAATCATGGGGCCGGTGCTCTACCTAGACCTCGACACCGTTTTAGTTGGCAGCATCGAGCCTTTACTTGCTGCCGTCCACACATTAGCCACCAATGAAATCATCATGTTGCGGGGCTTTCGCGACCTCAATTTTGCATCAGGCATCATGGGTTGGAACGGCGACTTCACCTGGTTGTTGTCCGGCCTATTGGACAAGATGAGAAGTCAACGCAGCACATTCTCGGTATTGCCGCGCGGCATCACACTGGAGCTGGGCGACAAGCGATATCGCGGCGACCAAAACTATATCACAGAAGCCCTAGAGGATGCTGGCGCCCGAATCATTGCAGTACAAACAGTGCAGCCCGGCATAATCAGTTACAAGCATCATGTGCTGCGGGCTGGCTTGCCGTTACCAGACGATACGAGCATAGTCTGTTTCCACGGGACACCGCGCCCGCACGAGGTGCTAACTCAGCATGATTGGATGGTACCACATGCCTGAGAACGTCTACCGAGACGATAAGATATTGATGCACCTGGACAGACTGCACGCGTTGCGCCTGAGCCGCGTGCCGGCTCCGATACACGTGCACTTCGTTCCGTCAGACAAGTGTAACCAGAACTGCAACTTTTGCGCATACCGCATAGACGGATACACGGAGTTCTTCGCGGAAAAGAGACCGGATGGCACGTTGCGGAGAAATCCACATCGCATGATGCCGTACGAGAAAGCTCGCGGCATATTGTCCGATTGCGCGAAGATGGGAGTCAAGGCGATTGAATTCACCGGCGGTGGTGAGCCGACGGTGCATCCACATTGTGCTGGCCTTATGAACTATGCGCGCAGCTTAGGCATGGAGACCGCGCTCGTAACTAACGGTTGGAAGATGGGAGAGGACATACGCGCAGCATTACTGTCTGCGACGTGGGTCCGTATATCGCTGGACTGCGCAACGCCGGACACGTATCAGAAAGAGCGGCGCGTGCCCGGCACTGTGTTGGCGGAGGTTCTTGAGAACATCAAGGCGCTTGTGGCTGCACGCAACAAGGCTCAGTCATCCCTTGTCATCGGCATCGGCTACGTGATAACAGAGGACAATTGGCAGGAAGTGATTCGCGGAGTTGAACTAGCCCGGGACCTGGGTGTCGACAACATTCGCCTTTCTGCCGTCTTTCAAGCTCAAAACGCGTCGTACTTCGACGGCTTCGGCGAAGACGCGGCTAGGCGCTGCCGCATGGCCGTCACGTTATCGACTGACACGTTCCGAGTCATCAATAACTTCGACTTGCGTTTCGGTGAACTTCTGCAGGGTAGTCCGGAGTTCAAGCGTTGTCCATTCCAGACATTGGTACCTTACATCGGCGCTGATTTGAACGTATACCGCTGCTGCGTCATGTCTTATCGAAAGCGTGGTCTCGTGGCTTCATTGGCCAACCAGACACTTGAGCAACTGTGGACAAGTGAGGAGTATCGCCAGGATTACCTCAATTTCGATGCACGCGGCTGTGAGCGCTGTCAGTTTCTTGACCGCAACCGAACAATTAACCGCTTCATAGACATGGACATTCCGCACGGGGCATTCGTATGAATCCGTCATTGGAACACTATCGTCAGGACTTTGCCGATTTTGTCACTACTAAGTTGACTGACTTCTACGACGGGATCGCCCAATTCTATCGTGAGCGTGGTGGTAACCCAGACTCTCTGAGTTACTTCGTTAATCACTGGCCGCGCTTTGAGGGCATGCTAAAGCTTTGTAACGACAATCACATTGATCCTGTCACCATCAATACGGCCTGCGAGCTCGGTTCTTGGTACCCGTACACGTCCTACTGCTGGAAGGCCGCCAATTCCGCGTGTACCATCGATCTTTACGATATCATCGTGCGTGAACTGAAGGGGCAAGTCGCGGAGTATGATGTCGAAGGTGTGCGTTTGATTGACTTTAACCTGTGCACCGACACCCTGCCGGCCAAAAAATATGACATTGTGGTTGTGTCCGAGGTCCTGGAGCATCTATCGTGTAACGTCATGGCCTTGTGTGACGACATCAAGCTGTTAGTCAGACCCGGAGGGCACCTGCTGGTAACCTACCCACTTGGCGGCAAACACGCGCGAGATTACGGCGCGGAGATGCCCGGCTATGACCAGACGCGGCTAGTGGAGGGGCATGTGCGAGAATTCACGCGGCAGACTGTGCCGTTATTTTTCAAGGACATGACATTGGTCGCCACGCGTGACGTGCGCTACCCAGCTTACGGACTCATACAGATATGCCTGTACCGACGCTAGCAGAATGCCACGAAAAGATGCGGCACCATTGGGATATTGCCCGATATCCTAAGCTGGTCTACGTCGAAACAACCAATTTCTGCAATGCCCGGTGCACTTTCTGTCTCTATGACCGCATGGAACGGCCAGTGAGTTGGATGTCACAGGAAACCTTCAGGGCGATAGCCGACAAGGTGAAAGCTGCTAATCTAAAGATCGGCGCCATGTTCTGCTTTGGCGAGCCACTGGCAGACCGTGACATATTCAACAAGATTCGCTACGGGCGCAGCATCAACGTGATGACCCCATACTTGGGATTGAACACTAACGCCTCGATGCTGACTCCGCACAAGTTCGATGACATTCTGGAGACGTGCACCAACATCACGCTGTCTTTCGTGACTACCGGAGAGGACTTTGAACGTCTAACGGGCCTGATCTGGCAACAGTGCTACGACAATGCCCTGGCGTTCATCGCCTATCGCAACAAGCACAAACCAGCATTTCAGATTGAGATCGGCTGCAACGATGTCACCGGCCATGACAGGCGACGCGTGCAAGCGGCCTTCGATGGTCACCGAGTCCAGTGGGCCCGGGACGCAGAAATCCACTGGGGCGGCAAGACGATTACTGGAGTGATCGACCGCTCAATCATGTATCGTAACTGGGTTTGCGACGGCTACAAAGGCGCACTGCAAGTCAAGCCGAACGGCGACTGCTGTTTCTGCGCCTACGAC
>Ga0114922_10005997_pt1 | contig 11169 bp, 10 predicted proteins | sample AartaG_FD_100975 | JGI IMG/M metagenome (GOLD analysis project Ga0114922, IMG submission 100975) | Deep subsurface microbial communities from Aarhus Bay to uncover new lineages of life (NeLLi) - Aarhus_00045 metaG | ecosystem: Environmental > Aquatic > Marine > Oceanic > Sediment | place...
CCTCGGATCTCGTCGAAGACCTTGATGTAGGTGGCCGGGTTCGACCGCGGCGTCCGCCCGATCGGCGACTGATCGATGTCGATGACCTTGTCCAGATGCTCCAGCCCGTCGATCCGCTGGTGGGCACCGGGGTTGACCTTCTCGGCCCCGTTCAGGTCCCGGGCCAGCGCCTCGCGGATGATGTCATTGACCAGCGAGGATTTGCCCGACCCACTGACGCCGGTAACGCACACGAACCGCCCCAGCGGAACGTGCACGTCGATCCCGCGCAGGTTGTTCTCCGCCGCCCCGACCACGGTGAGCCATTGGACCTCACCGTTGCCGTTCGGCGGCTTTGGCGTGGCAGTTTGCTTGGCTCGTTTGTGCCTCATTCCCCGATATGCCCTAGCGTTCTCTCTGGCGGGCGTAGCCCGCCTTTCCTGTGTGGCACCGGTTTCCAACCGGTGCGCCAAACCGATCGGACATCCGTCCGACGCCCGTCCGCCTTCAAATCCCAGCCTCGTCCCGAAGCTGCTCCAGGTCCTGGTCGACGCCTAGCTTCTCCGCCTGGTCAAAGAGGTACCTCCAGTCCATCCGGGCCCCTTTGACCCGCGCGACGCCAAGCGCGTTCTCCCACTGCTTGGCCGATCGCGTGTTCTTGCGCCACAGCAGCTTCATCAGGATGACATCCTCGGCCGTCACGAACGAGAACTCGGGCGTTGTGCTCCCGATGCGCCCCCGCACACGTCGACCGAGCGCCTGCTCCAGGTAACCGCCCTGCTCGATAAACGACAGATCGGCTTTGAGGCTCGTACGGTTGTCCACGACGTTGACGAACGAGCGCTTTCTGGCCGCTTCGGCCAGCATGTCATCCGGAGCGTAGAACCGCGGCGACAGTCTCTGGGCGATATGGCGGGCCTGCTCCACTGAGGCGTCCACGATCAGGTCGACGTCAACACTGGAGTATGGCTCACTGTGGTAGCTGCTGGCGATGGAGCCGGTCACGGCGTACTCGACGCCCTCCTCCTCCAACGCTTGCGCCACGGCTGACAGCGTCTCGATAAGCGCCTTGTCCATCACGATACCCCCTGAAACCTCGCCCTGGGCCGCCCGCATCATCAACATGGTGTCGATTGCATCGATCAGCAGGTCCCCGTTACGCACCGGCCCCCGCGCTTGTGCAAGATAGACCTGCATCATCCTGTCCCGCTCCTGCGGCGTCGTGCTTCGCAGCCGTTCGGTGTTCATCGATTCACGCTGCAGCAGCTAATACGCAGCCGAGCTCCCGGTTTACGACACCCCGGTCTCGTCTGCTCACTCCCGGAAGTCCCAGCACGTGTCTAGAGTGTCTGCAAACAGGGGTGAACGCGCCGCCAAACGCTTGGCCTTGCGGTAGTGTTTAGACCAATGGTGCTCCAGCAAGTGCTCCAGCACCACGCAAGCGACTCCCATGCGCATGTCCTCGTCCTCATGATCCCCGTACTCTTTCACGACTTCCCAAACCTCGTCGGGGCGATCTTCAATAAACTGAGCAACGACGGACAGTGCCTGCCAGCGGCAGGTGTTGTCCGAGTCTTCGATCATCTGGCGCGCGAGTCGGAGATAGCTCTTCGGCTTTCTCCTCGCGACGCTTTGTACATTCATGATCAGGAGGGCCAGAAGTCGTCGAGGCGCCGACCGACTCCTGATCATTCGCTCAAGCTCTGCGACCTTGCAGTACCGATCCGGCAGGTCGCCGGCGGCGTCCCAGATGTCGCGTGAGTCTCTCTTACGAGCAGCCATCTTGTGTTACCTCAACCGGTAACCGAGCGCGCCTCACCGCATGCACCGGTTGAAAACCGGTGCCACACAGATTGATCAATCCTCCATCCTCGATTCTGCCGTTCCGCCCTTCTCACTTCTGACTTCTCACTTCCTTCGCCGCTTCACCGGCCGCCGCTGCTTCGGTACGGGAATCTCATCACGGCCACTGAGGTATGCACCGGTGATCGATTCCTTGCTCCGGGCGACCCTGTCAAAGCCCCCCTCGACGACGACCTCGCCGCCGCGGATGCCGGGGCCCGGGCCGAAATCTACGATGTGGTCGGCCGAGCGCATCGTTTCCTCGTCGTGCTCGACGACGATCACCGTGTTGCCCATGTCCCGCAGACGCAGCAGCGAATCGAGCAGCCGGCGGTTGTCCCGGGCGTGCAGGCCGACGCTGGGCTCATCCAGGATGTAGAGCACGCCGACCAGGCCGGAGCCGATCTGGCTGGCCAGGCGGATGCGCTGCGACTCGCCGCCGGCCAGCGTGGGGGCGGTGCGGTCCAGGGTCAGGTAGTCCAGGCCCACGTCGCTCAGGAATCTCAGCCGCCCCCGGATCTCCTTGAGCGCCTCAGCCGCGATGTAGGCTTCCGTCCCGGTAAGCTTCAGTTTGGCGAAGAAGTCTCGGGCCCCGGCGATGGACATGGCACAGACCTGCCGGATCGTTTTCTGCCCCAGCCGGACCGCCAGGGCCTGGGCGTTGAGCCTGGCCCCATTGCAGGTCGGGCAGACCGTCTGCCGCATGTATTTCTCGTAGTAGGCCCGCACGAAGGCCGACTTGGCTTTGCGGTGCTTATCGCGCAGCTCGGCTATCACGCCCGCAAAAGTCCCGCCGTGACGCCAGATGCCGCCCCGCCAGCGCCACTCGAACGTCAGATGGGCATCCCCGGTCCCGTACAACAGGGCGTCTTTGGCCTTCTTGGGCAGGTCCCGCCAGGGCGTCCGCAGGTCGAACCCGACGTATTTAGCCACCGCCTGGTAAATGTGCCGCCGCCATCGCCCGATCCGGGTGCGCATGGGCTCGATGGCCAGGCCCAGGAACGACCTGCGATCGTTCGGCACCAGCAGATCGGGGTCGAAATCGAACCTGGTCCCCATGCCGTCGCAATCCAGGCACATGCCCTTCGGCGAATTGAAGCTGAACATCTGCGGGCTGGGCGGCTCGAAACTAAGCCCGCACGACATGCAGGCGTATTGCGAAGAGAGCAGCAGGTCACCTCCGTCACGAGCCGCGGACTTCAGCCCGCGCGGTGCCCCTCCGCCCTTGGAACGCTTCGCCGGTTGCTGATCCGCGCGGACTGAAGTCCGCGGCTCTTTGCCCTGCTCCTGACCGGTGCTGTCGGCGAACTGAACGATCAGAGTGCCGTCCCCGAGCTGCAAAGCCGCATCCACCGCCTCGGCCAGCCTGGGCCGGACGGAATCCTTGACCTCCAGCCGGTCCACTACAATCTCGATGTCGTGCCGCCGATTGCGCTCCAGTTGCGGGTCCTCGGACAGTTGCACCATCCGCCCGTCCACTCGGGCCCGGGCATAGCCCTGCTTGAGCAATCCAGCGAACAGGTCGCGGAACTCACCTTTCTGCCCGCGGACCACCGGGGCCAGGATCAGCACCCTGGTCCGGTGTGGCCCGCCGCGGCAGGAGAGAATTCGCCCGACGATCTGCTCACGCGTCTGGGCGGTGATGGCCTGACCGCACGCGGGGCAGTGCTGTCTGCCCACCCGGGCGAACAGCACGCGCAGATAGTCGTAAATCTGGGTGATGGTGCCGACCGTGCTGCGGGGGTTCCACCCCGCTGCCTTCTGCTGAATGGAGATTGACGGACTGAGGCCGGTGATGGCGTCCACGTCGGGCTTGGCCAGTTGCCCGAGAAACTGGCGGGCGTACGAACTGAGTGACTCGACGTAACGGCGCTGCCCCTCGGCATACAACGTGTCGAAGGCGAGGCTGCTCTTGCCGCTGCCCGAGACGCCGGTGAAGACGATCAGCCGGTTACGCGGCAACTCAATCGAGACGTCGCGCAGGTTGTGCTCTCGGGCCCCTTTGACAACGATTTCCTGGGGTTCCATGGGAATGGACGGCGCCTCACTGCCCTGGGACTATCGCGCGATTATACGTCGCTTGCCCCCGGTCGCAAACGGCCTACTGGCCTGGACGCACGACCGTTCCTGCGCGCTGTGAGGGGCCCCACGGGCAGCTTGCCTGCCCGTGTGGGGCGGCCGGTGAGTTGGGCACTGGCGGACAAGCCGCCAGTGGCACCCGCCGCTGTGGCGGCCCTTCGGGCTCCCGCCTTGGTCGCCCTCCGCCTCGCAGGCCGTTGGGAATACGGTGTCCCTACGCCTCGACGGCCAGTGGGGACGCCGGCCGCTACTTCTCAAACACGGTCTAAGGCACGGGGTCCGGCTGATCCGCCGCCGGCGGACGGACTTCCTGGTCGTTCGCCCGCTCGTCCGCCGCTATTCGGGCAATCCGATCTACGGAGGCACGCAGGTGAAGCCGGCTTCGGCGGGGTCGGTCTCCCGGCCCAGGGTGTCCACCAGCACCACCTCGTACCCGAAGTCAACCGTCTCCGCGAACCCCAGACAGTACACCGCTCCTGCAAAGACCAGGGGATTAGCCTCCTCGGGAAACTCCCTGGTAAACTCCAGACAGGACCCCACCGGGCACCCGCCCTCCACAGGCCGGTAGATCAGCGTGACCGGGAAGACCGGATCGCCTTCCCAGAAGACGGTCAGCGGGCCCCGCTCGCCGCCGGAGGTCACCTCGGACGGAAGGTCAACGGCGATGATGCGGAACCTGCCGCCGGCGCCGTCCCCGTCCGGGTTCAGAAACTCGTCAAAGAAGTTCTCCGGGTAGACGAAGTCGCAATCGAACGGAAAGTCGTCGGCTGAGGCCGGATCCGTGGCCAAGGCCAGTTCCGTTTCGTCAGGCCAGCCGTCAGCGTCGGCGTCCCCAACCGGCTCGAAGCCAGGGTTGTCGTCGGGGACCAGCGGATCCAGCCCGAAGGAGGCAAACTCGAGTTCCAGCGTGTCAGGGTAGCCGTCGCGGTCGGTGTCCAACAGCGGACTGTCCGCGCAACTGCGGGCGCCGATTCGCTGGGCGACGGGAAGGAGCTTCGGCTCGGCGATATCCCGGAGCGTGGTGATCGGCGTCACCAGCTCCCGGCCCACGACGTATGTCTCGACGGCGATCGCCTCCCAGACCTCGTAGGACACGAATCCGAAACCACCCTCGCCCCATTTCGTGCCCCAGGAGTTCATGATCTTGAGGGCGCCGTCGTCGTCGTCGTAGCCCAGCACGAGCACCGAGTGAGCAAACCCCTCCTCGTGGTCAACTTCGATGCTGGAGTACACGTCACCCGGCCCCAGCGTCGTGGCATCCGGCCCCAGGATCAGCACCGCCACGACCGGTATGCGCCGATCAAGGTAACTCTGCACGGTGGCCACGTCGTCCTCTACGGAGCGGAAGTAGCCGATCTTGAAATCCCCTGCCCGGACGATCGTCTCGGCCTCGGGCGGGGTCTCACAGTCGTCCGCCGTGTAGGGCATCTCCAGCCAGGTCGCGCACCCGGTGTCGCGCAGCAGCGTGAACATGTCGGGCAGAAACATACCGGCCGAGAGGCAACTGTCGTGGGGCGACCTTCCCAGCCTGAAGGCGTTGGCCCGGTTGAAGATGAACGTCGGGCTGAAGTGGCGATCGGTGCGGTCCAGATCGATCCAGCCCTCGATGTTGTCGGCGGCCAGGTAGGTCATCAGACCGTACCCGCCAACCCAGCCGGCGCAGGAGTGCAAATAGCCCTGGTTGCAGGGCGTGGGCACGAACTCGGAGAGGTCCACGCGAGCGGGGCGCTTTGCCTTGCGAATGGCGCGAGGCACCGGCGGGGCAGGGATCAGGTCATAGTGGGGCAGCTCGTACGCGCCGCTGGTGAAGGTGGGGTCGGCGCCGCAGCCGGCCAGGGCGGCCAGCTCGTCGGGGGGCCCGGGCCGGCCCTCTTCGTCTTCGGGGCCCGTCGCCTCCTCGGCGGCCTCACTGCCGTTGGTGTCAACGTCCATGGCCTCGGCCCCGGCGATCCCACCGCTGCCGCCGCCGCCTCCGCCCCCGCTGCAGCCGGGGGATGCGACTGACGTCACCATAGCCAGCATGCTCACCAGAACCGCAGTCCACGCTCGTATCATGTTGAACCCCCAAAAGCTGTCGGACTCCATCAAGGCCTTCCGCTGGGCGCCGGGACGCCCTGACGATGGCCCCGCCTGCCCGACCGCCTTGATATTACAGCGCAAGGCCGCCCTCTTGCTTCTGGCGGCCGACCTTCGAGCAGGCCGCGCAGGCCCAGAACGATCGGCTCGCAGGTGCCGCCTCCGGCGGACCACAGGCCTGTGACCAGCTTGCGCCGTACGGCCAAGTATATTCAATCGGGCAAGATCGCGAATTCTGTTCCTGATTCTCATCCCGCGATTCGGAGCCCGCAGAGCTCGGCCGGCCCGTCGGCCCCGGTCGGCCTGGTCGGGAATCGCCTAACCTATTGCTGGATAAGCAGTAACGCACGTGCTTGGCCTGCAATGCTGGGGGACTTCCTCGTCGGCATGGGGTGGCCAGGCCGACGGCTATGAAATCGAACAGGATCGCGTGACAGGCTGCTCTTGACTTCTCGGCAATCTATGGTAATATTCCCATAGAGCTATGAAAGCGAAATCACGACAACACTACCGAGCTCGGGCGCAGGTCGCCAAAGCGCTCGCTCACCCGAGTCGCCTGCTCATGCTCGATGCCCTGGCGGACGGCGAGATGTGCGTTTGCGATCTCACGAAACTGGTCGGGGCGGATCAGTCCACCGTCTCGAAGCACTTGGCCGTGCTGAAGCACGCCGGGCTTGTCGAGGACCGCAAGGACGGCGTCATGACCTTTTACAGCGTTAAGGTGCCGTGCCTGCGAGAATTCTGGGAATGCATCGAGTCGGTGTTGAAGGAGAACCTTCGGGAACAGCGGGCGGCGATCGAGGCGTGAGACGAATTCGCCTCTTTTTTTTCCTTTATTCATGGCCGCATGGCCGTGCGGCCATGACTCGGAGGTTCGTTCGTGAAAGAGTGGAAGACGTTCGCCGCGCTGGTCGGCGTGTTCGGTTACCAGCGCGGAATCACAAGCATCACGCACTCCCGGTCGCCAGCGCCTGGACTGTCGGGACGATCTCCTGCCTGCCATTGGCGTCGAGGACTGCCTGAAAGAGGTTGGTGCCTGGGTGAAGCAGCTACTTGTCGACTGCTCCCCGCGGCAATGAAAGAGCCGTGACAAGCGGTATTCAGGAAGCGTTGGCTCGCCATGGGAATGGCCCATGGCGGCCTTGGAAACCGCGGGCGCAAAGTCCGCCTATCTTTAAGGAGGTTTTGTTATGAAGAAGCTGGGGACGTTGGTGCTGGGTCTCGTGTTGGTGTCGTCGACGTTGGCGCTGGCGCGTGGGCAGCAGGGTGGCGGGCAAAGTCCTGTGTTGATCTCGCCACAGACCCTTCTTCTCGGGTGCGAGCAGGGCGGCTCTGTCGTGGTTCACATGGAAATCCCCTACAGTCAAGTGGATTCTTCGACAGTGGCTCTCGATGGTGTCCCGGCGCTGTGGACCAAGGCTGATCTGAGGGGGGACCTGGTAGCCTACTTCGACGAGGTGGCCATTAAGGCGATTGTCGCACCGCCCAGCGCTACCTTGACGCTTACTGGCAATCTGCACGATGGGACGCCCTTTGCCGGATCAGATACGGTTCAGGTGAAGCCGTAGGACTACGATTCGCCCATCAATGAGTGAGGAAGTCATCGCACGGGGCACCGGCGTCTCCCGTATGGAGCCACGCCGGTGCCCCGATCTCGACGTGCGGGAGCGTCGGCCGTGAAACAGTGGAAGATACTCAGCGCTTTCGTCGTGATGTTCCTGGTGGCGTACTTCCTGCCGCTTTCCAGCTCCAAGGTCAGCGGCGCGATCCTTGAAGCCTTCAAGATGCTCCAGTGGTACGCCCGGAATCACACGCTGGCCTGCGTGGTGCCGGCCCTGTTCATCGCCGGGGGGATCATCACCTTCCTGTCGAAAGAAGCGGTTCTGCGGCACCTGGGCCCGAAGGCAAACAAGTTTGAGGCCTACTCCGTGGCGTCCGTGTCGGGAACCGTCCTGGCAGTCTGCTCTTGCAGCGTGCTGCCGATGTTCGCAGGTATTTATCGGGTAGGTGCCGGACTGGGGCCCGCTTCCGCGTTTCTCTACTCCGGTCCAGCCCTGAACATCCTGGCGATCTTCCTCACCGCGCGTGTCCTCGGCTTCGAGATCGGAGCCGCCCGAGCCGCAGGTGCCATCGTCTTCGGCATCATCATCGGCCTGATCATGGCCGTCGTGTTTCGCAAGGACGAGCAAGAGCGAATGGAAGTGGCCGTTGCCGTGCCGGACCCGCCACGGGCCCGGCGGGCTCTTTGGCAGACCGTGCTCTACTTCGCTGGCATGATGGCGTTCCTGGTCTTCAGCGACTGGTACAACCCCGGGAATGTTGTCATCACCAAAGCCGACGGCACGAGAATACCGGCCGTGCTGCTCCAGGAAACGCTCGAGGAAATCGTCGTGCAGGTGGATCGGCCCGTGGCCGGCCTGAAAGTGGGGGACAAGATCACGTTGGCCAAGACGGGCATTGCCAAAGTCGAGGAGGCCCAGAACTGGGTGATGTCGGTCTATCACGCCAAGTGGTACTTGGCCGGAGCAATGGGGCTGGCCGTGCTGCTGATGGTCTGGCGCTGGTTCGACCGTGACGAGGTCAAGGAGTGGATGCACAACACGTGGGATTTCGCAAAGCTGCTCGTACCCCTGTTGTTCGGCGGCGTGTTTATCGTCGGCTTCCTGAGAGCGTTGCTTCCCGACGGCCAAGTCGCTGCCCTGGTAGGCGACAACAGCCTGAAATCCAATCTGGTGGCCTCCGTTGTGGGGTGCCTCTTCTACTTTGCCACGCTCACCGAGATCCCGATCCTGCAGGCGCTCATGGAGCATGGCATGCACCCAGGACCAGCCCTGGCCCTGCTGCTCGCTGGCCCGGCGTTGTCGTTGCCGAGCCTGCTGGTGATTCGCTCAGTAATCGGAAACAAAAAAACCGCCGTGTTCACGATCCTGGTCGTGGTGATGGCCACCATCGTTGGCATGGGCTACGGGGCGTTGAGTTAAGGAGTGTGCGATGAAGATCGAGGTACTCGGACCGGGTTGTCCAAGGTGCAATGCGTTGGCCGCCGGCGTCCAGGCGGCGCTGACCAAGATGGGGCTGGACGCCGAGATCACTAAGGTGACGGACATCAACGAGATCACGTCGCGGGGCGTGATGCTCACGCCGGCACTGGTGGTGGACGGCCAGGTCAAAGCTAGCGGCAGGGTTCCGCCACCAGAGGAAATCCAGGAAATGTTGTCGTGAGCCCGGAGCGAGCTCGGCCAACGGCCGTTACAGGTGAGGAAGGAGCGGAGGCGTTATGAAAGCCAAGAGTGTCGTCACTGTTGCCCTGCTTGCTTTCGTCGGGGTAAGCGTGGCCTACCTTGTCATAAAGGAGTCCTCTTCGACGCCCACGGTCCAGACTGAGTCGGGGCAGACGCAGGCCGCGAGGCTCGAGTCTAAGACTCCCGGGGATAAGGAGCCAACCTCGGCCGAATCGGACCGCCAGAGCGGTCACAAGCTGATCGCGTACTACTTCCACCGAACCCAGCGCTGCCAGACTTGTCTGACCATCGAAGCGTACGCGGAGGAAGCGCTGCAGGACGCCTTTTCTGAGGCTCTGGCAACCGGTGAACTCGAGTGGCGCGCCGTGAACGTGGAAGAACCGGCCCATGAACACTTCGTCGAAGACTACCAGCTCACCTCCAGCGCCCTGGTGTTGGTCGACACGCAGGATGGTGAGCAGCAAGACTGGCAGAATCTCGAGCAGGTTTGGGAACTTGCCGGTGACGAACTCGAGTTCAAGGCCTACGTCGAAGCCGAAGCGCTGACCTTCTTGGAGCAGGATTCGTGACCGGGGGGTTGCTTCTCGGAATAGCCTCGGCGGTCTGGCTGGGGATCCTGACCTCGATCAGCCCGTGCCCGTTGGCCACCAACATCGCCGCGATCTCCTTCATCGGGCGGCGGATCGGCAGTCCCCGCGCGGTCGTGGGCACCGGGTTACTGTACACACTCGGGCGGACATTGGTGTATGTGGCCCTCGGAACGCTGCTTGTTTCGAGTCTGCTCTCCGCCCCAATAGTGTCCCACGTCCTCCAGAAATACATGAACAAGCTACTGGGACCGATCCTCATCCTGGTCGGCATGGTCCTGGTGGGACTGATCCAGTTCAAGACCAAGGGGTCCGGGCTCGGAGAAAGGGTCGGCAAGCGTGTTGAAACCTGGGGCATCTGGAGTGGCCTGGCGCTGGGTGTCGTGTTTGCGCTTTCTTTCTGTCCGGGATCAGCGGCGTTGTTCTTCGGCAGCCTCGTTCCGCTGGCCGTCAAGCACGAATCGCGCCTGCTGCTGCCAATGGTGTACGGGGGCGGAACCGCCTTGCCGGTCCTCGTCTTTGCGATCCTGATCGTGCTTGGCACACGTGCCGTCGGCCGGGCGTTCAACAGGATCACCCAGTTCGAGTGGTGGGCGCGACGCCTGACCGGTGTGATCTTCATCGGTATTGGAGTCTACTTCTCGCTGGCCTACATCTTCCGCGTGTTATGATGGCTTGAAAGGAGATCGGCTGATGCAGCGTACCGTGATTATGAGTTTCTTGGTTGCATGTCTCGTGTTAGTGACCATGCCTGCTCTTGCCCGAGCGGAGGACAAAGCGGCCGGGCGGTTTGCCGCTGGCCAAGCCTTGCTGGCGAAGGCGGATTTCGATGGGGCCCTGGAGGCGTTCAAAGCGGCCGCCAAGACAGACGCCGAGAATCAGGAGTATGCCCAACAGTACGCCATGCTCCGCCAAGTCGTCCGCATGCGCGGGGACTGCCCAAAGGAGCAGGATGCCGAACGGTGGTTGAGAATGGCCGGGGCGTTGCGCACCTTCTATCACGATCATCAGCTCTACTCCGAGGCTCTGCCGCTTGACGAGGAGCGTCACCGACGGCATCGGTCCGCCGAGTCCGCCGTTTTGCTGGCCGAGACACAGTTCGGGTTAGGCATGCACTCCCAGGCCATCGAGATGCTCGGCAGCCTGACGGAGGAGCAGGCCTCCCCGCGGACCAGGGTGCTCCAGGGACTCGCCCTCGCTCGCCTGGGACGGCTCGACGAGGCCAAGAAGATCGCCGAGGCACCAGGGCACGTCACGGACGATGTGGGGCCACGATTCTTCTATGACCTTGCTCGCTTACGGGCCTTGGTCGGCGACTCGAAGGAAGCCTTGCCGGCGTTGACCCGGTCTTTCGAACTCACACC
>Ga0114922_10006000_pt1 | contig 11165 bp, 5 predicted proteins | sample AartaG_FD_100975 | JGI IMG/M metagenome (GOLD analysis project Ga0114922, IMG submission 100975) | Deep subsurface microbial communities from Aarhus Bay to uncover new lineages of life (NeLLi) - Aarhus_00045 metaG | ecosystem: Environmental > Aquatic > Marine > Oceanic > Sediment | place: Aarhus...
ACATACTCACTCGGCGTCCAGCTAAGGACCGCATCCGTCGGCACATCTGTTGCCTCGTTAGCAGGGCTCGGGTTGAAGGTTGTGGATGTGTCAAACGTTATGCCGCCGAGGGTGCGGTATCCATTTGCCGATACGGCGCCATGGATTTCAAATACATCCCCTGGCTTGGCCCCGGCAATATCTACGAAAAACCAGTCGGGCTGCTGATTCAAGGTGGTTTCGTTTACTACCGTAGCCAGGGCCGTACCAGTGGCCTTATTCTTAATATCATAGGATGGACTAACAAAAGCAGTACCGTCCAGGTTGTCGTGCATCAGACCTAAACGGAACACAGATGGAACGCCGCCACCTATCGTGATGGTTGCGATCAGGGGCTCGTCTGTGGCGCCATCCGTGGTAGTTCCGGAGACCATGGTACCGGGGGCGGTGCCCGACACATTATCAATCAAAGCATAGAGAAATTGAACACTACCAGATACACCTGATTGGCCCGGTGCGTTATTGACTATCATAGCATACGCCGGATCAGATTGCAGATCACCGTTAGCACCATTAGGCGGGGTTTGGTTTTCCCCCGCGGCGCCGAACATGACGTAGCCGTCCGTGCCGTACATCCCATCACCGTCGGCGTCGAGTATGCCGGCGGCGGTCCGCCAGGCGGTAAAATCGATCTCCGATCCCACGTTGGTAATGGTAGTCGCCCCGGCAGAGCCAACCAACAGCACCAAAACAAAAGAAACCAAGTACATCAATTTTTTACACATAATAATCCTCCATTCCCAAACATTTGGTAATTAGTAAAACTGAATATGTCTACTCATAAAAAACATTTTCAAGCATCTCGATGGCTACCACCATTCCTTGCCATCGCAGATAGCAGAGACAGCAGGACCTACTAATCCGTAGGCCCTACTGTCAAGCCTGCCCTATCTTATGAAATTGTGTATCCACAACCTAAGACAGCTTTGGCTAAGGAGGACAACATATCGTTGAAACAACAACTCTATTGCTCTACTCGCTGTCAAACGCAAAGCCCGTAATCCATCCATCCACAACATCAGCTTCCACCGAGACCGTGATCGGCGTGCTGTCGTGGGGAATCTCGAACATCTGATACACAATGTTGGGTGAGGCAAGGGCTTTGATTGTTCTCGTCTTGGCACCCGAGCCGTCATCCATCGTGATCGTCCAGGTTGGAACCTGGCCATCGCCGGTTGCACAGATGACAGTTAACCGGAAGGCCGCAGCCATCGAACGCGTCATCGTGAAGACATACGGGTCCGGACTATTGGAAATCACGGGTGTATTGGTCAGGGTGTTATTCGGGTCGTTCGGATATTCAATCTGCCCGAAATTGCCGTTTCCAGACCACATACCACCGGTGTTATCTGCCAAGGAAATATCACCGATATACCCCGGCAGAGAGATGGCGCTGTCATGGGAAGCGCCGGGATCATTACTATCGATCAGGCTTGACGCATCGTAAGGTGCACTATAGACGCCGTCATCGGTGTTTAGGCCATAGATGACATACCCGTCCGTGCCGTACTCATTGTCCGGCTCCAAGGCGGCCGCCGTACGCCAGTTTGACTGCGTGGTGGTATCACTGCCTACATCGGTAGTTGAGAAACTCCACACATCGCCCGTCCACACTTTGGCATCGGCTTCATTGACCTCATCCACACGCCAGTAATAGGTCGTTCCCGGAACCAAACCGTCCGGAACAGCACCACCGGGAAGACCCGCGACAAAGAGACTGTCGAGAGTATTCCCCGCGAAGAGACTCACATCGTCAAGGGTGGCCTCACTGACGCTGTCGAAATCGACTCCGACAAAGATGTCATGGGAGGCGGCAAAGGGACCGGGTTGCCACTCGAGGGTGGTCCACGTAGCGTTCACCCACGCCCCGTCTTCCGGAACCGGCAGCGTTGCCTCGCCTGGCTCTGGCTCTTCTTGCGCGTCTGGCTCTTCACCGACTTCCTCGTCAAACGCAAAGCCTGTTATCCAGCCATTCACAACATCAGCTTCCGTCGAGACCGTGATCGGTGTGTTGCCGTCAGGAATCTCGAACGTCTGATAAACAATGTTGGGTGATTCAAGGGCCGTTACTGCGCCCATCGTGGTACCCATGCCGTCATCCACTGTGATCGTCCAGGTCGGGACCTGACCATCGCCGGTCGCACAGATGACAGTCAACCGGAAAGCCGCAGCCATCGAACGCGTCATCGTGAAGACATACGGGTCCGGACTATTGGCAATCACGGGTGTATTGGTCAGGGCGTTATTCGGGTCGTTTGGGTCTTCAATCTGCCCGAAATTGCCGTTGCCGGACCACATACCACCGCTGTTGTCGGCCAATGAAATATCACCGATATACACCGGCAGAGAGATGGCGCTGTCATGTGAAGCGCCGGGATCGGCACTTTCGAACAGGGTTGACGCATCGTAAGATCCATGATAGACACCGTCACCCGCATTCAGGCCATAGATGACATACCCGTCCGTGCCGTACTCACCGTCCGGCTCTAAGGTCGCCGCTGTGCGCCAGCCCGACTGGCTTGTGGTATCACTGCCCACAACTGTAATGGCCGAGTCAAACGCAAAACCCGTGATCCATCCATCGACAACATCAGCTTCCGTCGAGACCGTGATCGGTGTGTCGCCTTTGGGAATCTTGAACATCAGATAAACAATGTTGGGTGATTCAGCGGCCGTTACTGTGCCCGTCCTGGCACTCGAGCCCGAGCCGTCATCCACCGTGATCGCCCAGGTCGGAACCTGGTCATCGCCTGTCGCACAGATAACCGTCAACCGGAAAGCCGCATCCGTCGTACGCGTAATCGTAAAGACATACGGGTCCGGACCCCAGGCGATCACCGGTGTATTGGTCAGGGGGTTATTCGGATCTGGAATTACTGCATTCGGGTCATTCGGGTCATTCGCGGAAATGACTGGGTTCGGCACTTCAATCTGCCCGAAATTGCCGCTGCCGGACCACCGACCGGTCCCCTCGGCCAATGAAATATCACCGATATACGCCGGCAGAGATAGGGCGCTGTCGTGTGAAGCGCCGGGGTCATTACTGTCGATCAGCGTTGACGCATCGTAAGTGCCACTCCAGACACTGTCAGCCTCGTTGAGGCCATAGATGACGTAGCCGTCTGTTCCGTACTCACCGTCCGACTCCAGGGCCGCCGCTGTGCGCCAGTTCGACTGGGTCGTGGTATCGACACCTACCATTGTAATGGGCGAGTCAAACGCAAAACCCGTGATCCAGCCATTCACGACATCAGCTTCCGTCGAGACCGTGATCGGTGCGTCGCCTTTGGGAACATTGAACGCCAGATAAACAATGTTGGGTGATTCAACGGCCGTTACTGTGCTCGTCTTGGCACTCGAGCCGTCATCCACCGTGATCGTCCACTCCGGAACCTGACCATCGCCGTTCGCACAGATGACAGTCAACCGGAAAGCCTCATCCGTCGTACGCGTCATCGTGAAGACATACGGGTCCGGACCATTAGCAATCACGGGTGTATTGGTCAGGGCGTTATTCGGGTCGTTCGGGTCTTCAATCTGCCCGAAATTGCCGTTTCCAGACCACATACCACCGGTGTTATCGGCCAAGGAAATATCACCGATATACACCGGTAGGGAGATGGCGCTGTCATGGGAAGCGCCGGGGTCATTACTATCGATCAGGCTTGACGCATCGTAAGGTGTACTATAGACGCCGTCATCGGTGTTTAAGCCATAGATGACATACCCGTCCGTGCCGTACTCATTGTCCGACTCCAAGGCCGCCGCCGTACGCCAGTTGGACTGGGTTGTGGTATCACTGCCTACAACTGTAACGGCTGCGTTTGTGGTCACAAACATGCCGAAACTCATAACGACCACAAACATTAAATAAATCATCTTTCTAAACATGATACTCCTCCTTCTCTTACAAAAAGGTTAGACGTTAACTTGTTTACAAAAAAACAGAATTTTCCATACATAAGACTCCTCCTTACCTTTCTTCACCAAACCTTGTACCGGTTAGATTTCCTGTGCCCGTCGACATATTGCCCAGGACCCACTTAAACGCATCCCTGTCAAAAAGACACAATCCTTCAATCCTTCCTTTCGCAGAACACCTGTGAAAGGTTTGACGTGCACAGGCGAATCCACCTATTTTTGCAACGCAGCTTACTTGGCCTGCCCACCTCCTTTCTGCATGAATCAGTTGAGCCAGGGGATTTCGATCTCGTCAATCAGCTCGAATTCTTTATGCCATTTAAGACCCCACAAATTCTTGAGAAAGACCTTACGCGATGAGCCATCCATGAATACGAAATTAACACCGCGACCGTGCCGGTCGATACAGACCCTGGCCATATCGTAACCCCATCCGCCAAAATTGATCGGGTCCTGGTTTTCCCACCAGTCCCGGGAAGGTGTCGGCTCGCCGCCGTTCGGCCATGATGCATCTTTGATACTGATAGGATTGGTCCCAAACCAGGTACAGTCCGATACCATGGGAACCTGGGCGGGAAGTCGAGCTGACAGGACGGTCTTCCACTGGCGGTCAGGCTGGTTCCTCCATCCGTGCGGCGATGCAGGGCCAAGCGAGTTAATCCACAGATTTGTCCCGTAACTGCCGTAATTCTTCGAAGCATCTTCGCCGAACTGGTGGTTTATCATAATCTGGCCCGGACCCCATTGTTTGGAAGTGGTGCCGATACCACCTTCTGTTCCGTTTATTTTGTTGGCTGATGGGCACAGACGAAACTCATCGAGATTACCATATAAACTGCTCAAGTAAGGCATCCATCCGCCCTGGGCCGTACCGGTTGCCCATACGTTGGGCTCTACCCAGAATTTGCCGTCATTGTCTGTGGTGTACATATAAAATACTGTTCCCCATTGGCGCAAATGGGCTTTGCAGACGGCGGACCGGGCCAGCTTCCTGACCTTGCTTAAAGCCGGCATCAGAATGCCCATCAGTAGGGCGATGATCGCGATGACGACTAACAGCTCAATTAAGGTGAATCCCGCGTTCCTGTTCCTTGGCGGGTTGTTCCGCTTTGCCGTCTGCCGGTTCCTTGCTATTCGGATCATCATCGTTTTACCTCGATTCTGTTTTTCTGCTAAAATATTTACCTAAGTTCCAGGGACGGCTCGGCAAACATCCCCTATTCATACCAATTAGAACCAGTACTACCAAATACCATATTTCTTTAATAAAGTCAAGAATCAATTTTACAACTATTTAATTTTTAATTTTCTATGTATAGAAATATCAAAGACTTACAAGTAAAATATTTCCTTAAAACAAAAAAAGGCCAGCAAAAGCTGACCTTTCTGTAAGAGAAATGAATGATGTGGCGAGAATTTCTGTGTTGGAGGAAAAGGTCAGACAATTGGCAAGCTTGATCACCAACTGAGGTTCGGCCAGCCATGCGAATCGAAGTGCCACCGCCATCGTGAATCGCCTCTGGGTCATTAGCGCTCGGTGCTGTCATATTCCTGATGATGTATTCCGCCGTCTACGAGCCGGGCTTCTGTTTGCCATGCGGCAGCAGTGTCCTGACATCTTTTTCGGCTTCTTCGTTCTTTGGTGATGGGCAGGGGTAGGTCTCGCATAGACGGCGCAACTCTGTCTCGGTGATCGGAAACATACTGCAGTGCTTCGAACCGGGGACCGTCTTGACCACGATTCTCTTGAATTTGACAAAATCGGTGGTTTCCCATGCTTCCATGGGGCTGTGGAACGGATCGCCGTAGATGTACCACTTGTTCTGGCCAATCAGTTGGATGACCTCCGGCCCCTCAGTTGGCTTTGACTGGCCATCAAACACAATCTTCCCCGGTCCTCCCTCTGCAAAGATGTTGGCTTGGGGATCCAAAGTTCGTGAGATAGACAAACGATTTCCCATCCGGTCATCGACGTCACCCGGTTTGTGAAATCCGTAGTAGACGCCGTTAAACTCGACAATCGTAAGGTCAATGTCGTGGATTCCAATGTCGTAATACACCTGCGCGCGATCGGGGGTGATATCGGTCCAGTCACGAGTAGTGACCACGTGCATGGTATTGTGGCCGTTGTGAATCGAAGCCCAGAAGACATAGAACAGCCCAGTTTTCTTTTCGTAGAAGAACTCCGGTGCCCATGCACGCTTGCGATCAGGGGGTACGACATCGATCGCCCCACCCTTCCAGTTGATCAGGTCGGCCGATTCCCAGTGAAAAATCGTGGGATGATCCCATCCCTTGGTGTGGACCAAATGAAACTGGCCGTTGACGCACTGGACGAACGGGTCGCGTAATCGTACCCCTGGATCGAAGACAGGTTTGCCGCCGTTGAGAGCAGTCCAATTACGGGCGTCACGACTCCAAGAGTAAAAGAGTCTCTCTTCAGGGCCGAAATAGGCCATCAGGTAGGCCGTATACGGCTCTGCTGCTTCTGCGGCCGCTGTAGAGTCATGTTGTGCTTCCCATCCCTGATTCGTGATTGATCGTATAAAGGTGACCTCATCCTCATCATAGGAAGTACCGTCCTTGCGGAGGATGTCGTGGTGCCAGACCTTCGGCTCTTCGGTGCCGGGGTGATTCCACGATTCCCAACCCCAGATAGTATTGCTTTTTCCGGCTACTAAGCCCCAGTTGATGGCTCCGATTTGATACCTGCGGAACACCGGCAGGTGGGTCTGGAACCTGCTGCCACCATTGCGCCATAAGTATTCCGTGCAGATAATCGGGCGGTTTGGTGCACCTTGTTGGAGATTGCGAATGAGGTTCTCAAGAGAAGCAACATCCCCGTAGCAGTGGAAGGTGACGACATCCGCCCACTTCAACGCGGCCTCAACCTCGTATGCCCCTCTGTTCCAGCAGCTTGTCAGAGGTTGCGACGGATTGACCGAACGAGCCCAACGGTAGACGTCCTGCAAAAGGGGAAGGCACAGCGCATCTGTCAGGCCCCTCTTGAAAGAGCCCGGCTTCTCCCTGCGAAGGTACCACCAACCACCCGGCTCGTTGTATAGGTCCCACATCAATACACGTTTGTCTTGGCGGAAGCGTATCAACACTGCCTTGACGTATTTCTCCAGTCTTCGGCGGAGGTCAGAATCGGTGGGATAACGTTTGAGCTGCGGCAAGCCCGGACTTTCCAGCCAACCGGAATTGTGCACCCCGGGCCATGGTTCTGGTTGTTTGCCGGCTTTCGGTTCGGCTAGCCAGCAGTCATCGAAAATCACAAACAACGTCTTGATGCCGTGGGCATCGGCGATGCGCAGGAACCGATCCATGCGCTGCAGGAAACCGTCCGGATCTTGATCGTAGGCCAGGTCGTGAAGGTAAACTCGAACGGCGTTGAACCCGATTCCGGCGGCCCAGCCGAGTTCCCGGTCAATGGTCTCGGGATCAAAGGTGTCTGCCTGCCACATTTCCAGTTGGTTGATCGCGGTGCTGGGAATGAAGTTGCACCCAACCAACCAGGGCTGCTTTTCATGCCAGCCCTTTGATTCCTCAACACTCCAGCGCCCGGTATGCTGACGTTCTGCCAACCGGTCATCAGCCAAGCTTTGATATCCGGTCAATGGTATAATCAGGCACCCACAAAATAACATCGTCTTTAATAAAGCCCTAATACCACTCGAAAGGTTTTTAATGAGTCGCTTCACGCCATACACTCCTTTGTGGTTTTCGCATTCTATCAGCGAACAGTTGTTCGTCCCAACACGCATTCACGATCACCTTTTTCACTTATCCATTCGAGTATCACATCAGCTGTTGTTGCCGGTGAATCGATGGAAAGGTCCACAGTAACCGGGCGCAAAGGTGATACATTTTCGCTTATAAGATGAGTAAGCAGGGTATCCCCTCTTTTGTCGGATAATAATAACCGCAGACTGCCTGGAGAAAACACTCCGAATCTTCCGGTCAAATGCAGTTTTTTTTCTTTCCAGCTCGCATTCAAAGGTTCGCATATAACACCGGCGCCGGTGCAATCCATAATGGGATAATTTCCACCAATTTTTGTTGAAAGCCACTCGTACTTATAGGTAGAGCTTTCACCTGGGGCAAGTTGGGCGAAGGGGCTGAGCACTTCGCTCTCAAATACGTATGGATTGTCCGAGGCTGTGGTGGGCATGTCGATGTCCTTGTTGTACGCGTGTATGCGTCCCAGGCCGTTGAGCCAGAACTCAACCGAAGAACCGTCTGGGTAAGGCTTGTCCGGTTCAAATGTAAAACGATGGATAAACGCCGAACCATTTTCACCATCAACGGTTGCCACCCACCCGGCGTGACTATCCATGCCGATCTTGCCAACACGATATTGATAATTCACTTTCATCATTCCCTCGTCGTAATCGGCCTGGAAGGAGGGATTGTCTCTTTTGCCGAATATTACATCATAACCTTTTGCAAAGTGGCTTTTCGGGTTGATCGGGCAGAAGGCGTTCATAAGCTCATTGTGACTTGAACCATCCGCCCTGGAGCCGTCTAACTGCGTATGCGCCCATATCCCCCAGCGTCGTGGTTTATTATCCACGTTCGTCATGGTTGCTTCAATACTCACGCGTGTTCCATCCGGGTGCAGGCGAATCATACGAGAAAAGCGAATGCCACTACGTGGATCGTTCCTGCTGGTCAACCGGACACCTACGGCGCCGTTCTTCTCGGCGGGCAAATGCTCCATAGTGTAGGGTTGTCCATCGAGCACCGCATCGGGAGGGCCGGGCCACTGCTGGTCGTTATCCCATCCCTGTGGTGCCGGCCAAAGTTTGTCGCCGCCATAATTGAGCCAATCGCCATTGGGGTCAAGACCCGTAGCCGGCGGCAATGTCCCGGCCAATTGCGGATTCACCCAGAAGAACTCCTTATTGCCAAGTTTGTACTGGATGATCCTGCCGCCGATTTGAGGCACTATGTGAAGCTCAATGAACCCGTTGGCCAGGCACATTGAGTTCCAGCCTTTGTATGTGCGCCAGTCTTTCACAAGTTTGGTTTTGTCACTGGAAGCACCATCAACCGCGGGGCTGAGACGGTTGCAAGATTGCATTAGAGACGTTAATGCGATGAGCACGATAGATGTTTTGGCAAACAGTTTCATTGATAGTCTCACGCTATTTATGTTGAAGTCATCACATCTTAATCTGGAATATCCTAATTTATACTTACTCAACTATCCCGATACATCGGAACCGAACCTTTCTTGCAGCATGATACCCAACCCATCCTGACACTTCAAGGTTTCTTCCTGCATAGACACTCTCAGATAGCGAGTGGGAGCAAGAGGGATAGGGAATGTGTTTGGAGATGTTCCAACAGTGACCTGCCCCCATTCTGTGCACAAGTCTCTATGAGACTATTGCAATGTCTATGCCTGTCTTGGGACTGACGGAGCGCAGCGGAGTCAGGCCCAAGACAATTCGCCGCGAACCGTAATAGGTGTGCTTGCTCAGAATGGCGTATCTACTGCTGTCACACAGAAATTGTTGGAACATTCATGCCCAGGTTTGCTGGCCTTGAAAAAAATATGAATAGCTCGAATCGAAAGATTTCCCTTGACGAGAGAGTTGCTCATTTGGTATAAATAAGATTGATGAAGTTCGTGGATTTTGGCCTTCCTGCGGGCAAAATCCTGGGCACTTCGTAAAATGTCCTGCCGGGAAGGTTAAGATTAAGGAGTAAAGTGCAAAGCTTTTTGGGCCTTGCGCTTGGCAGATGGAATTTATCCATATCAATTAACAGCCGATGTTGGGCTTGTGCAGGCAAGAAAGGAGGTAGTGGCAAGTCAAAAAAATTCCTGGCGGATAGAGATAAAATGTAGTGGGCGCAAGAATTGTTAGTTGTTTGAAAACAACAGATGTTTTGGTGTGTGGCCAAAGCATGGTTTTCTTAGCCTTTTTTAAGGAGGACTATTATGTCTAAAAGATTGATTTATCTGGTTTCTTTTGTTCTTGCTTTTGGATTTTGTGGGTCAATCGTCAGCGGTCAAGAAAATCAGATCATAAACGGCGAATTTGACGAAGGCCTTGGGTCGTGGGGCACATACGCCTATCAAAATACTACCGAAGGTTTCACTGTGGAAGTGGTGCAAGGTGCCGGTCTATCCGGAAGAAACACCGCAATGTTCGATATTACCAACTCCCCTGCACTCGCGAGCATAGGGATTGCCCAGTCAGGTCTGGTTATTGAGCCGGGAGTAACATATCCCATCGGCTTTACGGCCAGAGCAGAGCAGGTCAGGGGGATGGTAGTATTACTTCAGGCGAACATTAATGACGCTTCCTGGCCAACCTATCTGACCGAGACAGTGGAACTAACAACCTCACCTCAAAATTATGTCATTGAGTACACTCATAGCGGTGACATTATTGGAGATGGTGCTGGAGAAAGCCTGAATCTTTATTTTATGATTAAGGGGCCCTGGTGGCATCCACCTGGCGAGAATCTAAACGGAAAAGTCTGGATTGACCGGGTGTTTTTTGGTGCTGAGTCCCCAGTCCAGCAGCGTGGCCATGCCGTGAACCCGAACCCGGCTGATGAGGCAACAGATGTGCCGCGGGATGTGGTTCTTAGCTGGGAGCCGGGAGTTTTCGTACCGGCAATCAATGGGCACAAAGTTTACCTTAGTGAGAACTTCAACGACGTCAACGATGCCACCGGCGGTATCACCCAGGATGCCAACAGCTATACTCCACTGCAACGCCTTGATTTCAACACGACTTACTACTGGCGGGTCGATGAAGTCAATGCCCCACCCACCAGCCATATAGAGTTCAAAGGCGAACTCTGGCAGTTTACGACTGAGCCATTTGCTTATCCTATTGACGGCGAGAGGATAACTGCCACAGCCTCCAGCGGCGGCATAGATCAAGGACCGGAAAATACCGTCAACGGTTCCGGATTGGATGTTAATGACCTGGACTTGCACTCAACTGAGCTTACAGATATGTGGCTCAGCGATATTGCGGGGCAGCAGCCGACCTGGATCCAATATGAGTTCGACAAGGTTTGCAAACTTCACCAGATGTGGGTATGGAACCATAATACTCTCAATGAGCCTGTTATTGGTTACGGGGTCAAGGAAGCTACCATTGAGTACTCGGCCGATGGGGCCAACTGGACGACATTGGGTACTACTCATGAGTTTGCCCGGGGTTCCGGTGCGGCTG
>Ga0114922_10006001_pt1 | contig 11165 bp, 5 predicted proteins | sample AartaG_FD_100975 | JGI IMG/M metagenome (GOLD analysis project Ga0114922, IMG submission 100975) | Deep subsurface microbial communities from Aarhus Bay to uncover new lineages of life (NeLLi) - Aarhus_00045 metaG | ecosystem: Environmental > Aquatic > Marine > Oceanic > Sediment | place: Aarhus...
GATTTATGTTTGATCATGATGATGTTAACAAAAAAGCTGCATGATACTTTATGCGTTCCTACTTAGATGCGAAACAGATTATAAAATTCGTAATTTGTTATTCCATGTTCGATATTCGATATTCCTACTTTGACCGTCTTCTGTCCTCCGCCTTTTGTCTTCTGTCCTTTGCTCACTCTTGCTCAAATTCACCACAGCAGCAGTCGATGGCAACTTCCGGCCATCGCGGCTCTCGCCCGATATCTTTACCACCTACCGAGAAACCTGGTCCCGGATGAGGTGCGTGCCTGCGGCATTCGCCCTTGTCGTTCTCGGCCTTTAGTGGCACGAAGAACCGGCATTCACTACATTTTTCATCCTCTTTCATATTTCACCTCACAGTAATTTAATTTCTTATAAAGTGCTGAGTCTAAAGCCTTTTTGCAATCAGGTCAACAGGGATTATCACTGAATCATCCCCAGTTTTTTTGATATTATTTCAGTTCTCAAGTTCCTCAACAAGTAGTTCAGTGATAGCAGGGTTCTGTGCGACATCACTCGTCCGGATAGGGCGTTTACCCCGCCAAGGGAGAGCACCACCATGAGACAGCTTAGTTCGATTTCATTTACAATCAAGTTTCACCCGAAACATGACCCTTCCGTGGACATCACAATACCGATCCATCTATCCGGTGAAAAAACGCCCCAAATTGACCGCCGGTTACGCCTGATTAGCTACCGGTCGTACCCAGTAGACCAACCAATCCTCTCTCGAGCAAAATATAATCACGCCAATCTGTCCGCTGCTCACCGATGAGACGTAATTCATTTGCTTATTAAAATTCCAAAGAACCGCTCAGCGGTTTAGTCCAATAGAGCATTTGTGTCGGCTACGCGGCACAAAAACTCGTAATTGGTTAAGTATACAGATGAAAGGAAATGTATCGATCATATATGCATTTTGCGGGCAACGACGACCATAACATTAGATGAGACGTCACGATAGTCCTATTTATGCTTGACAAGCGCAGCGGGATGTAGATGGGATGTTTCTGTTACGGAAAGCGTCTTATTATCGATCAACGGCATTTCTTTCCCGTCATTCCAAACCCGGATGTCCGTAATTTCTACTTCTGTTTTTACGTTATCGAGAGAAAAGTGGCGAGATGCTCCATAGCAAGAGGAGGAAAAACGCCGGCTGGAGCCTGGCATGATCGGACCTCGCCAGTCCTCGTCAGCGGCAAAAGGCGTTGCCGCCCATTCATTTAACTCGGCAAGAATCTCATCGCGCAAATCAAGGACGACAATTCGCAGCGAAAGAAGGGAAACAACCTCTTTGCCGTTGTTGGTCACCTTAATCTCAGTACATATTCTTCCATGACGATCTTCTTGGACAGATGTCCTGGCTCTAATCTCAAGCTGGGTGCAGTAGTCTGGCTGACGACGATCGTCCAGGAGGTCGGCCAAGACCGGCGGTAGTGATTTTTGCAGGACCGGTAAGCCCTGGATAGCATCTTCAATGAATGACGAAACAAGCTTTTCAGACTTGTCGCCGACAAAATGCATTCCGTAAATGACCACCGCTGTACCGCTGAGAATAATCGTTATCGCAAGGGCGCAAAGCCCCATGGCAAGAGCAGACAAAAAGGTATGGCGTTTATAGGTGATGTGTGGATAATCACTCATGATATCGCACTCCTAAATCCTAACTTTTTAAGTTGTACCGTTATTTGTTAGTCGAGTACCGCGCTGGATAATTTCAGACTTTTCCTGCTTTTTTTAGCATTTTCTCGCCGGGGCTATTTGAGAGTATATATTCATCAATAGCATTAACATCAGCACCATTGTTAATCAATCGCATTCTATTATAATTGTAGCACGAAGCCGAAAAGCTATTCAGATAAGTTGCACCAGGCTATGAGTAGTAAACATTAGCTGATATGATATAATGTAACAGGATGCCTCAAAAAAAATCTGTGGCAACAGAGATTTGAATATTTGACTTTGAGCTCTTCATAAGTGGCCGTTTTCGATACAACACATATCGACATAGGTATGCCCTCGCGGGCTTTCCCTGTCACACCACCAGGCATACGGGTCCATAACCAAATGCAAATGCTTTCATCTGAATATGGCATCTTCTGGCACAATTCTCCCTTGAAAATACAGCTTTTCCAGAGTAGATTTCCTGTAGATGAACTACCGGTGTCTTATGTTGCAAGAACAGCATCGTTTGGGTTATTATAGAGAACAACATATACATAGTTATGCACAGGGAAAGGAAGGTTTTGACGTGAGCGAACAAACAGAAAACGCAGGCAGTGCCGGCCGGGCTATCATCACCTTTTCGCGAGGTTGGCAGACACTAGTCGCCACCCGCAGCCTTGGGCGGCGTGGCGTGGAAGTCATCACGGGCGATGAATACGCCATGACGGCGGCCTCATTCTCGCGATATAGCATCGCCGAATTCCGCTACCCGAATCCAACGAAAGAACCAGAAGCCTTCCTTGATGTGCTTGAGAAAGCGGTCATTGAACACAAATCTGAAGATAAGGCGACGCCGTACGTCCTAATGCCCATTCACAAGGAGACCTACCTTATCGCCCGCCACCGAGAGCGTTTCGAACCGCACATCCGTGTTCCCGTCCCACAGGTCGAACATATCGAACAGGTACATAACAAGGGAACCCTCGCTGCTTATGCCATGAAACGTGGATTGCCCATTCCCAAGACGTGGATTCCGGAGGATCTGGCGCACTTCAAGTCAATCATTTCCCAGGTGGAGCTGCCGGCCTTCGTGAAATTGCGAGAGGCGGCCTCAGGTGTCGGCATCCGAAAAGTCAACACGCTCGATGAACTGAAATCCACCTTTGAGGAATTCGTAGAGCATTTCAAACTCAAAGAAAGGGACTATCCCATCATTCAACAGGCGGTTCCCGGAAACGACTACTGCGTGACCACACTTTTCGACCACGGGAAGATGGTAGCATCCATGACATATCGCGGGCTGCGCGCCTTCCCCGCAGAGCGAGGGGCGACCGTCATGCGCGAGACTGTCGAAGCCCCGGAAATGGAAAAGATCGCGGCCGAGCTTATGGGTTCACTCGGCTGGCACGGTGTAGCAGAACTGGACTTCCGATGGGAAGGTAGGTCAGAAACGCAGCCGCAGCTCATAGAAGTCAATCCCCGCTTCTTTGGCGGCCTCATACAGTCAGTTGAATCAGGATGGGACTATCCGTGGCTGCTCTTCCAGCTCGCCGCGGAAGGACATATCGATCCCGTCAAGGACATCCGGACCGATGTTCGAACAGAAACGCCGATCCTGGCCTTTCTGGCTACCCTGCAGGAGATAGCCGACAACGAACGTGGTATGGCGGCTCTCAGTAAATCCTGGGAACAAGCAAAAGAAGAATTCCGCACAGGCTCGAAACGCCAAGGTATCCGGAGACTCTTTCGAGGCGTTAGAGAATGCTTTGACGTCAAGGCTCGATTCAACAAAGCCAAGCAGCTCCTTGAGGAACACAAAGACAACATCTACGATGTTCTCTCACGCGATGATCCTATGGCTGCGCTGGGTGTCCTCTATCCCCTGGCTGTTTTCCTGCGCCATGGAAAGGTGAACCTCGAGCTCATCACAGGAGAAGGTGGGCCAGGCGATGACGATGAATGACGAGGAAACTAAAAACAATTTAGGCAAAGCAACCCCACCGGTTAGACGCCTAAGGCGCTGGTTTCGCCGTATTGTAATTGCGCTGGCCATTCCAATCGGCATCTACTTAGTGTTCCGTCTCATCTATCCTGTTTGGATAAGCGCACGCCTACCCGCAGACGCTCCACGTATTGCATTCTCGCTGGATAACACACTCTTAGGTCGAATTGGCATAACCGACGCGACCTACCAGCGCGTCATGACCGTAGCTGGTGGACGGCTCATAACGCTGCGACCCAATGCGGCCGGTGACCCTGAGGTCAGCCCGGAAGCGGTAACAGCTCTCCTTGAAGAAAAAGAGATCGACGGCGTGCTCCTCGCCGGTGGAGGCGACGTGGATCCGAAGCTTTACGGCGGCGACCCGAACTTGACCAGGCTGGTTCATCGGCTACGTGACGACTTTGAAATCGCACTCATTCGCGCGGCCAGGCAGCGCGGCCTCCCCATGCTCGGCATCTGCCGTGGCTGCCAGATAATAAACGTTGCCCTGGGCGGGACGGTACGAAACCTTCGGAAAGAACAAGACGTCATAGACCGCCACCTGGTTTTGACAGGCCACCCGGTTGACTTGGTCCCGGACAGTAACCTCGCACAAACCCTGGGCGTCAGGCGTTTGGCGAAAGTTATCAGCTTGCACGGTAATGTCGTCGCTGAGCCTGCCCCGGGAGTAAGAATCGCAGCAACCGGCCCCAGCGATATTATCGAGGCTATCGAGGCAGACACCGCTGGTGGAAAAGGATGGATTGTCGGCATACAATGGCATCCAGAATTGAGACTCGATGACCAGGTCCAACACAAGGTCTACAGAGTGCTTGTGGACCGGGCTCGCAAAGCGCGTAAACGCCGCCTTTCTGCCGACGGTCTAAATTCATCGGCTGCCAAACTTCAATAATCTCCACCAATTCGGGCTACATTCGAACCACTCCCATCAGCCCATCAGACACACGAAAGGCACCCTTCCCACGAGCTTCAAAACACCAGAATTCTTCGAAAATTCACCTCTTTCAAGAGCTGAAAAACACCCTGATTTTCAAGTGACATCATGTCTCCATTTTGTCACTACAAATCCCAATTTTGCCTATATCGAGTCCGAATAAATGTCAATTTTTGGCTGAAAAATGAACATTTATTGAAAATTCTTTACTTATATCGGATTAAGTATACGGGTGAAATGAAATGTATTGATCATATAACTCTTCTATTGGTTATTAGAAGTTCTGACAATTACCCTTCGGCTTGAATATGGCCGTTACCTACTGATTTATTTTGTTGACAATATCAAATGAGTGCCTTATAGTCTTACAGTACCAATGTCAAGCACGTTGCATAAAGTTTACAGAGCAAGACAGCAATCTGTTGGTTTCGAAAGAAAAAGGGGCATCTTTTTTGCTTAAAGGGAGCTTATTGTATATCCAGCGGAGTCCAGCTAATTCAAATTTCACGTAAAATGGAAACTACACCTTTAGTTATCAGTATCAGTCGATATTGAAAAGGAGGTAAGTAAAAATGAGAACGAATATGATTATTGCGTGTTTCACTTTTGTCTGTATTGTCGGCTGCGCTGCTGCGCCTGACGTTTATAGTCAGGATTCCACGGAGCAGTTGCTTGAAAAAGCCTATGCGCACATGGAAGCGATATATAAGACAGGAGAGTTCGCGGGAGAAGCTAAGTCCTTTCGAGGCACTTGGCTTCCCGACAGCTCGGGCTACACGGTGACTGAGCCGGACCCGGCGTCGGACGGGCGGGTGCGGGTGCGTTATGATGCAGCGACCGGCAAACGCACCGTCTTGGGGGAAGCTCAGGGCAGAGAGGAGGGCCGCCGCCGCGGGCGGCGGTCAGGTCGCGGAGGTCGCGGCAATACGTCTCCTGATGGCCGTCTTGCCTTGAATTACGAGGAGGGAAACCTGCACGTGCGCGCGGTAGAGAGCGAGGAGACGATCCCGCTGACGCAGAACGCAGATGGCGAGGCGATTTCGAACCGTAGCGCGGTCTGGAGTCCCGATAGTAAGTGGATCGCGTTCATGGAGAACGACAGGTCGGCTATTCCTTTTAGAGCTACGCTTGAACCGACCGAACCTACGTATCCTGAGGTCAAACAGACCCGCTATTCACGGGTGGGCGAGCCGATCAACAAATCGCGGGTTGGAATCGTCGATTCCGAGGGTAATGCTATCCGCTGGCTCGCCATCCCGCACCCCACAGAAGGTTGTTATCTGGGAAAGCTCAGTTGGGCCGGCAATTCCGATGAGGTATTCGTGGAAAAGTTAAGCCGTGGTCGGGATAAACGTGAATTCCTCATCGCCGATATCCACACGGGTGCGATCAGATGCATTTTCGAAGAATCGGATCCTGCGTGGGTTGCCGGAGCGTACGAGACGGATGCGGGGCCGGTGTGGATCCGTGACAATAGCGCATTCATCGTCATGAGCGACCGGGACGGTTGGCGTCGTTCCTATGTTTACGACCGCAATGGGAAAGAGGAAGGAGTGTTGACGCCGGGCAATGTTGACGTGATGCGCTTTGTCGTTGTGGATGAAGCGGGGGGTTGGTATTACTATTATGCTTCGCCCGACAACGGGACGCAACTGTATCTCTATCGGTCGCAGCTTGATGGCAGTGGAAAAACGGAACGGGTGACGCCGGCAGATCAGCCCGGTACGCACTCCTACAACATTTCGCCCAACCTCAAGTGGGCCTTCCACACCTATTCGACCTTTGATACGCCGCCGGTCACTGAACTTGTGCGGTTTCCGGATCATAAGGTGGTGCGCGTACTCGAGGACAATAAAGCGTTGCGAGACAAAATCGAGTCCTGGATGGCTCACCCGACGGAGTTTTTTCAGGTCGATATCGGCGGTGGCGTTGTGATGGACGGTTATATGCTCAAGCCGCGCGACTTCGATCCGTCCAAAAAGTACCCTATGTTTATCTATACCTATAGTGAGCCTGCCGCACAGGAAGTGTTGGACCGGTGGCGCGGTGCGCGCGACTACTTCCATCGCGCGATAGCAGATCTTGGTTATCTCACGGTGTGCATGGACACACGTGGTACGCCGGCGCCGAAAGGAACTTGGTGGCGGAAGGCGGAGTTCCCAACGCTGGGCATTCTCTCGACGGATGAACAGGCTAAGGGTGTTCAGGAATTGGGACGGACGCGTTCGTACGTGGACCTGTCTCGTGTGGGCATCTGGGGGTGGAGCGGTGGCGGCTCGAACACGCTCAACGCGCTGTTCCGTAAACCGGACGTGTATAGCCTGGGCATCGCGGTGGTACCCAAGCCGCAGCCGCATCTGTACAATTCGGGGTTCCAGGAGATTTTCATGCGAACCCTGAAGGAGAATGAAGATGGATACCGAAGGTCTGCGCCGATCAACTATGCAGAAGGCCTCAAGGGCGACTTGCTGATTATCACTGGCACGGGCGAGACGAATACTCATGTTCAGATAGTGGAGGGATTGGTGGATCGCCTAATTGCGTTGGACAAAAAGTTCGACTATTTTGCATATCCGAATCGCGACCACGGTATCCGGAGAGGCGAGGGTACGACGCTACACTTACGAAAGTATATGATGCGATATCTCCTAACACACTTGCCCGCCGGACCTCGGTAAGTGCGGCCAGGGTATAACTTAAGAGGTTCTGGAGACGCGACAACTGGTGCTCCCGTCATCAACTGTTAAGAGAAAGCGATCGCAGTCCTAATTCAAGACAACTGCATGGATATCTCATGATGGGTATTCAACGATGCGCGTGCGGCGCAAATATTATTCCCACATAAGTTCTTCTGTGACATGGACACAAGGTCGCGACGGATGAAGGTAATTGCCCGTACCATACAAAAATTCATCAGAGCTTAACATTTTATTCTTTCAAAAGTTAAGATTGAAAATTTCGTCCGTGAATGATGGTTTGAGTTATCCCCCCCCAACAGGCGCTCTCGAAAGGCACCCTTCCCACGAGCTTCAAAACACCAGAATTCTTCGAAAATTCACCTCTTTCAAGAGCTGAAAAACACCGCAATTTACATAGTGACATTCTGACACCGTTTTGTCTCCACAGATACGGACTTTTTCAAATCGAGTCCCAAAAAATGTCAAATATTAAGCCAAGGATGAATTTTTGAAAAATTATCGGGCGCGCATAGTATTCAATGCACTACGTCAAAAAAAAGAAGAGCTGACAGTTTATCAACCGTCAGCCCTTTTAGGGAACAAACCACCCTTGGGATTTCCGCTAATGCTCCAACGTCTAGAATCTAGCATCCAACATCAGACTTCTCTAATCTATTATTAACTTTGCATTAATGTCGTCGAAAGCTTATACTTGTAGCTATCTATTATAATACATGGGGGAGCACATGCTTGATTTCATGTGTTTAATTGAATGTGTATCACAGAGGAGATGAAAATGAATCGCACATCGGCTACCTCAGGACTCATTGTTGTACTGCTATTAATCACAGGAATCGCTGGAAGCGTCCAGGCACTGGATCTCTCAGGCCGTTGTTACAGCGGCCTGAAGCCCGACGAGAGCAACGAACTTCAGGGCGTACCGGTCACCCTTTATGGGGCCCCAGAGGAAGGGGGTGCCCGAACTCAACTCGATCCCGATACGACCGGCTCGAATGGTTGGTATGGGTTGACTGTACAGGAAGGCTATGAACACTACTTCATTGTAGCTGGTTCCGTATCGGATTATTCGTTTAACGGTGCTTCTTCTGTATCTGGAACGGTTTCCGGTAATGAGATCCATTACAGTACGATCAGCGCCCCCTTGTCTGAGCAGACGCTTACGGGTAATAAATTCTGGTACACGAGTGATACACCTCAGAATAATCCACCCGTTGCAATCGACGACTCGGCAACTACATCTCAGGATGTCTGGATTGATATCTATGTATTGGCTAATGACTCCGATTCGGATGGAGATCCTCTGCATATCAATAGCGCCACAGATCCGCCACATGGAACAACAGTCAATCATGGTAGTCATGTCACATATACTCCCGATCCGGGATTTACTGGCACTGACACTTTCGATTATACCGCTGGAGATGGCAAAGGCGGGACAGATACGGCCACTGTTACGATAATGGTTGAAGAAGGCCAGGAGTCCGAAAACAATCCACCGATTGCTGATGCGGATGGCCCTTATACCGCTCAAGTGGGACAGCCGATTACTCTCGACGGTTCGGGCTCCAATGATCCGGACCCCGGCGATTCGATTGTCAGTTATGAATGGGACTTGGACAATGATGGTCAATATGATGATGCCGCCGGTGTGAATCCCACCTGGACATGGAGTACCGTGGGATTGCACACAGTGAGTCTTAAGGTCACCAACAGCTATGGACAGATCGACATGGATACATCCACGGTCGATGCTCAAGAGCAGCCGCCTGGCGAAACCGGACAGATTCACGGGCGCAAGTGGAACGATCAGAATGGCGACGGCAGCCCTGGCGACGAACCCGGCTTGGCAGATTGGACCATTTTTGCTGAACCTGTTGGCTCGGCCAATGGACAATGGGATGAAGGTGAAGCATCCACTACCACAGATAGTCAGGGCAACTATTCCATTACAGGCCTGGAAGCGGGGACCTACCAGGTACGCGAGGTCCAGCAAGATGGCTGGCGCCAGACCGCTCCGACTAGTGGATTCTATGAGGTCACCCTTGCTGAAGGGCAAAGCATTGATGCGATTGATTTTGGTAATGTTTGGGATGAAGGGCCGGGGGGTGAGTATGATTACGGGGATGCGCCCTATGATGGAATCACTTATTTCTATCCCACTCTATTGGACCAGAACGGGGCGGGACATTTGATTGATCCGGATGTTTTTCTGGGTTTTAGTATTGATGCCGATCCAGATGGACAACCTCACAGCCTGGCATTGGGTGATGATAGCGATGGCAATGATGATGAAGACGGCGTTGTGATCAAAACGTCATTAATAACCGGCAGCAGTGTGAATGTGGAGGTGACGGCATCCACTGGGGGCTATTTAAATGCCTGGGTGGATTTTAATCAGGATGGCAATTGGGGGCAAGCCGATGACCACGTGTTTATCGATACCCAGCTTAATACCGGATTAAACAATCTTACCTTGAATGTGCCGGGTGATGTCAGCCCAGGCGTCACTTATGCCCGTTTCCGGTTCAGCCGCGATCAGGGCTTGAGTTATGTTGGGGAAGCTGATGATGGTGAAGTGGAAGATTATTTAGTGGAAATTGATGAAGGTGAACAAGGCGCATCAATTGGTGATTTTGTATGGAATGATTTAAATCAAAATGGCTTGCAAGACGCTGGTGAAACGGGCATCGCTGGCGTAAATGTAGAATTGTTCGATGCCGCGAGCTTTCCGACAGCATTTTCTACGGTAACAAACGCGTCTGGCCTATATGCTTTTTCAAATGTGCCACCGGCCGATTATTCCGTGTGGTTTTCGCTGCCAACAGGATATACGTTCAGCCCGGCAGATCAAGGCGCAGATGATACTATCGACTCCGATGTCCAGGGCTCTGGCTACACATCGCTCTTTACGCTTAATGCCGGTGATCATATTACATATATGGATGCCGGGATGCAGCCTCCTCCGACCAGCACGCCAGCCCCTGTGACCTTTCCCCATGGCGACTGGCCCACGTATGCGCAGGATGAGATCTCCGTCCACCCGGAGCCGCCCACGGCCGGAAGCCTCACCAGGCTCTGCGCTGAGGTGGTCAACAATGATCCCGTCAACGCTCACGTCGTAACCCTTGAGTTCAGGGTAGCCAATTTTGGCATCGGGCTGCCCTGGAACGCTGTAGGCTCGACCAGTGTGCATGTGCCACCCGGTAGCGTTGGCTCGGGCTGTGTGGTGTGGACTCCCCCTGGCCCCGGTCACTGGTGCATCGAGGTGGTTTTGCATCAGGAGGGCGCGGAACCACAGCACAGCCAGCGAAACATAGACGCGGATGAGCCGCTGCAGCCGGGTGAGTCCCATTCTCGCGTCTTCGAGGTGGGCAACCCGTTTGACCATCATGTGGACATCACCCTGGGTTTGGTTCCACACCTGGATGGTTGGGGACTCGAACTGTACCCTGACATCCTGCTGGACATGGCTCCGGGCGAGATACGTGAAGTCACCCTCACCGTGACACCTCCGCAGGACGAGTCTTTGCCTGCTGACGGAACGGTCATCGTCGACGTGGAGGCCTATGCTGAGGGTGAACTCATCGGCGGATTCCGCAAGACCTTCCGCCCGCCGGTTCCCCTCCATCGCTTCCCGGACCCGCCCTACGCCGAGGGTGAGATCACGGTCCACCCGTACCCAGTCCGAGCTGGCGAGCCCATCGAGGTTTGCGTCGAGCTGCGCAACCCAACGGCTGACCCGCTAGACGTGATGGTACAATTCTCCTGGGCCAACTTCGGCATCGGCATACCTTTCACGCCTATCAACGGACTTCGGCCTGTGCACCTCCCGCCCCACAGCACC
>Ga0114922_10006002_pt1 | contig 11164 bp, 7 predicted proteins | sample AartaG_FD_100975 | JGI IMG/M metagenome (GOLD analysis project Ga0114922, IMG submission 100975) | Deep subsurface microbial communities from Aarhus Bay to uncover new lineages of life (NeLLi) - Aarhus_00045 metaG | ecosystem: Environmental > Aquatic > Marine > Oceanic > Sediment | place: Aarhus...
TATGGTAACAAACTGATGTGCCCCAGCCAGACCGCTGAACCAAACACCGGTCTCAATCTTGCAGTGACCACCTATTTGCACAAGGTTACTCATGACAATCTTATCTCCAAGTATGCAATCGTGTCCAATGTGAGAACCGACCATAATGAAATTATCATTTCCTATTTCCGTTACTTTCTCCGGTTGAATACCCGGATGGATTGTTACCTGTTCGTGAATGATGTTTCCATTACCTATCACAAGACCGCCGATTTCGGTATCTGAACTCAAATGCAGCGTCTGAGGCCAGCTACCAATCACGCAATTCGGGAAAAAATGATTGTTTTCTCCGACCTTGACATCCTTATTAATCACCACGTTGGCCTCAAGTATCGTACCTGACCCGATTGAGACCTCGCTGCCAATGACGCAATTGGGCCCAACTGTAACACCGTCGGCCAACTCGGCATCCTTATGAACTACTGCACTCGGATGTATCTGCAACCTCATACTTCTTCTATTACCTCCACTGCATAAATCAAAGTGCCTAAAGTTTGGAGTGCCTAAAATGCCTAAAGTTAAAAAACAATCCATAACTTTAGGCACTTTAGCTCACTTTAGGCACTTTCTAAATTCCTTAAACACCTCAAAACTGTTTTTATACCTTCTCGTCATCGACAAGCATAAATCTGATTTGTGCCTCCGCAACTACTGCATCGCCAACCATCGCCTTGCAACGACATTGTGCTGTTCTCTTTCTCAATCTGATTGTCTCGGCAGTGAGGATAAGCTGGTCGCCGGGAATAACAGATTTACGCAATTTTACATTATCCATACTCAACAGCACTGCCAGCTTACCCGTATGTTCCAGCCTCTGTGCAAACAACAAGCCGGACACTTGTGCCATTGCTTCTACGATAAGAACGCCCGGCATAATAGGAGTCCCGGGAAAATGACCCTGGAAGAATTGCTCATTAAAGCTTACATTCTTTATGCCCTTTATTCGCGTATCACCTTCAATTTCGATTACCTTGTCCACCAGTAAAAATGGGTATCTGTGCGGCAGAATCTTCCCAATCTGCCGAATATCCAATAGTGCATCCGTTCCGAACTTGGCTATCTGTTCTTGCTGCTGGGCCGCTTCGTATAATTTCCTTGCGAGCTGCTGGTTCAGAGCATGACCACTCTTATAAGCCACAATCCTGCCCTTAACAACTCGACCCACTAAGGCAAGATCGCCTATCAAATCAACAATCTTATGCCTGACACACTCGTTGGGAAATCTGTAACTGTTCTTAACGGGTCCGTCTGAGTTGATGACCAGAATATCTCGGGGGCTAATATGTGTTCCCACTCCCCGGCTCTGAAACTGCTTGGCTTCAGCCTCAAGCAAAAAGGTTCTGGCCGATGCCAGATGTTTCTCAAAATTCTCCGGCGTAAGCTGACAACTGAAAATCTGCCTGCCGATGCCCGTGTGCCCGCCGTAATCCAAATCGTAAGTCAGACTTAACCCGTCATCAGGATACGGCAGGGCGTAAACGCAAGCATCACCGGCAGTAATAGTAATAGGCTCCTTGATAACAAATTCCTTCCGGCTAACATCCTGCTCAACAACCCCGGCACGTTTGAGAACCTTGAAATACTCGGCACAACTGCAATCAGGAGCTGGTAACTCAGAGCCGTCAACTTCTACAACCACATTGTCAATCTCAAGCGCATTAACTGTAGCAAGACAATGTTCGATGGTTTCTATACTCACAGAACCTTTTTTTATAGTCGTGCGGCGACTGCGCTCGGCAAGATTGGACGCAACAGCACTAATCCGCACTGGCTCAGGGACATCCGTCCGGACGAAGGTTACCCCGGAATCCGCAGGAGCAGGCCGAAAAACAAGCTTCGTTTCCTCGCCTCCGAACATGCCCCGACCGTGCATCTTGCCTTCACTCTTTATCGTCTTCTGCAGCTTCAAGTTTTTCTACCCTCTTGATTAGTTGCTTTAACTGCTCTGCCATCTTCGGCAGACGCCTCGACAAACCGAATATCCGGAATGACTCTCTCTTCTCGAGCGCCGGGCTGCCTATGAATTGTTGTCCGGCTGCTACGCTGTGGCTAATACCGGATTGAGCACCAATCATTACGTCATCACCTATTTCTATATTATCCGTCAGGCCAGCTTGGCCGCCTAACACAACGCCGTTACCAAGCTTACAACTGCCGGAAATGCCGGCCTGGGCCACTATCAGGCAGCACTTGCCGATTACAACGTTATGAGCGATTTGAACAAGGTTATCTATCTTTGTACCGGCTCCTATTATGGTATTGCCAAACTTGGCCCTGTCAATGCAGCAATTGGCTCCTATCTCGACAAAGTCTTCAATTACAACACCGCCGTTGTGCGGAATAAGTCTGTGGGAACCCTCGATAAATGAATACCCGAAACCGATCGAGCCGATTGTGCTGTTCGCCTGGATGACCACATTGTTGCCTAAACGGCAGTTGTGATAAATAACAACGTTCCTGTCAAGACGGCAGTTCTTACCGAGTATTGAATTCTCGCCTATTTTGCATCCGCTGCCGATTACGCTGTTTTCGCCAATTTCAACCCCATCGTCAATCATTACACCCGCACCAACGGACACGCCTTCAGCTATCTTAACGTCCTGTCCGAGCTTAGCTGTCGGGTCAATACCTGCGGTTACAGCTTTTAGTTTGGGTGAGAAAATATTCAGGGCTTTTATTAAAGCCGCATTGACATTTTTGACAACCAGTTGCGGCTTGTCTAAACCGTCGAGTTGTTTGGAAACAATAACTGCACTTGCATGGGAACCTTCAAGCGCAGCCTTATGTTTATCGTCTGAGACGAAAGTAACTTCACCCTCACAAGCTGTCTCGACCGGGCCTACAGCGCTTATTTGCCTGCCGGCACTATCGACCTTACCGGCTAACTCGGCCTCAAGCCGCTTAGCTAATTGTGCAATCGTCAACCTCATAAGAAATCAGAAGTCAGAAATCAGAGTCTGTCCTCTGCCCTCCGTCCTCTATTTTTTATCCAGCCGAGCCACTACCTCATTAGTAAGGTCCACACATCCGTCACTATAAAGCACTTTGTGGGTGCTGATTGTCTGCGAAATTTCATTGACACTTAATGAAAGAACGTCGATTTCATCTTTTTCCAACACCAAATCCAACCCCTTTTGCTCGGCCAGCTCAGAGGTTATTTGCAGAATGTCATTATAGAGTTCTTTGCTCAATTTGTATTGTTTCAATATCGCCTGCTCTTTGTTGAAATCCTGCTGGACCTGAAGGCTGGCCCGCTTATCTATCAGCTCCTTGCGCTGTGCAAGATAATCACTGCTGTCCTGCTTTAATGCTCTCAGCCCCGCTTCCTGGGCTTCGATCTCTTTGGAAAGTGTCTGCAATTCTGCTCTTATTCTGTTTTGCTCGGCGTTAAACTCGGTCCTGTGTGCTGCGCTTCTCTTGCAATCACGAAAGACTTTCAGAATGCTGACCGTACCAATCTTTGAAGAGGGGGTATCGCCTTTCGACTGAGCCTGCCCCCGCTTGTTGCTGGTGGGGGCCATTGCCAAAATAACCAAACCTGTCAAAAAACCCAAAACCATCGTCCTGGCCTTCATAAATCATCCTTTCTGCTTTAATCTTGCATCTTTACTATTAGAACAGTCCTCTCATGGAGAAACTGAAAACCCGCGTTTCGTCCTCGTCGTCTTTCATAAACGGCACGGCAAACTCAAACCTCATCGGCGCAGGCCCGGACCATTGTGGTATTAGTATCTGTATGCCTGTCCCAACCGCAGCGCGGTACTTACCTGTATCTATCGCTCCGCTGTCCACGAAAAACAACGCCGCAAAATTGTCGCTTATCAAAGGAACGCTCACCTCTGCGTTGGCTAAAAATATCCAGTCACTGCCTATCGGGGCTTTCCGCTCGGGGCTGGCGACATTTGTCTCCAGGCCTCTTGTACTCACGCCTCGATAATCGAAACCTCTAATACCGTAAACCCCCGTACCACCACCGTAAAACTTCTCGAAAGGTGGTGCATAACTTAATGTTGTTGCTGCAAGAAACTTCGTTGCCAGAACAGTTTTTCGCTCAACCAAATCCTCATAAAGCGTTCTGTATCCTACACAGCTCCCTTTCAATATCCCGAAAGTCTCGTCGCCTGTAACCTGCTCGTAACCAACATTAAAAGTATAGCCCTTGCTCGGATTAAATATGTCATCCCTTAAATCTCTTCCGATGCCGAGTCTAACTCCGGTAAGGAAGGTATAGCCTTCAACATCTTTTATCTCCTGCGGCGCATATAAATAGACGCTGTCAACGTCAACATTTTCGACTCTAAATCCGACACTCCTTCGCCAGCGGTTCTCGTACCGCTTCTCGAACCCTACATATCCCTTTGTCCTGCCTTCGTCGTATAGTCTGTGGTCACCGCGTCTTTCCATTTCCCTCTCCCAGCTTGAGCCTCTCACATTAAATGACAGGGGTTTGTCCTGAAAGTATGGCTCAGTGAACGTAACCGAATACTGGCTGACACGAGTCCCCGGCTCCAGAGCAATACTCAAACTCTGGCCCGCACCTCTGAAGGCCCGGCCGGTGATGAATTCTCCGAAGCTCTCCGGCCGGTCTGAAATATCGAAATTGCGCTGCTCATAAACCAACTGGCCGATTACGTCGCTGTCGCTCGAAAAGCCGCCGGCTAACATTACCGAGCCCGTTTGGCCCTCTGTTATATCCACCTTTATATCCTTGCGGTTATCAGCTCCGTTGCCCGGCGAAACAGGCTTGATAATTACCTCCTCGGCCAATGTCATTCTTTGGACATATTCTTCCAATTTGCCATCCCCTTGTTTGGGAGCTAAATCAGCATTGTACAATTGGCCAGGCACAAAACCATACTCGTCCAGCACACGCCGGACGACCTTATCCTGCGTCTGCTCATTGCCGGTTATGTCAATCCGACCGATCCTGAACTGTCTGCCCTCAACTACATTAAATTCAACATTGACAACGTTGACATCCTGAACAAAGTTGAGCCCTTGCTCAACCCGGGCATCCGCAAAGCCGCTCTCATGATAAAGCTTAAGAATCTCTTTGGTGCGTGAATCAGCCCTTCGCTTATGATAAACTTGTTCTTGCTCTAACTGTAATCCTTCCAGCAGCCTTTGGTCATCGAAGTGTTTATTACCGGTAAGAGAAATTTTCCCAACAATATAGCTCGGCCCCTCATCAATTTCAAAAGTGATATGCACCTTTCTCCTGCCGTCGGTAAATTCTTTTTTTGCTGTTATATGGTAATCGAGAAAACCCCTTTCATAGTAGATATTTTGCAGCCTTGCCACATCCTCAGCCGGCACCTCTTCAATATAGTAGCCCGACCAAAAAAACCATTTCTTCACATGCGTCTTTATGGCCTTTTTAAGTGCTGAGGTCTTTATGGAATCGTTGCCGCTGAAATTTATCGACGCGACCTTGACCCTTGGCCCCTCGTCAATTGTGTACACCACCTGGCCTTGCTCTAACTTCTCGCTGTCCAGCGCTACTTCAACAAAAGAAAATCCCTTTTTCCGATAAAATTCGGCAATGGTTCTTCTGTATGCTTCAGCCAGAATCGGGTCAAGATAGTCGCCTACCTCGAAGTCCACTCTCTTCTCCAGGCTCTTGTCCTTAAACGCCCGGTTATTCACAAAATCAATCGATTTGATAACGTTTCTGCTACCGTCATCTATGGCAGATTTCTTTATTTCATTGTTCTTTGTTTGGTCCGCAAGAAATGCACAACCTGAGCCTAAACTCAAAAGCACAATCGATATAAGCCAGAGGACAGAGGGCAGGGGGCAGAGGACAGACTCTGACTTCTGACTTCTGACTTCTGTTTTCTGTTTTCTGACTGCTGTTTTCATTATTAGAATGGCACCCCTTCGCCGGCGGGCTGTCCTACACGAGAAGCATTCTCAAACCGTGTAATTTTTTCCCTGAATGTCAGTTTTACAGTTCCGGTCGGGCCGTTACGCTGTTTGGCTATTATTAACTCAGCCGTATTGTCCGGTTGGTAATCCTGTTCGCCACGATGATAGTAATCCTCACGATGTAGCAGCATCACAACGTCGGCATCCTGCTCGATACTTCCGCTTTCCCGCAAATCACTCATCCTTGGCCTGTGCCCCTCTCTGCCCTCAGGAGACCGATTCAACTGGCTCAAAACCACAACAGGGATGTTCAGCTCCCTCGCTAAGGCCTTGATATATCTTGAAATTGTAGTGATTTCCTGCTGACGTGATTCAACCCGCTTGGTACCCAGGTGCATCAACTGCAAATAATCTACTATAATGCAACGTATATGATGTCGGCTCCTGAGCCTTCTTGCCTTGGCGCGAAGCTCCAGTGGTGTAAGACTTGCGGTGTCATCGATATAAATCGGCGCCTCAGAAAAGGTCCCGCACGTCTCGACCAGCTTCTGGTAGTACTCGGTACTGAGCATCCCCTTTCTGACTAATTGGGCATCAATCTCACTGGCACTGCACAAAAATCTTTCGGCCAGTTGTTGTCTGCCCATCTCCAATGAGAATATCGCTACCGGAATCTTCTCCATCAGCCCGATATGTTCTGCAATATTCAATGCCAGAGAGGTCTTGCCTATACTCGGCCTGCCGGCGATGATTATCATTTCACCATCCTGCAAACCGCATGTCAAATCGTCAAGCTCATAATAGCCGGTTGGTAATCCCGTAATATAGCTGCCCTCGCGCTTCTCTATAAGCTCATACGCACGTGTCAGTAAATCTTTCAAACCAACGACATTACTGGTTACCTTTTTATCGGTAACCGCAAATATCCTGCGCTCTGCTTCGTCAAGTTTTTCGCTTGGTTCACCGGATTCGTCGTAGGCATCATTTAAAATCTCGGTGGTAGCCTGAATAATCTCACGCAACAAGCTTTTGTCTTTGATGATACCCGCATAATAGGCCACGTTTGCCGACGAAGGCACGGAGTCTAAAATCTTCGCGATATACTCGACGCCGCCCACCTTTTCAAGCTGCTTGCGTTTCTCGAGCTCATCGCGAAGCAGAACCGCATCTATTCCATGGCTTCTGTGTTTCTCAAAAAGGGTTTTGATAGCATCAAATATATACTGGTGCTCTATTCGATAAAAAGATTGCAGTTCAACAATATCGATAACATCCACGATACATTCCGGGTCGATTATCATTGAGCCTAAGACCGCCGCCTCAGCAGCCAACGATTCCGGCATACTACGAGTTCTTAATACATCAGTGCCAGCATCCTTAGCCTTTTTGCCTGCACGCATCAGCTTATCGTTACCGGCTGTCCCGGTCCGCTCAACCGTTTCTATTCTTTGGCCTTTTGAACGCACTTCATTGCTTTTGGTTACCATTTCCTTACCCGCTTTGTAAAAAGTTCCCAGCCCCCACGGTTTTGCTTCGCACCTGTGCCTGTGCAACCGCCGTTCTTGCTTTCGCTCGCACCTGTGGTAACGCGAGTGCAGGCGCAATAAAGCACGCCGGTGCAGGCAAACCGACATTTTACCCACCAGCCCGCCAACAATCAATAGACAAAACACCTTGTTTTAATTATTGTTTTTCACCTGTCCTGCTGCGGCTTCGGCCTTCGCCGAGACGAGTGCCTGTGTAATTCCCTTTCTTGCGTTCGCACCTGTGCCTGCGTTGCCGACAGGTGCAGGCAAGAAAGCACGGGGGTGCAGGCAAAGACGTTACCACACTGTCGTACTTGTTCAGCTTCTCTGTCTTCGCTTCTTTAACATGGCAAAAGCAAAGTGGCACGCGAATCGAACCACGAGCCGCCGGATGCCAAACTTGTCCTCGACTCCGGTCGGGGATTCGCAGAAAATCAACTATTGCCGGAGATTATATTCAGCGAAAAACCGCTTATGCCCGCCAGGTTTTAGAAACAGGTAGTATAGTTTTCCTTCCTGATAAGTTTGTCCTGCTAATTTGCCTGCGTCATCGCCCTGGCCCATATAAACATCACAACGACCCGCTGCACGTATCGCTCCGCCTGTATCCTGGTCCAGAGCAAAACCGCTGTAGAGCTGATTAACAACTGTCCCGCCTCTGGCCCGGGGTAAAGTGGTGGAGATGAAAGTTAAACACCCCCGCGGAAAAATCGACTTGTCGGTGGCGATACTCCTGAAAGCCGTTACCGGCTCATTAAGACTGCCGCGAGGCGGACCGTCTTCTCTCTTAAAGAACACAAATCGCGGATTCCGCCGGACATACGTATCAACCTGGTCCTTGTTTCTTTTGAAGTAATCTATCATCACAGACAGGCTCATCTGCTCTCCGCTTATTCTGCCGTCTTTAACCAGTTCTTTGGAAACGCTTTTATACTCATACCCGTTGTTAGCGGCGTAGCCTACGGTGACCAGTTCACCGTCGGGCTGCCTGATCTTAGCTGACCCCTGCACATGGGCGATGTACACTTCGAACGGGTCGCCCAGCCACATCAGCTCAGTACCCTCCAGCATTTCTGAATCTTCAATTTCAGCTCGGGACGGATATGGCCTTAGCTGACCGTCTGACCACCGTCGTCCGAGTATTTCACCATCTGGCCCTTTCTCAAGGTCATCAGGCATTTTGTACAATGGATACCCGAAGCGCTCGGTGCGAACTAACGAACCATCGAAGATCGGCGTGTAGTAGCCCGTGAACAGAACCGTCCCCCTGTCATCACATCCCACGGACATATAGACGTCAAACCTCTCTCGAATTGCCTCATTCAACCCTCTAATTGTCAAGCCCGAATCCAGCAGCTCCGCGAATGCGTTCAGGCTATCAACCGCGCGGGTATGGCTAATCTCACCGCACGGGAAGAATTGTCGGCTCGAAGGTTTCCGCAGATAATTCAGACTGTTGTCTATCGCCGTTCGTAGGTCAACCAGGTCAAGGCAGGCCATCGTAAAATCGGGAATCTCGTGAGGATTCGTTATTTTACGTAAGGCTGGCTGTCCGAACGGCAAAGGATTATCGTAAGGCGTCTTAGCCTCTTCCTGAGTCCTGCAGCCGACAATAGCAGCTCCAATCAGTAATAATGTTAAGAGTAATTTTTTTTTCTTCATTTTGAACTCCGAAATTTCATAGTTGAGTATTTATTCTGCCAATAACAATACGCCTGTAAGAAGTCCGCCCGTGGCGGATATCCATATCTGAAACTGCCCATCGTGGCTCGGCCCCGCCGAGACAGGCATCCGGATATGTTACAACAAATGCAGCCGATTTTGGAAATAATATTTCACACAAATTACGATTTCTATTATGTTTGGTTGTTTTTGTACCTGTTGGAACGGCCCGGAATTTGAATAACTGCCCCAAGGATTCTCCCACATTCTTTGGGACAGTTATATATAGCTTCACAGTTGCTTTTCTCTGGCAAATTTGGTACTAAAAGGGCATGAAAATCCACGTTAGTTGAGCTCAGGAGGTTATTATGTGTCGTAACTGTATGAACAGGAGAGAGTTTGTAGGGCTGACAACAGCAAGTATTGCCGGCGGAGCTCTCGGTTTTAGCGCTCCGGCTTTTGCCAACAGGCAAATAGAAGGATGGAACCCTCATAAACCCCTTATCGTCACAGGGAAAAAATTAAGAGTCCAGCCGGTTCTTATGTATAGAATTTCCGAACGAAGGCATGCGACATCCTGGAAATCGTGGGGAGGAGTACAAACTGAGCAGGCTGCTTCAAAGGAGGCAAAGAGAATATCAAAAGAGCTAAACTCGTTATCTGCCAGGGCTGATTTGCCCCTCGAAATACTGCCTGTTGCTAAAGTCAAGACTGCCGAAGAGGCATTACAAGTGCATAAGAACGATTACGATGTAATCATTGTCTATCCCGCCACGGGTTCCGGCGGTATGCTTAAGGCATGTTTTGCAAAGGAAAAAGACAAAGACACCCTAATATTTGTCAGACATCGTTCTGGTCCAACCTATTACTGGTATGAGGCGCTTAGTGTCAAATATCTAAGAACAGGCGAGAACGAATCAGAGCAAAATAGCTGCCTGAATCATGGAGGCGTGTACATTTATGATGTCGTAGTTGATGATTACCGGGAACTTCTATGGAGACTGCGGGCACTTTATGGAATCAAGAATTTTATAGGGACGCGGATAGTTGCTCTTGGTGGTGCGTGGGGCAAGTATTCCCCGCAGGCCCCCAGTGTTGCCCGGGGAAAATACAAAATCGAAATCATAGAAGTCAGTTACAACAATGTAGCGCCACGTATCAAAAGTATCAAAAAAGACCGCAATTTTGTTTCAAAGGCCAAAAAGTGGATGGAAAACTACCTTTCTCTACCCAATACTACTCTTATGACGGATAAAAAGTTTATGGTTAATGCTTTTTTGCTGTATTGCCTTTTCAAAGAACTAATGCGCGAATACAACGCACCGGCATTCACAATAAGGAATTGTATGACCACTGTCCTGCCGATAGCAGAAACAACGCCTTGTCTTTCTTTAAGTTTGCTTAATGATGAGGGAATGCTTGCTTTCTGTGAGTCGGATTTTGTTGTGATACCCTCGGGGATTTTATTGCACTACATATCAGGTAAACCCGTGTTTCTACATAACTCAACATTTCCACACAATGCAGTAGTTACCTGTGCACATTGCAGTGCTCCTCGCCGGATGGACGGGATACGTTACGAACCGGCAAAAATTATGACACACTATGAATCTGAATACGGCGCGGCACCGAAGGTGGAAATACCCAAAGGACAGGAAGTAACATTCATTGACCCCGAATACAGTACGGGCCGGTGGGTCGGATTTAAAGGAATTGTTAAAAATAATCCATTTTATGAAATATGCCGTTCTCAGCAGGATGTCGAAATTCGAGGAGATTGGAGGAAATTGCTTAAAGAAGTTCGCGATTCCCATTGGATGATGGCTTATGGTGATTATCTCAAAGAGCTCGGATATGCATCGCGAAAAATCGGAATCAAGTGGGTGGATATTTCAGAAGCAGGGGCGGTTCGCGAACCACCCGTACGTTAATCGGACAGTACATAAGGGTGTGAAATTTTTTTCTGGCGCTCTGTAAGTGCCCTTGTATACTAATCTTATGAGTCCCTATTTGGGTAAATCTTTTTTATTCTTCTAAAGGGAGATAAGATTATGTGCAAGGACGTGAAA
>Ga0114922_10006003_pt1 | contig 11162 bp, 6 predicted proteins | sample AartaG_FD_100975 | JGI IMG/M metagenome (GOLD analysis project Ga0114922, IMG submission 100975) | Deep subsurface microbial communities from Aarhus Bay to uncover new lineages of life (NeLLi) - Aarhus_00045 metaG | ecosystem: Environmental > Aquatic > Marine > Oceanic > Sediment | place: Aarhus...
ATACGGCGGTTGGTCGTTTTGCAAAAGAGTGGAAAGCATCAATTGGGAGCAAGGAAACTTAATGAGCCCGCTGAACAACGAGCAGAAACAGTTATTATTTGATTATTGTATAGGCTTGACATCGCAGAAAGAAACTGCCGAAGCAGAGACGTTAATCTCATCCGACAAAGAAGCTGCCGAAATTCACTCTAATCTCAAAGCTGCTCTAACACCGCTCGATAGCTTAGAGCCTGAACCCTGTCCGGATGAACTCGTCGAGCACACCATTTGGCGAGTTAATAAGCTTGTAGATTCAAGTCAGCGTCAACTCCAGCAGTTGCTTGCCAGCGAACAAACCCGAAATGTTGCCACTAAGAGTCATTTATGGTGGAACCTGGGCAAAATAGCAGCGGCTGCTGCAGTGATTTTGATTGTTTTAGGAACCTGGTTTGCTCCTTTGGATTTTGTACGCCAAAAATATCGGCAGCAGCGGTGCCAAATGCAAATGGGTGGTGTGGGTGGTGTCTTTCAGGGTTTAAGCAATTATATGTCCGACTACGATGGTCAAATGCCTGCTGTTGCAACTATAGCAGGGGCACCATGGTGGAAGGTGGGTGACCAGGGCAGAGAGAACCACTCCAATACCCGCCATATATACCTTTTGGTAAAAGGCGGTTACGTTGACATAAGTAACTTTGCGTGTCCAGGCTGTAAGGGTGAAAAACCTCTGAAACCTGATGAATCACAAATCAAAAGATTAAAAGATTTTCCCAGCAGAAGATATGTAACCTTCAGTTTCCGGATAAGGTGCAGTAGAGCCGAAAGCGATAAGCTGCTGTGCCGAAAAGTCTTAATGGCTGACTGGAATCCAATCTTTGAACGATTGCTCGATGATTTTTCCAGGCACCTTCCGCTGCGTTTAAGCAGAGAGTTGTTAACTCTTAACAGCAAAAATCACAATCGCCGCGGACAAAACGTTTTGTTTGGTGACGGCAGTGTTGAGTTTCTGAAAACCCGTTTTATCGGCATCTCCGAGGACGATATATTCACACTGCAGGACACCGACATATATCAGGGCTGCGAAGTTCCCTCCTGCGAGACCGACTTTTTCCTTGCCCCGTAATTTGTTTTGCATTTCACATTTCATATCTCATATTTGGTATGTAGTTAAAATCTATGCTTTATTAGCTTACTACTGTTCTTTTCATTCACAAGTGGGCTGATTGACATTTTTGGTTCTTTCCGGCCGGTCTGTATGATAGATGTGGCCGATAGTAACGCGGTGTACTACTATCACTTCGATGGTCTGGGTCCCGTAGTGGCCTTAAGTGATTCGGATGGCGATACCGTCCAGACCTACGAGTACAGCATCTATGGCCAGGTGGCGGCCGAAGACCCCAACCATACCAATCCCTACATGTTCACCGGTCGGAGATTTGATTTCGAAACAGGTCTTTACTACTACCGCGCCCGGTACTATAATCCATACATCGGCCGATTTTTGCAGACGGATCCGGTTGGGTACGGCTACGGCAATGGGATTAATTGGTATGCGTATTGTGGAAATAATCCTGTGGGCCGGGTTGATCCCAGTGGGCTGGATGCATACCTCATCTTCTACGCGGATAGCGATCGGAATGACAAAGGTCTCTTCGAGATTTGGCATGTGGGCATAGCCGTGGACACTCCAGGCGGCGTAATCTATCGTGATGCCGATTGGGATAGAGTGAGGGGACTAAGGGAGGGCGACACAGTCCAGGATGTACGTGACAGGACGATGTCGGAACCATTCACCATCGCATTTAAAAATGTCGATGGGAGCGACAAAAAGATTGCGGATTACCTGAGAAGTGGAAGAAGACCGTTTTTTAGCCTTCCATTATGCACTACCTATGCAACAGTTGCTTTGGCGAAGGGGGGGTACACGTACGGCTTTTTCGGGAGCAATATCGAGTTCAATGGACTATCATCTTGGCCACTAAACTTAGCTTCGCAACTTGTAAAAATTGCAGAGTCTGATCCTGATGTATATGTCAAGAACTGGGCAGAGTGGGGAAAATACTCTAATCCAACTATATTTCGATACACCCCATGGGATTCCAAGAAAAAGGAAAAGAAAGGAGACCCACTGGCATGGCCAGTGCCCCCGATAGCCGACCCGAAAGATGTCTATGTCGGGTACGGGATTGACGATACCGGCGGGACATATTGGGTGGACTCTGGTGGAATTGAGTACAAAGGACATATTGTGTATGCGCATTGATGGAACAAGGAGCAGGATATCGGATGTTGTGGTCTGGTCCATCTCAGCTGACGGCAAGGACGCAAAGCCCGAAGTTTGAGAAAGTTTGATGCTTGACAAAGTACGCTCAACTTCATATATTCTGAGCCGAAGTGTGGTCTTGTCGAGAAGCATTCACGCCAATTGTGGACTTCTCGCGGGGCGCAAGAGTCCCCTGACTGTGACCTACACGCATGTGCTGGACTGAGCCCGTCAAGTGGTTAGTCTGTAGACAGGACTTGAAAAAACCGGGGCACTGAGAATTTATGCAAAGAGCACATGGGAGCCTAATAGAAGAAGAAATACACGGAAGTTTTTTCTTAAAGTGTATTTACGCGTGCAGAAACAAGAGGTGTTATGCTAACGGTAGTGTAGAGGTAGGTTCTTATGCGTAAAACCATAAGAACAATAGATTGCTTTTGATAGATGAGAGCACACCAGATAGTAAGGATTATTGTCTTGGCCATTGCTGGCCTTCTTATAGCCTTTGGCGTTTTTTCCCTCATATTCTCTTGGTCTTCATTCTGGGAACTCTGTCAGTGGAGAGAGGCACGTCCCCTTGATGTTGAGGTAGATCTATCTCAACCGGGTGAATTCTCTTATCAGTTCATTCTGGAATGTCCCTATGCATATTCCTGTGACTTGTTGTTGATATTACCTCCATCACTGTCAGGCGAGTCCAAACCAGATGACTTACTCGCGGGTTTGGAGGCATGCTACAGCATTATGGATTCTTATGGGTTAGAGCTCCCGCACCTCCGAGAACTGCATCTGGAGCCGCTCACAGCAGCATCTGGAGAACCAATATTGTTGGAGGCCATCGGTCGTCTTCCCGAAGACACATACACGTTCAGACTCACGGTGTCCCAGGGAGCAGGGGCATTGTCGGGAGTCAAACAACGCCTGATTATGACCTATGCTGTGGGGTTTCATGCTCTTGGGCCATTTATGGCCTTAGCCTTGGGCGTATTCGCTTTAGTCGGTGGAGCAATATTGATAAAGAAGAAACCAGACACCCGTCAAGGAACCCACCCAGCCGCAGCAGCGGACGGGACAGAATAGTGATAGTGAGCCTGTTGGAAGAGCCGTCCCAAGAGTATTGCAAGGGACAGCCATCGACCGTTGTTGGCTGTCTTTCTTTATCTTCATCCCTGATAATTAATGATGAGCCATAAAGGAAAATCAAAAGTTAAAAAATAAAAAGTCAAAATTGCAGTCCACTTGGGGACGCCTTTCGGCGGATTGCTGAGGCCCAACCCCGGAGTCTGCAAATCACCTGTTACAGACCTCCTACAAAGCAGTAGTTACGAGCACAATGTGCCATTGACAGGTACTTTGCATTGCTATGTAGTGGATATTATGAATGCTGTAACTGGCCCAGATTCTGTGGCCATGCATTTGTTTTCAGGGCAATAGAGACAGTTTATAGCAAAACGATTGAGGGGAAAAAGCTGGATTGTTAGCGGTGCTTATTGCGGAGAATCAAATCCGGGTCGGACGAAAGCCCTTGCATCGGGAAATAGTGTTTCAGTTTTCCTTCGTAATCGGTCACAATAGTTATAAATGCCCGGGACGAGGTTTGGGTTTTCAGCAAGTTTTTTGATGTATTCTTTGTCCATAAAAATATATGTATGGTTTTATATCACACGGTTTATATTGTCAAGGCAGATTCGGGCGTTTCTTTTTAATCGTTCAAGGCCTATGCGTCTAATCGTGGAATCAGCAAACTCGGCGTCGAAATCCTGCTGTGTTAAATTCAAAATCCGGCCCAGGTCAAGTTTTGCCCTGTCATTATGGAATTTGAACTGTTTATTTTTGCATATGGGCGCATCTTTTTGATAGGGACAGGCAAGGACACAATCGTCGCAGCCGAAGAGTCGGTCGGCTATTTTTTCAGCTAAGTCGGGAAGTATCCGGCCTTTGTATTCTATTGTCAGATAGTTTATACACTTATTAGCGTCGAATCGGCCGTCGGGCATCAAGGCACCTGTCGGACAGGCGCTGATGCACTTATCGCAGTTTGAACATTCGGCTTTTTTAAATAGATTCCTCGACTCCGCTTCGCTGCGCTCGGAATGACGGTGGGTGGGTGCTTCGCTGCGCTCGGAATGACGGTGGGTGGGTGCTTCACTGCGCTCGGAATGAAAAGTAATAGGCTCATCAGTTGGAAGTTTTAGAGTCGTTATTATTTCACCCAGGAATATCTGTGGGCCGAGTTTGGGATTGATTAGCATGTGATTCTTTCCGATGAAGCCCAGTCCGGCTCTTACGGCTAACGCCCGCTCAGCTAATGGTGCTGAATCAACACAAATTTTGAATTTGTAGTCCCGTCCGGCAGCAGAAATAATAAATTCGGATAGCTTGCGCAATCGTTTCTTTATAAACGGATGATAGTCTTCGTATTGGGCGTAGTTTGCTATTTTGCCCATTGGAGCAGTTGGGTCCGGCTGTTTTAGTTTTGGTGGTTTATAATTCAGGACGACACAGATTATCGATTGCGCGTTTTCCAAAAGTTTGGTGGGCTGAGTACGTTTTTCAAAATTGCTGTGCAGGTAGCTCATCTGCCCGGCGCAGCCGGACTTTAGCCAGTCAGTGAACATTTCGACCTGCTTAGCATCGAGGGGTGAGGCGTCTGTTATCCCAATCAGGTCGAAGCCTAATTCAAGCGCTTTGCGTTTTATCTCTTGAGACAAACTCATAAAAGCGATTATACTAAATCCAGTTGTGAGTTTTTAGTTTCATTGTTGCAATCAAAGGATAAAATGTATGGTGCAATGTCCATTGAAACTTGCCAATTGATAAGCTATATTGCGCCTGCGTCACCTGCTACCCGGCGGCCGGCGATGGGTGATGAACCGTTTCTGCGTCCGGAAATCGGCTTTACGCCGAATTGGTACCGGGCCGCGGTTGGGGTTGACTTCGGCCGGCGGTGGCATACCGACCCGGCATACCGGCGTCAAACGCTCCTGGTTATGCGTAGTGAATTAAAACGCCGATTCCCTAAGACAAGAATCGGCGGCATCGACCGTCCTGATAAACCTTTGGATATGTTGACCGGCATTTACGGCTGCAACTGTGTGGCCGCGATTTATGGGATTCCGATTATATATGCTGAGGACAACTGGCCGAACTGTGAACATTGCTACCTCAGCGATGATGAGGCTGACAATCTCGAACCGCCTGACCTTGACGGGAATCCTTTCTTTCAGGAGCTTATGGCGCAGGTGGACTGGATAGACGGTTCCGAAGGCCGGGTTGAAGGATTCATCAACTTCCAGGGTGTGCTCAATAACGCCTACCGCCTGCGCGGTGAAAAACTTTTTTATGATATGCTTGACTCGCCGCGGCGCTGCCGCCATCTTTTCGATTGCATCTGTACTACGATGACTGAGGCGGCGAAGCGGCTTTATGAGCGGCAATTAGAGAGCGACGTGAAGGTTGTTTTCTTCACGGTGAGCAACTGCCTGGTCAATATGGTCTCACCGGAGCAGTACCGTGACATTCTCCTTCCTTTCGATTGTCGGATTGCCGAGGCCTTTGGCTGCATCGGCATCCATAACTGTGCCTGGAACGCCGACCCATACATTGATGATTATGCCGGCGTTCCTCACCTGGGCTATATTGATATGGGGCTGGATTCGGACCTGGCCAGGGCGAGAAAGACGTTTACTCATGCGCGGCGTGCGCTGATGTACCGTCCGACGGACCTGGCAAACAAAACAATGGAGACAATCCGAATGGAGCTGGAAAGGGTCGCGGGCGAATACGCCCCTTGCGATGTTGTTGTTGCAGATATCGAGGCCGGCACGCGGGATGAACGGGTACTGGCATTTCTTGAGTTGTGTGAGAAGATTAATAGTAGCGTTATGCAAAATTGAGGTTAGGCATATATTATTTAAGAAATCAGGTTTTGGATTTTCTTAAATAATCAAACAACTGCTTGCCAAACAACAATTTACTGTTTGAAAAGAAAAAATCAAAAAACAATTTTTTCTTTTCAAAGTATGCCTAACCTCGATTTTGCAGAAGTCTTAGATTAACAGTAGAATGGAGAACTAATAAAGATGACATCGAACACGAATGTATTACCGAGGCCGCTGCGTGGTATCATTCCGCCTCTGGTTACGCCGCTTCTTGACAGGGATACGCTTGATGCAGCCGGCCTGGAGCGGCTGATAAAGCATATTCTTGCCGGCGGCGTTCACGGTTTGTTTGTCTTAGGGACAACGGGTGAGGCGCCGAGTCTCAGTTACCGTTTGCGATATGAACTTATCGAACGGGTCTGTGGGCAGGTTAAGGGACGTGTGCCGGTGTTAGTTGGAATAACCGACACATCCTTTGTGGAGTCGGTAAACGTTGCCCGCAAAGCCCGGGACTCCGGTGCGCAGGCGGTTGTGCTGGCGCCGCCATATTACTTTCCCGCGGGGCAAGCGGAACTTCTCGAATACCTCAGACACCTAACGTCTGAATTGCCGCTGCCGGTGTTTCTTTACAATATGCCAAGCTACACCAAGCTGGTTTACGAGCCGGATACCATAAGGGCTGCGGCTGACTTTCCGGGTATTGCAGGTATTAAGGACAGCTCCGGCAACATGATTTATTTTCGCCGGCTTCAGTCTCTGCTTAAAGACCATCCGGACTTTTCACTTCTTATAGGCCGGGAGGAGCTGCTGGCCGAGGCGGTTTTGTTTGGTGGGCATGGGTGTGTGTGTGGAGGGGCCAACCTTATTCCGAAGCTTTATGTCGAACTCTACAATGCAGCGTGTTCAAAAGACCTGCCGAAGGTCGAGTCTCTGCATAAAAAGGTGATGCAGCTTAGTACCACCATCTATGGTGTGGGGCGGTATGAGTCGAGCTTTCTGAAAGGTCTGAAGTGTGCGCTTTCGTGTATCGGTATTTGCAGTGATTTCTTGGCTGAACCATTTCATCGTTTTCGCCGAGCAGAGCATAAGGTGATTCAGCGGTACGTTAAAGAGCTTGGAATTACGCCGGACCGATAGAACAAGTTTGGATAGGTTGAAAGATTATGCAGGGAAGTCTTAGCGCAGTTGATATCGGCATCCTTATTCTCTATAGCTGTGTGCTGATTGGGATGGGTGTCTATTACACACGTAAATGTCGGACGGCGGAACAATTCATGGTTGCCGGTCGTTCTATTCCCGCCTGGGCGGCCGGCCTGGCCGTGATGAGTGCTTATACGAGCAGCATTTCATATATTGCCACGCCGGGCAAGGCCTTCGATAGCAACTGGAATCCCATCATTTTCTCGCTTTGCATCTTGCCGGTGACCTGGCTGGTTTGCAAATACGCCGTGCCGTATTATCGAAAAACGCAACTGATTAGCGTTTATAGCTTTCTGGAGGAGAGACTCGGGGCCTGGGGACGAATATATGCAGCACTGGCATTTGTGCTGTATATGATAGGGCGCGTCGCGGTAATTCTTTACCTGGCCAGCCTGTTGGTAAGCACCTTTGTTCCGTGGAACATTGGTGTTGTAATCATAGTCATCGGCCTTATTACTATTGTTTATACACTGCTTGGTGGGATGGAGGCCGTGATTTGGACCGACGTTATGCAATCAGTGATTATGATTGTTGGCATCCTCTTTTGCGCTGTTAGTTTGTCCATTCATGTTTTCTCGGGGCCGGAACCTTTAATACAAGCGGCGATTGACAATAATAAATTCAGCTTCGGCAGCTTGAAATTTACTCTAACTTCCCAGGCATACCTGTTCGACCGAACGATATGGGTGATGATTATCTACGGAGTCACGGAGGCCCTGCGGAGTTTGTTGGCCGACCAGAACTACGTGCAGAAATACTGCTCTGTTCCTACAGAGCGAGAAGCAAAACGCTCAATTTGGATTGCGATGCTGATATATATTCCGCTGACTGCGGTTTTTCTTTATATCGGGACAACGCTTTTTGCCCTCTATTCTCAAGGCGACGAATTGGTACGGGCCGGCATAACCAAGGGCGACCAGGTTTTCCCTTACTTTATCGCGACACAGGTTCCGGCTGGTTTAAAAGGACTGATTATCGCAGCTATTTTAGCGGCGGCAATGAGCACGGTGGATTCGGCGTTGAACTGCTCGGCGACGGTTTTGCTGCTGGACTTCCATAAGCGGTATTTTAAACCGGATATTGGAGAGCGGGCCAGTGTGGTATTTCTGCGTTTAGGAACGGTGGTATGGGGCCTGCTTGGGACCGGTGCCGCCCTTTTGATGATTCGAGCAAAGAGTATTTTGGATATTTGGTGGCAGATCTCCGGAATCTTTGGTGGCGCGCTTTTGGGCTTGTTTCTTTTGGCTTTTATGCGAATTCGCCTTCGCCTGTGGCAGGGTCTTGCATCGATCGGGGTAAGTATAGCCGTTATCAGCTGGGGGACTTTTGCTCGCAATTTGCCCGCTTCGTGGCAGTGGGCGCAGTGTAATCTTGATGGTATTATCGTAGGCGCAACGGGAACAGGGGCACTGATGGTGGTCGCCTGTCTTTTCGGACTGACGAACCGGAACCAAGATATTCAAATATAAAAGAAAATCGTTGTCACCAAAATGCTACTGCCGAAAAATATCCACTTAAACGAAATCTGAAGGAGGCTTTGATGCATATTATTGAACTCACTAAAAGCTCCGGAACGAAATTAAAAGTATTACCAATACTGTTGGCTTTTACGATGGTTTCTCTGGTTCCGGTTTTAGTTTTCGGAAAAGCGGTGGCCGAATGGGACTTCAGCAAGGGGACACAAGGTTGGACAGGAAATAACAGGGTGGAAAAGCTAACTTCATCGCCGGAAGGGCTGCTTGTGAAATCCACAGGGGAAGATCCCTGGATAGAAGGGCCTGCGATCGATTTGCCCGGCGAGAAAATAATTAGAGTAAAGATACGGATGAAGTCAAACGTGGATACAGGTGCGGAGCTGTTTTACGGCAGGGCGTTTAGGGCGGGACATTCCGTTAGATTCACCACCCGAAATGATGGCAAATGGCACGATTACAGCCTCGTTATTCGGGAGAAATTAGGACGTGGGACGCGCTTTCGTCTTGACCCCTGTACGGGCCAGGGAGAAGTTACAGTTGCCTTTATCAAGGTAGAAGCGATTGGTGAAATAGCTGTTCCTTCGTTAGAGAAGCCTAAAGGACCCGACAAAATCGGAAGCAGGGGGGTGCCGGTCAAATCGGGAAGTTTGGAATTGGAACATTATGGAGGCAGGTGGGGAAATTTTATTGTTAAAGTGGACGATGTGGAAATGGCTGCGGGATACGAGTGTGAATTGCTCGGAATGGTTTTTGACGAGAGTCCTGAATGGCTCAATCTGAAAGACGCGAAGGTTACATTTAGGAGTAAGTCAAAAGGCGAATTTAGGAGTAAGGCAGTTATTAAAGACAGCAGGGGGGCAAAGTGGGAGATTCAAAAAATCGTAAGGCCTGCGAAACAGGAAGGGACACTTATAATACAAGCAGAACTGAAAGTAAATAAAGACAGGGATATTATCCACTTTCCCTGGCTGACGATATTTCCAGGTCTCGGCACGTTCGGCGAAAGAAAATACCAGGGTCTGCTCGCAGGTGTAGAATATCTCTGCGATGAGCCGAGCAGCAGTACCGCAGACATAGAAACGCCGGAACATATCCGCCGGGCTCCTGGGCCGGTCAAAATAACTTTTCCTCTTATGGCTATTGCACAGAATGGTAAATATATCGGCGTAATCTGGGAGCCGTCCGATATGGTCTCGGCTGCTTTTGATTCGCCGGACAGGCTTTACGATTCGGGTGCACACGTTATGGCACTGTCGGGGCCTGCCGTGGGGGAGCTTCGTTTTGAGAATGACTTTGCTGCTCATACGCCATTCAGACTCGAAGCGAATAAAGCGCTGAAGGTCTCTGTGCTGATAGTCGGCGGCGAGGGAAAGACTGTTGCCCCTGCGATTAGACGCTATGTGGAGCTGAAGGGGTTGCCTGATGTGCCCGAATTCGAAGGGGGGTTCGACGCTGCGGTCAATCTGCTTGCCCACGGCTGGCTGGACTCGCAGGTAAATCACGATGGTCTTTTCAGACATGCAATTTGGGGCAATAATTTTCCACCGGTTCCGGCGGCGGATGCCGCAATGTTTATTGACTGGCTCAATAACCATACTAAGGACAAACAACTTTGTGAAAGACTTAACGACGCAAAATATCAGGCGCTGAGGAAAATACCTTCAGGGCAACCTTTCTCAAGCAGTGTCGGGCACGCGCAACTGCCAACGGCACCTTTTATTTTCGGGCGTACTTATGAATTCGTGCAGCGAAGACGCAGCGAAGCGGTAAGTCTGCTTCGGAATTTCGATGAAAACGGCGTAAAACTCTACAAGCCGGGCAAAGCAGACTATTCGAGGACTCATTTTGAAAAACATGCTAATGGTTTATCAGGCCGGGACATGGTTAGTATTCTTGAAGGTGCAGCTTTGTCTGGGGATAAAGAGCTTATCGATAATGCACTTATACTACTCGATAAACAAACGGTCCTTTACGCAGACACTGTACCGCGTGGGGCGCAAACCTGGGAGGTGCCACTGCACACGCCGGACATATTGGCCTCGGCACATATGGTTAAGGCTTATACCCTCGGCTATATTATTTCTGGCGACGAAAAGTATCTTGAGCAGGCACGTTACTGGGCATGGACAGGTGTACCGTTTGTTTATATTTATCCGCCGACACCCGGTAGGGTAGGACCATACTCAACAATCGCTGTATTAGGTGCAACCAACTGGCGGGCACCGCTGTGGTTGGGGCGGCCTGTGCAGTGGTGCGGGCTTGTTTATTGCTCGGCTTTACATCTGTTAAGCGAATATGATATACAAGGCAAATGGGGAAAAATCGCCAAAGGAATTACAACCGCGGGACTTCAAATGTCCTGGC
>Ga0114922_10006004_pt1 | contig 11160 bp, 9 predicted proteins | sample AartaG_FD_100975 | JGI IMG/M metagenome (GOLD analysis project Ga0114922, IMG submission 100975) | Deep subsurface microbial communities from Aarhus Bay to uncover new lineages of life (NeLLi) - Aarhus_00045 metaG | ecosystem: Environmental > Aquatic > Marine > Oceanic > Sediment | place: Aarhus...
GCGGTCCCGACTTTTATTATAATTTTTTTCATGAAGTCGTCGCTGCCTGCTGTCCCGATAGTAGCATCCACGAGTATGGCGTTTATTTGCTCCTGTGTCTTTGATGCAAGCCTGGAGAGATCAACGCCAAAATATTTCGTTTTTATGCCATCCAGTAACTCTCCAGTTCTGATTCCGTCGTATATTTTGTTCTTTCCCGGGCTCAGCACGAACACGAGATATGTCCCAGTATAAGCCTTTTCGTTAACATCGAGCTCAATGGACCACGTAAAGTCGCTGCTTACGGATGCCGCTTCATAAACAATTCCGCTGGGGAGACCGTTAGCTTCAGAATTTGTTGGATTCATACCTTTTCCACTGCCGCCTTTCGGTGCAACAATAAGGATGTCCACCACTTTTGAGCCCAGTGCGGTGCCGCGGAGCGTGAAAGAATCGCCAGGCGGGACTATTGTAGCAGATGATTCCGCAGTCAAATCGCCTGTTATCATCAATACCATGACTGAGCCATCGTCTTCGACGCCCGAAGCATCTTGCCCTGAGGAAAAGTCACCATCTATAAATGCTTTTATCTTTATGCCGCCTTCGGTACCAGTCCCATAAGTAGCAGGGGTTGGCAGTTTCACCTCAAATTTACCTTTATCAATCGTTGCATCCACCTTCACAATTCGGTTTTCGATGGCAATATCAATCGTTTTTCCAGTGTTTGCCGTTCCGTTGACCACGAGGTTAGACCCTATTGCACACATCTCAGGCATATAAAACGTAACCTTCTTTTCTGTAACTGTTATGTCAACGAAATCTTCAGTTTGGGGAGTAGTATCCAAATCCTTTACCTTCACGGTGTAAGAGCCTATTTTGTCGAAATAGATAACATATTCCATCTCACCATCCGCCTTTATCGTATCATCGAAAGTGCCACTGCTTACTGCGCCGGGGTTGTCAACAGAACCCGGAGGGAACTCGGCATATTCTGCACCTCGCTCTATCAAAATTCTTATGTCGTGGTCAGCCACACCTGTCACAGTCAACTTCACCTTTTCCAGCTCCACTATTTCGGTCTTTTTCGCTACTATCTTAATCTCTCTGCTCAATATCTCCAATTTTTTCTCCGTAGTTTCCGCTTCCAGTCCACGTGCATATTCATCCTCTGTGACGACTTTGAATTTCCAGGTTCCAAGTTCCCAACCAGTTGTGTTCAGTTCCATGTCCGCGAGATAAGAAACATTGACTTTCTCGAAGACCTTTCCGTCAGGGACGTTCCACATCCGTGGATTTCCACTGGGGTCTGTCACTTTCAACGTAACACCATCGTGCTCCTCTGGGTCTAAACCTGTAAATTTTATCTTGATAGGAGTTCCCTGTGCAACCTTGCTCACTGTTTTGGTTCCTTTTTGCAGTTTTAACTTCAGCTCGGGACTAGAACTGACAGTGATATTAGTTACATTGCAACCTGTGCAGTCCTGAGCTTCAGCAGTATATCCTCCAGTCTTTAATGTAGTATCCAGCAACCCGTCAGAGCCTGTAGACTTCACATCTCCTTCATCCTCAGCCTTTCCACTTACTCCCGTCAATGTCACCTTTGCGTAAGAACTGCCATTACTATTGTAGAACCGTATCTTCTGCCCAACTGAGACCGTTGAGGCCGTTCCATCCAGCCAGATGCTGACATTGTCATAGTTAACGACAAACGTGGGTCCATACTCGCTTGTTATTATTTGGTTTGCTACGGCAGTTTTTGCCGATACCGACGACATTGTTGCTACGAAAAAAACCATCGCTATCACTGCTATCACTAATATCCCAAATCTTACTCCTTTCGCTTTTTCTATACCCTTTTTAATATCTTCCATCTTTTCATCATCTCCTTTTACATACACATCTAAAACATAAATATATGGATACACATAAAAAGGTTTTTGGTTTTATCAAATACCCTCTCTATTTATATAAGGATAACTGAAAGAATAAAAAAATAGAAAAAGTATGTAGTATATGGATAAGCGAGGGGGGAAATAGGAGATGAAAAAAAGATGAGAGAAAAAAGCGTAAAATGTGAAAGAGCGATGCTGGTGGCTTTGCTTGCGTTCGCGGTGATCGCTTTATTTGTGGGGACGGTGGCGGCAGTGACGCACACGGAAGTAGAGAGTGTAACGAGAACCATAGAACCTGATGTGGTTGAACCCGATGCGGAGTTTGAAGTGACGCTGAGCATTACATATACCGAACTGCCGCTGGTCGTTGGTATTGTGGAGACGATGCCAGAAGGGTATAGCTTTGTGAACTGTCCAACGGAGATTCCCGCGGGGCAATGCAGTGCTTCAGGGGATAAAGTCGCTTTTACCGTGATTTGCAAAGAGGGGGAAACGGGGATAAGCGAGATAACATACACGGTGACGGCACCATCTACGGGAAGGGGCACATTTGAAGGCGAATTCGTAGACCTGTTAGTGCTGACTCCTGGCTACATCGACGAGGACACTGGTGAACTCCACCTAGAAAAACTGGAAGAAAGATTGCTCCCGATAGAAGGAGAGACGATGAATAGAGTGAGAGCTGTCGGCGAAGGCGCGGGTGCGATAGAAGAAGGAGTTACTGCCACGCCAACACCAGTACCTTATGTTTCAACAGTGACAAAAGCGAGCAGGAGTATCCCAGTACTGGAAACGGGGAAAGAAGTGGCTACGACATTCAAGGATATGGACGTTTCGATGATCGCGCTGAAACCAGATGCCGATGCGAGCAACGTTGAAGTGAAGATAGAAAAAGTAGAGAGAACCCCGGACATACCTGAACCTTCGGGTACCGCCTACATGTATCTTGACATAGCGGTGGAGAATGCGGGAGCGGCGAAAATAGCGGGCAAGGTGGAGTTCAAAGTAGCGAACTCGTGGATTGCGGACAACAGCATTGACGAGGCAACGGTGAAGCTAAACAGATATGATGAAACCGGAGGAAACTGGAATGCGCTTCCTACTTCTAAGGTCGGCGAAGACGACGCTACTGTTCTTTTCGAAGCACAGACGCCTAGGTTTTCATTGTTTGGAGTGACGGGGGAGAAGAAAGAGGAGGTAGAGGCGGCAGCAGCGGCGGCGGCAACGCCTGCGGCAACAGCAGCGCCTGCAGCTATGCAAAAGCCAACGCCAAGTCCAACTGCACCACCAACACCTGCGTCAAAGGTGCCGGGCTTTGAAGTGATTTTCGCTGTGGTATCGCTGCTGATTGTTTACACGACGGTGTTTAGAAAGAGAGGGAAAAAAGGAGGTAATGTGAAATGAGAACGAAAGGGATAATATCTATTGTATTGGTAACAGTGCTTCTTGCATCGGCGGTGCCGCTAGCGGTCACGCCTGCGGCTGCATACGAAAAGAAAATACCCGGGGACGCTAATGAAAATGGCGAACTAACAAAGGATGAGCTTGTGAATGCAATTCTTCCATATATGCTTGATGGAGGAACTTTAGATGACGTTGGAGATGCTGCGTATATCTACGCATACTGGGATGGAGAGCCGATGAGAGTTACAGACGTTGCTAAAAGAAACGTAGTACTCTGTAGACCGGTAGAGCGAGTGGTCCCTGCTGGTCTATTAGATGGTGTTAGAATAACTATTCAGCTTGGTGCAGCGGATAAATTTGTGGGAATAAACAATTTTGCTAAGAGATATGCATTAATGCCATCAGGTTATTGGTCACCAATACGTGATGCAGCATCCGAGCTTAAAGACCTTCCTGATGTGGGTGGCTACAGAGACCCGAACCTAGAGGTGATATTATCCCTAAAGCCAGATGTGATTTTTGAGTATGGTCCTATTCCAGATTTTGCCAATACAATCCAGGAGAATACAGGTATTCCCGTTGTATGCATTAGTAATTCACAACTTGATCTTGACGTATATAGACTTGCAGGCGAGGTTTTAGGGAAGGAGGAAAGGGCGGAAGAGCTGATTTCATACGCTAACGAAGAAATCGCTAAAGTAACAGAAGTTACATCGGAAATACCCGAAGATGAGTGGCCAAGAGTGTATTGTATATCCGGCTGTGAGGGTCTTACTATGATTACAAAAACATGGTCTCGTTATGATCCCTTAGATATAGCTGGAGGTATAAATGTAGCAGAAGGTCTACCGGGTTTTAGTCCGATAGTTTTAAAAACCCAGATCATTGATTGGAATCCTGACATAATCCTGATTCATGGTGTGTCGCCACCGCATGCGGTCTCAATAGACGATGTACTTGAAGACCTTGATTTACAGACGGTAAATGCTGTAAAGAACGGTAGTGTCAACTATACAAAAGGCTACATGATAGGCTGGGACCCCGCAACAGGTCTTACTGAATGCTTTTATATGGCTAAGCTCTTCCATCCAGACGAATTCAAGGATTTGGATGAAGAGGAAGAGGGGAATGAGATACTCAAGAAATTTTACGGTGTTGATGGTCTTTATACAAAGATGCTCGATTTGTCTGACCGTTACAGGTGGGAATAGGAAAGAAATGAAAAATGAGGATGAAAAGAGGAGATGGTGTAGAATGGAATGAAAGCATCAAGAGTATCTGAAAGATTTCAAGGACTGGACATTGATTTGGAAGAGAAAGGCGTATTCATGTATCCATCCTTAGAGTGAGTAGAAAGCAATGGAACGAGCAGTGAGGTGAGGATAAAAGGAGGAACAAAAGTTCATCGCGAGGAATCATAGCATCTCAACATCTGCTCAATAGAATGATAGAGAAGTGATGAAAATGGCGGGAATAATAAATTGGAATGAGTTGTGGAAGACGATGAGGTCAGGGTATTATCGGAGAAGAGTACGGGAGGAAGACCCCGCTAACATGTGGGATAAGATGGCAAAACAATTCAATGAGTCCATGCTGCAGAACAGAGAACGTGCTGAAAAACAAATAGCAAAAATTAAGTTAAATCCTGAATACACGGTTCTGGACATTGGTGCTGGCACCGGCAGACTTGCAGTTCCTATTGCAAAGCGTGTAAAGGGTGTGACTGCGATAGACCCATCCAGAGGTATGCTGGCATGTTTACAGGAGAACATGGAAAAAGAAGAAGTGGAAAACATCACGTGCATAAATAAAGGATGGGAAGATATCGAGTTGAGCGTGGATATAGAGCCTCATGATATTGTGATAGCCTCTCACTCAATTACTATTCTGTTCGATATACAGGAAGCACTGGCAAAAATGGATGCATCTGCGAAAAAACATGATTATATCTTCACCTTTGCGGGTAGATGGATGGACGGAGGACTCTGGGAGAAGATTCACGGTGAAACACACTCATCATGGTCTGATTATATCTACCTCTGTAATATCCTGCACGACATGGGCATATATGCGAATGTGGAAATCCGTGATTCAGAATTTGAACAGCGCTACGGTAGTCTGGATGAGGCAGTGAGTAAATTAAAGGAAATGTATGACCTGCCTTCAGAGAAGGAGAAAATTTTGAGGGAGCATTTATCCAAAATCCTCGTAGAAGACGATGGAACTGGAACGCTCTGTTTAAACCATAAATCAAAGAGCGCCATGATATGGTGGAGTGGGAATGCACATGAATAGCAAAATAATATCGAAGAGAGAAGACGAAAGGTAAAATGGCAGAAGTAGAAGGCAGCGAAACCGTAACGAGGAGTAAGGTAAAAGAGGAATACAAAAAGTTTATCGGTAGGAAGGTATTTTTTATTTCCTTCTTTATTCTTTTAATAGTACTTTTATGTGGCATAAGCATATCACTTGGACCTCTAAACTTTTCCGTCTTAGAGGTATATGCAACAATCCTTGATAAGTTCTTTCCCAATTTCTTCAACGTGCCCGAGCTTGCACCAAGGGTAATATGGTATATGAGACTTCCTCGCATCCTTATGGCCATCGTAGCCGGAGTTGGGCTTGCAATTGCAGGAGCAGAGATGCAGGGAATCCTCAGGAATCCACTTGCATCTCCTTTTACTCTTGGTATCTCCGCAGGTGCTGGATTAGGTGCTGCCCTTGCTATCATTGCTGGCGTTGGCTTCATTGGTGGAGGGCTTCTTTTGGTAGGAAATGCGTTCCTTTTCGCTCTAATACCCGCATTTGTTATCGTTGGATTGGCACGATTTAAAAGAGCTACACCTGAAACAATGATACTCGCAGGCATTGCAATGACTTATATCTTTAGTGCGGTGTCATCATTGCTTTACTACTTCTCTGAGGCTGAGGCGCTAAAGGACGTAGTCGTCTGGCTGATGGGGAGTCTTGGAAGAGCTACATGGAGTAATATATCCATTATCTCTCTCGTGCTTGCAGTTTGCCTTCCTATGCTTATCTGGAAATCATGGGACCTCAATGTAATGAGTGCTGGAGATGAAACTGCAAAAAGCCTTGGTATAAATGTCGAGCGAACCAGAATCTTTGTAATGATAGTCGCATCTTTCCTTACCGCAGTCATTATATGCTTCACCGGAATGATTGGATTCATAGGTTTGGTTGCTCCGCATATAACTCGTATCTGTATCGGTGGGGATAACAGATTTGTGGTTCCCGCATCGGCTCTCTTTGGTGCTGCTTTTTTGGTTGGCGCAGATATTATTGCCAGAGAAGTCGTAGCACCCGTGATTATCCCTGTGGGAATCGTTACGTCCTGTGTAGGAGGTCCTCTGTTTCTCTATCTGATAATCAAAAAAAAGAGGGAGTATTGGTAGAAAAGGAGGTGAAAAGAGAAGAAATGAAACTAAAAGTGAGTGATGTGGAATTTGGCTACCGAAGCGTGCCAGTTCTTAAAGGTGTGTGCCTGGAGCTTGTTCAATCGGAGATGCTCGGTATCATAGGTCCGAATGGAGCAGGAAAATCCACGCTGATTCGATGTATAGACAGGATTTTAGCCCCACAGAAAGGAAGCATATTGCTGGATGAAAGGGAGATAAAAGAGATGCGCAGAATGGAACTCGCAAAGAAATTGGGGTATATTCCACAAAGTGGTCACCATTCGTTCCCTGCTACGGTCTTCGATATTGTTCTCACGGGCAGACGTCCTCACATTGGGTGGCGAAGTAGCGAAAAAGACGAGGAGAAGGTGTTAGATATGCTGCAAATGCTGAATATTGAAAACCTCGCCATGCGTGACATTAACGAAATCAGTGGTGGACAGCAACAGAAAGTTTTCATTGCTCGCGCACTTGTGCAAGAGCCTGACGTCCTCTTGCTCGACGAACCTACCTCAAATCTCGACATACGGCATCAGCTTGATGTGATGGATGCAATAAAGAATCTGGTGAAGGAGAAGAAGATTTCTGCAATTATGGCTATCCACGACCTTAATCTCGGTTCGCGATACTCAGACAGGATAATCATGCTGAACGGGGGCACTATTATTGATGCAGGCAGTCCTTCTTCTGTATTAACTCCAGAGAACATAAAACGTGCTTACGGTGTCGAGGCTGTTGTGAAGGACGAATCAGGAAGACCGTATATCGTGCCTATAAGACCTATAAGACCAAATGGAGGGGGTGTGAGGTAGGAGGTGTCAGATGTCAGATGTCAGATGCAAGATACAGGATGCAAGATATAAAGTTAAATTATGTTGTATTCTCTGTGGAAATCTGTGTAATCTGTGGTTATAAAACACGAAATGAGAACAATAGAAGATTTTGATTGGACGGGAATGTGGAATGAAGCGATAGAGGGCTCGTGTTGGGGACAACGCGCAGGAAAGCCTGAGTTCTGGGATGAGCGAGTTGATTGGTTTGAGGAACTGGTGCAGCAGAGCGACCGAGCAGGAATTCAGCATTGTAAGACCTGGATGAATGTGAGCGGCGATGATGAGGAAAAACTTCGATTATATCTGTCAGAGAATCTGGTGAAAGAGAATGGTGCGTTTTGGCTGAGGCATACACTGAGGACTGCTATGATCTCGTGGAGGAAAGAATAGAAAATGAAAGTATTGGATACTATTCCAGAAATTAGTTCGGAACCGTTGGATAGGATAGGGAAAGACTGTGAAGCGTTGCATATCTTATTTACCGCCTTTGATTTCGACCTCTTCAAATTGCTCGAAGAGCCAAAGACTGCGAGACAAATATCCGGAGAGATTGAGACCAATCCCTATCTAACCGAGAAGTTCCTGAATGCTCTGGTGGCATTACAACTCCTCTCAAAGCGTGATAACAAATACACGAACACGAAACTCGCCTCAACTTTTCTTGTGAATAGTAGTCCGTTCTATCAAGGCAATCTACTCAGACTTTCTGCAAAGGGCTCTGACAACGGGTCAAAAATGAGTTCAATCCTGAAAGGAGAGACACAGAAAGAAAATGATAGGAGGTTTGAAGATGTATTCAATCCAAGCTTTATTCTGGCAATGGCTGAAGGTTCAATGCGGGGAAGTCTTCACCGAACGGTCAAAGAAGTATCAAATCTCTCGGAATTCCAAAGAGCAAGAAAGCTCCTTGATTTTGGTGGTGGGCATGGGCTCTATGCGATTGCATTCAGCCAGATAAATCCGAATCTTGAAGCGGTTGTATTTGATCTGCCGCATGTAACAGAAGTTGCAAAAGAGTTCATTGCAAAGTATGAAATGGAGGAAAGAGTTGCAGCCATGGGTGGCGACTTCATTGGAGACGGCATCGGGAATGGATATGACATTATATTTGTTTCTGATGTCTTTTATCGTAAAAAGGATGTGTTAATGAGTATCTTGAAAAAGATACACGATGCACTGAATGACAATGGTTCAATCATACTCAAACACTGGCTTTTAAACGATGATAGAACCGCTCCAGTCGTTTCTGTTCTCTTCGATCTCAAACTATCATTACATGGAGATAGACACTACATTTACACAGAAAAAGAGTATATTGAGCTGTTACAGGAAGTAGGTTTCTCATCAGTTCACACTTTGAACATATCTTCCTCATCGAGCCCTTCTGCGATTATCACGGGTAAGAAGGAGGTATAAAAACCTATGATCGAGAATATAGATTGGAACGGAATGTGGAAAGAGTTGATGCGGAACGCATCATGGAGTAGAAGACGTAGAGGTGGTGATATGACTGATTTCTGGGACAAGAGAGCCAAACATTATAGCGACTCAATAAAGCGCCATAACCACGCGGAACGGATAATCGCAAAGCTCGATATAGTCCCAGAATGCACAATATTGGACATCGGTGCTGGACCAGGCACGCTCGCAATACCACTTGCAAAAATGACAAAGCATGTCACCGCGATAGACCCATCCAGTAGCATGCTCGAATGTTTAAAGGAAAATGCCGTGAGCGAAGGCTTGAAAAACATAACTTGCATAAACAGGAGATGGGAGGATGTAGAAATAGGAACAGATATAGCTGAGCACGACATTGTGCTTGCATCGCATTCGATTACCATGCTTGACATAAAAGAAGCGTTATCGAAGATGAATGACATTGCGAAGCGGTATGTTTACGTTTTCACCTTCGCAGGTGCACGAATGTGGGATTACAACACGCTATGGCCTAAATTATATGGTGAAGAATATCAACCCGGACCTGATTATATCCATCTCTATAATGTCCTTTACGAAATGGGCATCTACGCAAACGTTGAAATTACGAACTCTGAATATAAACAGCGGTTCTCGAATTTGGACGAAGCGGTAGAGCAATGGAAGGAGAATCTCGATGTTCTTACGCCGGAAACTGAAGAAGTTATCAGGTCGCATTTATCACAAAATCTGGTCGAAGAAGACGGAGCATTATGGTCAAAGCGTGAAATGATAAGCGCAATGATATGGTGGAGGAAAGATGTGGCGAAGGTGTAAGGTGTGAGTATCCCTTAAACCTAAAACCTGACACCTAAAAACAGAAAGGAGATGAAAAAATGGAAGTGGAAATAAGTGAAGAAATAAAACAAATGCTGGATGAGAACATCGTTTATTTAGCTACATCCACAACGGAAGGAAAGCCAAATGTGGTTCCCATAGGCTTGGTGCATGCGATGAGCGACAATGAAGTGCTGATTGTGGACGTGCTGTTCAAAAAGACAAGAAGAAACCTGGAAGAGAATCCTCAGGTCGCAATATCGTTCACTGACGTCAAGAGACTGGAGTCCTATCAACTGAAAGGCAAAGCGGAAATATTTAAAAGTGGTGAGATTTACGAGAAGGCTTTTGATATAATGAGGAAAAAGGCTGAGAAACGAGAAGAATCTCTTGGAGAAATAGAGAACCCGGAAATAAGTGAAAGAGCTAAGAAACTAAGTGAAATGCATAAACGATTGAGACCAAAAGCTGTTGTGTTGATAACCATCGAAGAAATATACTCACACATACCTAAGGGGGTGGAGCGAAAATGAACATACCGGAACTTAAACCTCAAAGTGATGCAAAATGGATAGACGAAATGGCAAAAGGCTATCAAGCGTCGCAGGTGTTATATACTGCCATAGACTACAATATCTTTACTTCACTTGAGAAGCCAAAAACTGCAAAGGAAGTATCTGATGAAATAGGAACTGACTTTGAGATTACAAATAAATTCTTAGATGCTTTGGCTGCGTTAAAACTTATTTCGGAAGGTGACGGTAAATACTCTAATACCGCTCTTGCAAGAACTTTTCTCGTAAAGGATTCTCCATTCTATCAGGGCAATTTGGTCAATGTTTATGCAACGGCTTATGACGCATGGTCAAAGCTCGGTCAAGCACTGAAAAAGGGGGTTATTCCGCAAAATCCTGATGAAAAGAAGAATGTTTTTGATAAAACTTTCATTTTATCTATGGCTGAAGCGAACGTGCGTGGTCCTCTTCACAGAATAGTTAAAAAAATCGAGGACATTCCAGAATTCAAAAACGCAAAAAAACTTCTCGACCTCGGCGGAGGTCATGGTCTTCATGCCATTGCCTTTGCTCAGATAAATCCAGACCTTGAAGCGATTGTATTTGACCTTCCTCCAGTTGTAGAAGTAACCAAGGAATTCATTTCGCAGTATGGAATGGAAGAAAGGGTAAAAGTAATGGCAGGTGATTTTGATAAGGATGACTTCGGTAATGGATATGATGTTATTTTTGTATCACATTCCCTATTCTATCACACCAAAGAAACCATCCATGAACCCTTAGAAAAGATATATGAAGCACTAAATGAAGGTGGAATCCTGATTTCCAATCACTGGCTGCTTGATGATGGAAAAGGTTCGAGCAC
>Ga0114922_10006005_pt1 | contig 11158 bp, 6 predicted proteins | sample AartaG_FD_100975 | JGI IMG/M metagenome (GOLD analysis project Ga0114922, IMG submission 100975) | Deep subsurface microbial communities from Aarhus Bay to uncover new lineages of life (NeLLi) - Aarhus_00045 metaG | ecosystem: Environmental > Aquatic > Marine > Oceanic > Sediment | place: Aarhus...
AGGTCAAGTTGATCGCCATACGTCCATTCACCGCATCGCCGACTACTTCCATATCAGGCTGCTCTTCAATTAAGCATCGCAGACCATATCGTACAATTTCATGGTCGTCCGCCAATAGAATTCTTATGCTCATATTAACCTCATGTTTCCATAGGTTTTGCCTTTGACGGCGCTACTAAGACGACCTGTGTCCCATGGTTCGGTTTCGATTTAATATTTATATCTCCTCCAATGTGGCTCAAGTGTTCTTTTATACTGAAAAGCCCGTAGCCGCTTTTTTTGTCTTTGGAGGTGCCTGCCTGAGACAATTCAAATCCAACTCCGTCATCATCAACACAGATTCTTATTTTGTTCTCTTTCCATTGGAGTGAAACTTTGATATTTTGTGCCTTGCCGTGCTTAACTGCATTGACCAGTAGTTCTCGCACGCTCCTAAAAAGAAAGCCGCTGATATCCTCACTCAATGGTTTGGGAGCACCCTCAGATTCAAAAAAGGTTGAGATGTTATGTTTTTGCTCTATCTCTTCGCTAAGCCACTCCTCTATGGCCGCCTCTAAACCTAACTCGTAAAGAGTAGGAGAACCCAAATCGTAAGTCAAGGTTTGTGTCTCCTCAATAACCTGATCAAGCATGTTGCTAATTTCTTCCAGTTGTTTGCCGGAATCAGCCGATGTCGTTAATGATTCCAATTCATCTAATTTCATTTTTGCGAATACCAGGGGTTGTACAATGCGGTCATGCAATCCTGTTGCAATGCTTCGTCTTTCACGCTCTTCGGTTAATGACAATTCCGAAGCCATCGACTGGAGTTTTTGTTGATACTCTCGAAGTTGTTCTTCCGCCCGCTTGAGCTCGGTTATGTCTGTTGCCGTGACAATAATACTTTTTGCGTTGCCCTGGGCGTCCTTCATTAAACTCCAGCTCATCAAAACGGGAATTCTTGTCCCATCCCTAACCATAGCAACCGTTTCAATGTTTCGAACAAGACCTTCGTTCATCAATCTTGGAATAATTTCCTTCTCAATCCTTCGATTATCTTTTTTGGAGATGATTCCAAGCTCGGCCGATGTCTTTCCGACTATCTCTTCCCTTTTATAGCCCGAGCGCCTCTCAAATTCGCTATTGACCTGGCGAATTGTCCTATCAAAATCCATAATCGCGACCCCCGCAGGCATTCCTTCAATCGTCTCTACTGCCATCCTCGTTACCGCCGCTTCTCTCTCCAGCTCCTGCAGCCGTTTCTGCGGCGTGATATCCCTCAGGATGGCTACAACATTCTGAGGATTGCCCATCGCGTCTCTCTGTAAACTCACTGATGCACTAACCGTCAGCTCTTCTCCGTCTGCCCTTCGAACTCTAACCTCAACAGGTTTGGAAATACCGTTTTGAACTATCGCCCTAAACACTCCTGACATCTTCGGAATGTCTTCCTCCGGGTCACAAAACGACTCCCTTAATTCATTAAAGTGTCTTCCCAAAATTTCGTTTGCGGAGCTATGATGGACCATCTTTAAGTGAGCGGGATTGCAGGAGATTATCTTTCCGTCCAGATTCAAAACAATAACTGAATCAGACATTGCGTCAACAACCGCCGCTCTTTCCTGCACTGCGGCTATCCGCTCCTCCTCTGCCTTCATACGCTGCAGAGAAGTAGCAACCAAGTTGGCAAAAGCTTTAAGCATCTCAGTTGAAAGTAAAGGCTTTTGTTGAGGCATCAAAATTGGCATCGTACCTATAATTATGCCGCCATAGTGTAAAACCAATCCATATACATCACCAATTTTCAGAACCCTTTTGAAAGTGTTGATCATTGCTCTTGGAATAGTACCGAACATCAGTTCGTTTAGCCCTTCCAGCCTCTTTGCTTTCTCCGATAGCATCTCTTGGATATAGCGAGGTTTCAGAGGAATTCTGAACTCTTTGACTTTCCGGCCGAGTATCTTGTTTGCTGTGATAATAAATTTACTATCCGTGGAAAAATGTTCTATCTTAAGCTCTTGCCTCTGGACATCGTAACTTGTTATGCCTGTAAAGAGGGCCCCGGTAATACTTTTCAGCTTCTCACAGACAAGTTTGTAAATATCAGCAGTGGAAGACGCAACCGCCAGTTCTATCGCCATTTCGTTTATTATTGTCAGCTCTTCTGTCCGTTTCTGAAGTGCCTCTTCCGCCCCCTTGCGCTCGGTTATGTCTTGAATGATACATATACCCCCCACGTATTTCCCTTCTTTATCTTTTACTCCGGCAGCATTTATTTCAACGTCGATTATCTCGTTATCTTTTCTGGCCATCTTGAATTCTTTGTGGTGGGCAAAACCATCGACCAATATTTTATTAAGGCAGGTCTTTGCTTTTTCCATATAATCCGGATGGAATATCTTCGCTATAGACTGTCCTGCAGCCTCATCTTTCTCATAGCCGAGAAGGTCCTTAATCCTTGCATTGCAATCCAAAATGATTCCATTTCTGTCCATCGTTGTTATGAGACCGGCGGCAGTATTGAAAATTGAACGGTATTTCTCCTCACTCTCTCTCAACGCTTCTTCTGCCTTCCTGCGTTCGGTGATATCGACAATGGCAGCCTGCACAGCAGGCCTGTCTTGGTACTTAATCAGACTGGCATGTATCTCCAGCCAACATATCTTTCCATCTTTGCGAATTCCACGAATCTCATAGCGATCAGGCAAGCGTTTGCCATTGAGCCGTTCCTGGTGTCGGCCCCAGACGAGTCTTCGATCCTCTGGATGAATAAATCCTCGCACTTGTGGGGAGGACATTGCCTGCATCTCATCAACTGTGTAGCCGGTGATCTCAGCCATTGCCTGGTTGGCAAACACAAGACGTTCGTCCTGGATGATCATAAGCCCTTGCAGTGAATAGTCCACCAGCGCGCGATACGCTTCCCCCGCCTTCTTGCGCTCGGTGATGTTTTCTAAAATCGTGGCAAGTTCATTCGCTATTCCCACAAGATACTGAATCAAATCCTCGCTAAAGGCCCGGGAGCGGGTGCTATAAACCAGAAAAGCTCCGACACTTTTGCCATTTATAATGAGCGGAATCGCCTGGTTAGAACGGTATCCATATTTAAGGGCTAATGGACGCCATTTTTCGAAATCTTTATCTTGCTCAAGATCGGCATACCCAAAAGGTTCTTTGTTTAAAATCGCAATACTCATGGCACATTTAGCATCTTTGCTGTCATCAAGCTCAAGCCGCAATCCATCCAGATATTTTTCGTATTTTCCAGCCCATACCTTGGGGATAATTACCTTCTCTTCCGATTGTAACTCACCATACCAGGCCATGTAATAACCGAAATTCTTAATTAATAAATCAGCTGTCTTTTGAAGCATCTGTTCATAACTGGCTTCTCTTACATAAAACTCACGCAATTCCGAGATGGCATGCTGATATGATGCAAAGATTTTAGCATGTTCTTTGCTTTCTTTAAGCGCATCCTCCATCTGTTTATGCATGGCCTTGCCGCGCCTAAGTTTTTCAGGACGTGACATCCTGGCTTCTTCAGTAAATTCTTTACCGGCTCTCTTGGAAGCAGCCATTGCTTTACCTCCCTACCTGCACTACAGGTCTGTTGGCCTTTATAAAAACTGGTTACCGTGTGTATCTGCTATCTTTTTCTCACTATCGACCTTTGTTGACTCGGGATATTTGTATATATTGTATACTAAGTCTTGCACTAACAATCAAAGAATTAGTTTGTTTTTGTATGTTTTTCTCGAGCAGAAAATAGGCTGTACGATACCTACGATACCCCTCAAGATAAGTACGTCCTGTAAATTGCCTGTAAGGCGTTATAAATGTAAAGCTGATAGCCTTTCTCACATTTGGGCCGACAAGCAGCTCTAATTCCCGATACAGAATAGCGCGTTGGCGGTGCGCATGAACAACCGGCTTTCGGCGATGGCGATTGAAGCCTGGATGGGCTTGTCTTCCATATCGATTCGTGAAAGGACCTTGAACCGGCCGTCATCGGCGGCAAGAACGACAGCCTCAGCGGCTTCGCTAATACAGTAGAGCTTGTCATCCCCGGCCGTGACAGATGCCCACCATGGAGCACCGCCACCGAGTTTGCCCTGCCATTTTTGCCGGCCCGTAACGGCATCGAGGCAGGTCAGGACTCCGCCTTTTCTGTCACCAAGGACATAGATGTTGCCTTTGTAGTAAAGAGGAGTGCTGACATCCGGCGATGAGCCGTCAAATATCCAGGCGATATTTTCTTCGGTGAGAGTACCCTCTCGACTGCTCTTGAGTGCTAAAAGACCCTGACTGCCCCTCGGAGGAACACCAAAAACAAGCCCTTCGGCAGTGACTGGTGAGGAGATGTTACGTTCCATTTCGCTCTTTCGCTCGGCGTATTCATAACGCCAGAGCTCTTTGCCTGTTACAGGGTCATTGGCCGTAACGTAGTCAGCGCCTATGACGAGAATTTCGACACGTCCAGAATGTTGATAGAGTATCGGCGAGCTATAGGAGTCAAGCGACTCGTTCACAGCATCGGTCTTGCGAGGCTGCTTCCAGATATTTTCGCCTGTTCTGGCGTCCATCGCCAGTATAAATGCATCGAGAGTCGTGCTCTTGGGAGAGCGATAGGCCGTATGGCGCCGCTGGATGAGGATATAAAGCTTGTCGTCGTAAAACAGTGGGCTTGAGCTGTAGCCGTACTTTATCGAGATATTTCCATATTCGGCCTCGAGATTGCGTGACCAGATGACGTTTCCCTCATAGTCCAGCCCGGCCAGGTCACCGGAACCGTACATGAAATACACATACCCGCCGTCAGTCACAGGCGAAGGTGTGGCCGGATTGTTGCGGGGCACTTTTCGGCTGGATTCCCCTAGCTTTTTGCGCCACAGTTCCTTGCCGCTTCGGGCGTCAAAGCACAGGGCAAGAAGATCCTTGCTGTCTCTGTCTGTCGAGCTTATAAAGACTCTGCCATTGGCGATGATAGGGGTGGCGGAACTGTGACCGGGAAGAGAGGCAATCCAGACAACATTCTCCGTCTTGCTCCAGGTCGCGGGCAGGTTCTTCTCGTCGCTTGAGCCATTCAGAAACGGCCCGCGCCAGTGGGGCCAATCGCCGGCTAAAACCCGCACACCCACAAGCAAACCAATAATCAATATCACTGCTGATGCTCTTCTGTTTATCATTTCTATCGTCCTAATTGTCAGGATAAATCCAGCTGAAACGCTGCGGCAAACTCAATACGCAAGCGACAAACTTCCTCACAACTCCTCCGTGAGGCCAAATATTAGCGGAATTGTACCTGACTGAGACAAGTCTTTCAATAGATAAATCGTATATAAGAAACTTGTTTTGCAGGAACAGCGAATCGGGATTGGAAAGGGGATACTATGCTTGTTTTTATTCAGATAGTTGTAAAGCTCTATGGAATGCCCCTGTTCTGGAAGGCAGGCGAGCGAAGAGTTGAAAAGAGGAGATATAATCTTGTTTAAGCCTAACCAGGAGAGGGATTATGAAGTCACTAAAAAAAGCTGGCCGGCAGAACTTTGTCCAATACCAACCTTGATTCAAAAGCTTTCCAGTATATATCCGAAGTTGATGACTAAGGTTTGCTCTCATACCACCGCTTTATTACGAAGCGTACACCCTCATCTTCTATGCTGACTTTTCTCAGCGCTTCATCATAGTGGTAATTACCGCCGGCCTTAATCTCAAAGTTATTGGCAACGACAGACCCATAAAAATCTCCGTTGGCATAAAGGTCGATATCTGCATTTGGGGCATATATAACTCCACTCCAGGTGCTCTTGGCCTTTATGTCGAAGTACTGTTCATCTTGACTTGTACCATACAATTGGAAATTCTTAGGATCCTCAGGAGGAGTTTCGTTATTGATGGAGCAGTTATTGCGACAGTGGATATCTCCATCTATGTAAACTGTCAAAGATGAGTTGTCTTTTATAACAATCCCGCCCAACTGGCCAACTTCAATATTTCCGGTGATGTACAAGACAACATCCCCGCCGGCTATTTCCAATACTCCTACTTCGTTGTCCGATGCCAAAGTAATGTTGCCATATTGGCCGCTGTCTGCAGGGCCGATTATTATGGTTTCACCCTTAGCGGTAATATCAACTCCCATATCGGGCAGTGCCGGCGGAGTTATCTGCGGTAGGGGTTCTTCTACCGTTCCACTGAGCTGATCCCCTGTCGTCGCGCCCAGGTCTTTTATAACAGTGTCAGGATCACCACCGACGCCTGTCATCACGTCGCCCTTCACAGTTACACCACTACTGAGAACTATGCTCGAGTCCGCAGTGCTTTGGGTAGCAATATCGACGTTTACATCAGTATCGAGTGGGTCCTCGGAGTTATATCCATCGACGAGCGTATCTGATTTCAATATCAGAGTCTCGTTCGTTAGAATCGCATACTCAAATAATCCCTTCAGCCTTAAGGTCGCCGAGACTGTTCTTTGGGCCTGACCGGCTTTTCCAATGGACTTGATAGTATAGCCGACGACGTCACCTGTAACTGTGTAACTATATGTTGCGTCACAGTAAGGCAACTTTTCATCTATTGCTTGTGGCAGGCTGCTGCTATCCCAGGTATCAACTTTCAACTTCTCGTTCATTTCAAACAGGGCCATTGTCAGCCCTGCGTCAGCAGCGCATCGTGCTGTAATATCAGAGGTGGTTCGTATGGAATAGATACGGCTGTTCAGACCCAGCTTGAGAAGTCCTGTTCCCATTGCAAGAAGTATTAGAACCGTAACTAAAGCCAGCGGTATGGCAGAGCCACGTCTTTTTGATTGTAGCAGCTTTTTCATTTTCCCCCCTCTTCTCCTTTTTAGGAGAAGATTTTTTTAATCGTGTTTATCTGATAAGGCAACCTAAAACGGTCCAAAGTTGGTAAAATTATTTATTCCTGTGCTATAGACATCCCCATGCCTTGACTTATAAACATATTATACTCCAAGAACGATTTCTATTCAACCAAGAAACTGCAAAAAGGCATTTAAGAAGTGATTTGTGGGCATTATGCAAAGATATTAACAACCTTATCGGCCCCCACAAAAACAATTTTGAGAGCCAGAATTGCTTAGGATTTTATTCTCACCATCACCGCATCCAAGCCGAGTATTGCCTTTTTGACCAAAACCCCATATACTACGAGGGTCTGGAAAAGGCTGAAATAAAGCAAATCAAGGACTATGAACATTTGTCGAAGTATCATATTTGAGGGCAAAGAAAAAGAAAAACAGCGGGGCTGCATGGTCATAAGATGAGGTTAAGTTGCTCAAGAGACTTTTTCCGCGTGGAAGAGCAAGGGAAATAGCTGGGCAAACTGGACGACCTTTGACAGCGGTAAGACAAAAAGCATACAGCATGGGGATTAAAACGAGGGAATGTCGTCGGTGGTCGGCCAATGAACTCAAACTGCTCAAGAAACTTTACTCAAGTGAGAACACGCAAAGCATAGCCGATAAACTTGGGCGGCCTTTGGCTGTAAGAAGCTAAGGGAGAATAATGAAAATGAAGATGCTTATTCAAAACAAAGAAACATTTAAGAGAGTACTCTTTTGGTCGAGCATGGTTATTTGTCCACTCCTCATAGGATGTAGAGACAGATTCGATGACTATTACAATCGTGGGATCGACCATCTAAAAAACGGCGAATACGACCAGGCCATCTCATGCTTCGACAAGGCTCTTGAGATAAATCCAAGGCATGCTGATGCCTACAACAACCGTGGGGTTGCTTATGGCAATAAAGGTGGATATGACCAAGCCATCTCGGATTACAACAAGGCCATTGAAATAAATCCAAGGCTTGCTATGGCCTACAACAACCGCGGGACTGCCTATAACGCCAAAGGCCAACATGACCAGGCTATCTCAGACTTCACCAAGGCCATTGAGATAAATCCGAAGTATGTTGAGGCCTACAAGAATCGGGGGCTTGCCTATTACCATAAAGGCCAGTATGACATGGTCATCTCAGATTACACCAAGGCCATTGAGATAAATCCGAGATATGCTGAGGCCTACAACAATCGTGGGGTTGCCTACTACCTTAAAGGCCGGTATGACATGGTCATCCCAGATTACAACAAGGCCATTGAGATAAATCCGAGGTATGCTCAAGCCTACAAGAATCGTGCGATTGCCTACTACCATAAAGGAGAATATGACAAAGCGTGGGAGGATGTCCATAAGGCACAGAGTTTGGGGCATCAAATCCACCCAGAATTTCTCAAGAAGCTTCGTGAAGATTCAGGAAGGGAAAGCCCGTAAGTGCAAGGACTGTATCGAGTAGTGGACGGCTGTGAGCAATTGAGAAAAGGCTGCCAAGGCTGTTCTATCGAATGTGAGCACACAAAAGAGCGGGCCGAGAGAGGAGGCGGGGAAAGCCGACTCGGCCCGCATCGTGTCCCCTCCTCATAGTTAAGTGCCACCGTTGATACTGAATGTAACGCTTTTCCCGCAACTCTATCATCTAAACCAACCTACTCAAGACCCGTCTGCCGTACAAGGAACGTTCGGGGCCGGAGGGTATCTAAGCCCATATGGTTGGTGTTTTTTTCAAAAAAGCTCATTTTTAAGGGATTTTTGTATCAACATCTACCACCCGGCAGACGCCACCCATTATAGGGTAAATTTATGGAGAAAAAGTGCAAGAAATGTGAGCATTTCAGGAGGGTCAGTGGAGAGTATGTCACGTACGTCTGGGGCGATTGTATGAAGCCGGGAAGGTATACTGGGGATGCACAGAATACAAAAACACCAGGCGTTTTTATGTGGGCCGACAAAAGCTGTGATGATTTTGAGCCCCAAAAAACACCTGCGGATCAGCCAGCTCAGGATTCTCTGTAGGCCGGCTGTGAGTGGTATTTTATCCCGCTTAAATGGCTAAACTCAAGCCGAAGGGTATTCTGAGGTAGGGCCAAAACAAGTTCGGTGATTCCGAGCGCAAAAAAAAAGGAGACACAGGTGATATGTGTTCAGCTTTTCTTCACCCCGTCTCCATATTGCATAGTGCCTTCATTTGCATTACCTTGGGAAATGCATTATGGCGAAAGCCGCCTTACTTGCACTCACAACATAATAAGTATACATAATATCCTCTGTTCTGTCAAGGAAATTCAGCTATATAGTGGGTGTTTTAAGCGAACGTAAAGATGGATTTCTGAGCATAGATGATACCCCTCAAGACGAGTTCGCCGTTTTAATGGCCTGTGAGGCGTTTAAATTGAAAGGTGAGGGGTTCTTTGAGATTTTACAAATAGACTTAAACTGTCTTTTTATCGAACACGTCTGCCATAGGTCGAAGAAACCACCCCAAAATAAGCGATATTGTCTTGCCCTTTCTGTTTTTTACACAATCTTGCCAAAAAATATGGCGAATCGCGTGAAGATTTTTATTGACGGGAAAGTTGTTAATTTGGTATAAATAAGGTTGATCCTGTGTACGCGCAGTCGGACATTTGTGGCTTTTGGTCTTCCTGACAGGCATGATTTTGGTGGTTTTTCGATAGAGGAGGCGTTATTGTGCGAAGCACAGAGTTTTAACTGCAATTTTATACTTCGCAATGAAAATATTTTTACATTTCAATTAACGGCTAATATTGACGCAGGCGTCAAGCATGCCGGGAAATTGTTGAAATCTAATAGAGATTCTGCTATTATGGGACTTGGAAGGCTTGGTTCTGCAGCTAAGCGTTTAGTATGGGAAATGTCGTATTTAAGGAGTCAGTTCGTGAAACGCTGTAACGGTTTTACCCTAATTGAGTTGCTCGTAGTCATCGCTATTATTGCCGTTCTCATGGCGATCCTGATGCCGGCCCTGCAAAGGGCCAGGGAACAGGGCAAACGAGCCAGTTGCTTAAGCAATTTAAGACAGCTCCAATTTGCCTGGCACATGTACGCAGACGATTCCGACGGCAAAATCGTGAATGGATCTGCCAGTTGGGACGCAAGGGGCGAAAATCCCTGGGCGTGGATACCTGATCCCTATGTGTCTTCGACTGAAGCACAGAAGACCTTTGAAAGTGGCGCCTTGTACGCGTATTGCCCATCACCCAAGATTTTCAAGTGCCCGACGGGCGTACGGGGCGAATGGGCCACCTACGCGATTGTGGATGCCATGAACGGCCACGATTGGGGTGGAGGGCTTCCGAAAGGGGTTTACATAAAACAGCGGTCCGAGATTCGCCATCCCAGCAGGCGCATGGTATTCATTGATGAAGGCCGTCTGAGTCCAGGTAGCTGGACCGTGTATTATGACGAGGAACGGTGGTGGGACTGCGTTCCCGCACGCCACGGCATGGGGACCACCGTTTCCTTTGCGGACGTACATGCCGAGTACCGGAAATGGACCGACCCACGCACCATTGAGATTACCCAAAAAACCTGGACGGGTGCTGGTTATCATGAGGAGCATCCTGACAACGAGGATCTGCGTTGGGTCCAGAGGAACGTCTGGGGTAAACTCGGCTATTAACAACAATGAAGATGACCGCTTTTTACACAATCTTGCCAAAAAATATGGCGAATCGCGTGAAGATTTTTATTGACGGGAAATGGATTTTGTGGTATAAGAAAAGTTGATTTGTGTCCGCACAGTCGGTCATCTGTGACTTTTCGTATTCATGGCGGGCATGGTTCTTGTGGTTTTTCGATAGAGGAGGATGTGTATTATGCCAGGCATAGAGTTAGTCATAACGGCGACTTTGTGCTTCGCAATGAAAATATTTTACATATCAATTAACTGTTGATATTGAGTTTTTGGAAGGAAGGAAGGAGGTAGTTTCAAGCAAGTCGTAAAAACTCATCCTGGGCAGATGATGTAGTGCGTGAGAATTATTATCGGTCGTTTTGGTGTGTAGCCAAAGCACAGTTGTTTATTTTAATTTTTTAAGGAGTACTATTATGTGTAGAAAAAATGTTTTGATAATCGTAATCGTGGCGATATTCGTCCTGGTGACGACTGCCCCTGCCAAGCAGATGCTCATCAATGTGAACATGGATACCACGGAAAGGGAAGAGAGCAGCCTTGATGGCCCCCTCGACGGCGATGGTGGTAGTGACGTGGGCACGACATGGAATCAGATTCTGGATGGTCCAGGATTCGGTGTCGACGTCTCTAGGACCGACTTGGTGGATTCCACTGGCGC
>Ga0114922_10006006_pt1 | contig 11158 bp, 5 predicted proteins | sample AartaG_FD_100975 | JGI IMG/M metagenome (GOLD analysis project Ga0114922, IMG submission 100975) | Deep subsurface microbial communities from Aarhus Bay to uncover new lineages of life (NeLLi) - Aarhus_00045 metaG | ecosystem: Environmental > Aquatic > Marine > Oceanic > Sediment | place: Aarhus...
CAGGGCATAGATCGAGGCGACCGTATTCTTTTTCCCGATTCTGCCGTTTAATTTTAAGCCCACCAGGGGATCGATGATTGTCCTTGTGTGCACGACCTCGATGAGAGGGTCATCAGAGTTGTAACCCCCAAAATTGAATTTTTCCAGTCCCTCCAGGAAAAAGGGCCTCGTCTCCGGAAAGAAGAGAGCATACCGCAGGTTGAAATCTACCTGTCCGGCGTCCGCCTCCACCTGGCTGAAGTCAGGGTTATAGGTTCCGTCAAAGATGAGATGGGAAGTTATCCCGTATTTGGCGGTGAGGCTGATGTCTCGCTCGCTTCCATCCGAAGCCAGATTCCCTTCGTCTATTAAACGACTTTGGCTGTACGTGAAAGCAGGCAGAACTTCAAAGAGAGTATAGTGCTTTATATCATAGAATATGATGGTTCGTGTCTGAGTCAAGAAGTTTGGTCCTTGAACAGGATCCAGAGGAGGATAGGTCCCGGCTTCAGAGCGCCGGCTGATTTTTCGCTCGCATATCACGCCCATCTCAACAGGATCCTTGTGGGAGAAGCGGATGCTTTTGAAAGGGATCTTCAGCTCGATCGCATATCCTTCATCATCGATTTTTCCGCTGCTGTACCAGACAATATCCACGCTGAAATCTTCAGCGCCTCCCTCAAACCTGGAATCCCCCTGGATTCCCAGAGGATTGACGTATAACGCATACAGGGATTGATGGTCGTTAAAAGAGTCTAGATTGATGCAGATCCAGTCATCCGCATGAATATTGTCTCGTCTGCTGACCGAAGCTTTGACCTTGTTGGGCTGACTGTCAAAACAGCGGAATGCGAAATACAGATTCTCCCGGTCATAGGCGTAATAGACGATAGAGTTCTCGACCATGTCAATGCCGTAATCCGGGTGATACGTTTTAAAACCTGTCTCGTGAGGCGCCTTTTGCCAGACCGGGTCATCCAGCTTCCCGTCGAGGACGGGGGGGATATCAGTTTTATATGGAATGAGCGGGTCAAGCGTATCCTTGGCAGACGCAGATAAAACCATCAGAAAAAATGCAGAGAGGAACACAAAAATTTGTTGTTTTTTACAGATTTGGTTGCCGGTCCATTTATGAATCATTTTTTATCCATTGAGTCAGAATGAGCTGAAGTTTAAAGAGTTGCTTATACCATGAAAAAAATTTTCAAGTCAAACATAAGGGAATAAGAAAACCAATTGTGTTTGATTTTAGAATGGCTCTTCTTTTAAGATAGAAGCACAGAAAAAAGGTGCCCAGAAAAACGAGTCCCACCGGAAAAATGATGATGAATAAAGGGGTGATGAAATATGGCTAAACTAAAAATATCGTGGAGAAAAAAACTGGAAAATGACAAGGGACTGCCGAAAGTTATAAAGATCGATGAAAAAATGAGCAAGAAATGGGGAACAGGAACGTGCGTTATCCCGGCGCCGAGAGAAGCGAATGAAATCATGAGTAAAGTTCCCAGAGGAAAGCTTCTCACCATTAATGAAATCAGGAAGATCCTGGCTAAAAAGCACAATGCATCGATCGGCTGTCCGATCACACATACTGGAAGTTGAGTGTGATCTCCCTCATAGCCAACCTGACACGAATTGACACAGACAACAAATTCGAGGGAATATTCGACGAGTATTACAGTTTGCTGGATGACAAAAGCATGATTCCAGCTGCCTGGGTCGCGGATTACTCTGGAAAGATCGCAAGGGCCAAACCGGAACTGCAGACTCGAATTACCGATAAATTATTAAGTATTGATGAGACGCATCACCACCCAGAACGAAGAGACCTGATCAAGGCCGGTGCTATAGAATCGTTCGATGAATACTATGAAGAAGCGGTAGATAAAAAGAAGATTTTAGAATTCGTCAAGAAACAGCTGGAGTGCAAGAGCCCAAAGACGAGAAAGATCGCCAAGGAATTCCTCGAGAAGTGGTGTGCTGAATAAAAGATAGTTCAGAGACTTTTCATTTTATATAGTACCGAAAATCTGTTCGTTGCTCTCATTCCACAGAGTCGAAAACATCCTCCAACTGAAGTTTTTCGATGGTTTTTCTGTTTGGGTGAGAAGAAAATCTTGATGCATGGATCCCAAACGCTGGCAGCAACCAGGTCTTACTCCGATGTCTCGCTGATTATAATTTTCTGTCCGGCTTTGACGAACAGAAGATCCTTGATGTTTGGGAAGCGCTTGAAAAATTCGCCGCTTTCCTGAGTCAGCTTATCCAGAGAAAATCCCATGATCACCAGATCGGCGCATTCAGAGTTTTCACGGACCAGGTTTTCGTAGGTTCTTACTTTTTTGTCCCACGGGATTTTCTGGACGTTCTTTTGAGAGATGGGAATGCGCCCTTGATCGATCAGCTGGTTGAGCTGCTTGACCTGGTTGTCCAACTTATGGCTTTCAAAAGCGGCAAAGAGCTCAATCTTCCCGCCTCTCCACTCCGGATGGCCGCTAATGATATAACCCAGGAGGATCATCAGGTTGGCGTTGCGGTAGTCGCCGGGCGTCAACCAGATGTGAATCTTTTTCCTGTAGCCGAAGTGTCTCTCTGAAGAGCGCAGGACACAGATGTTGAAGTCGACAATGGAAGACAAATGGCAGCCCTCGATGAAATCCTTCCGTCACGGGCGTTGGTATGACATTGACGTGCAAGTCGTTATTGATGAGATGGATGATTTTTCCTTCTCTGGTTAGTTAGAATTTCAAAGAGTTGCTGTGAAACCAAGATTCCTTAGCAGATATACATCTGCCTTGACATATGATTATGAATTTGATAGTAATAATACCACTTTAAAGCAAGTTGATAAGCGAAAATGGATGAGGAAGGATTCCTTTTTTCTTCCCCTAAGAACTTTAGGATTTATGACTCTCCGAAATAATGCATCATAATTACATTGTCATGATTGGTTAAGAAAAGGCTTAAAAAATAATTTTTAAGGAGGGTGTCATGAATCTTTTAACCGCTTCTTTTTCCGCTCAACCTGAATTCCTGAAAAACATCACCGACCCGCTTGAAGCTGCCTGGTTCAAGATCGCTGAGATCGTTGGAGCGCTTCTGCCCAAAGTTATTGGCTTCATTCTAATCCTTATTTTAGGATGGTTGCTTTCGAAGCTTTTTGCCTTTGTTATCAAGAAGCTGCTCGTGTTGGCAAGAGTTAATGTTCTTTCTCAGAAGGCAGGTATTGAAGACTTTCTTCAAAAAGGGGGCCTTAAGAAAGACGCTGTGTCAATCATCAGCCGGGTTGTCTACTGGTTTTTCATCATCATCACATTTGTCGTTGCCTTCAACTCAGTAGGATTGACTGCGGTCTCGGATGTTCTGAATGACCTCTTGCTCTATTTCCCCAACATATTCGTCGCGTTGGTGATTCTGGTCATCGGGTTCTATCTAGCACGCTTTGTCGCCGGGTTGGTTCAGGTCTTTGCCGGAAACATTGGAGTCAAAAAGCCGGATGCAATCGGGAAGATTACCTATGCCATCGTGATCATCTTCATCATACCCATCACTCTTAATCAACTGCGTATTGCCTCTGACCTCGTTACGAACGCATTTCTTCTTCTGTTTGGCGCGCTGTGTCTAGCTCTGGCCATCGCCTTCGGACTGGGGAGTAAAGACCTGGTGGTCAGACTCTGGGAAAAGCTGAAGTTTGAAGAAAAGATCAAGTAAAAAATAGAGTTTAGTTCGACATTACAGAAACAATAGTATTTTCAAGAAGAAGTACACGTCTATACTTCTTGAATCACTTAAATTAATATACCCTCTCGCTCTATAAAGCAGTGTTTCTATTCCCTCTCTCTGATTTTAATAGTAGAATATTTTTAGTATGAGAAAAAGGTTTTTACTCGTTCTCGGCATAGTATCGGTCTTGATTGCGCTTTTTCTTCTCGTGCTTCACAGTCCCCTCGTCAAATCAAGGATTCTGAACACCACCTTGAATTATCTGAAAAAAAGCCAGGGAATCGAGCTCAAGGCACATAGTTTCGGATACAATCTTTTAAAATTTCAGTTTGTTTTTGAGGACGCGGTTCTTCAGGGAGAGAGCAAGCTCGATTTTCCACCCTTCCTTCATGCAGAAAGGATTAAACTCAGGCTTCCCTTAGCTCTGATTCTCGGCGCGAGATTTCAAATCAAAAAGTTGGAGATTCGGAATCCTGTTATCGATTTTCACATCAGTGAAAGCGGAGAAAATAATCTGCCTTTCCGTCCCGAAACAACCCAGAGAATAGAATATATCTTCAATATGCTTCGTGTTGAGAACGGACGATTTTTTTTCTCGGATCAGTCGAAAGATATCAGCTTCGAACTCAAAGGCATAGAGATGACTTTAGAATGGCAGGGTCGGGGAAAACATTCATTACGTGTTGACACGGATGAAAAAGGTTACGTCAATCTCAGGGGGATTCGTCGTTCTATTGACCGTCTCAATGGTAGAGGAGTGCTCGATTATAGCAGCGTTGATTTTAAGGAATTCATGATAGGTCTTGAACAAAATGAAGTGAAACTTGCCGGGAGACTGACCTATTTTCCTTCTTTACATATGAATTTGGAGCTTCTGGGCAGTCTGGACCTGAGCGATGCTCGTGCAGTTTTATTGTTAGAGAAAGAGTTTTCTGGGCGGCTTGATTTTCGTGCTCATCTGGAAGGGCCTCCTGATTCGGTTGACACTTTTATGGAACTGCAGAGTGACGATTTGCAGTTTGAAGGCTCACGGAAGATTCAATTGGAGACCAGCATCCGTTGGAAAGACAGAGCTTTAGTGATTCCTTTTTTACATGCGGTCATGGGCAATGGAGAAATCGAAGGAAACGCAGAATTCTATCTCGAAGACGGGAAAGCAGATAATCACTTGGAATTGAAGTGGAAAGCAGTCCCTCTCTATGAAGTGACTTCTTTCCTCAACCGGCCCTACCCATTCGTTTCCGAAGCGTCGGGTTGGCTGGAGTTGTCCTGGCCTGGCTTGTCTTTGGATGAAATAAGGGGCCGCACTGAGATCCAGCTTATCGGACCTGAGCTGTCTCCTCAAGACATGAGATTGATTCCTCTATCCGGAAGCATACTGGGCCGTTCGGATTCAGGAAAGTTTAACGTAACATTACAAAGTTTGTCTCTTCCTGGGGCTCAGATAGGGGGCGAATTTCAACTCGATTCTGAATCTCTGTCTGGCAAGTTCGAACTCGACGCTTCTAACCTTGATTCTCTTTTCCGGACTCTCATGGCGAATTCCGAAAAATGGAGCGCCGCTGATTTAAAAGGTATCGATGTGGATGGTCAAATGAGTGTTTCAGGCTCTTTGGAAGGGTCTCTACAATCACCCCGGATAAAAGCAGAGGTGGGGAAAAACAGGATCTCCATTGGTGAGTTGAAAGACCTTGAGATGGCTGGAGAGATCGTTCTGGATACCGAGGGAGTCAAGCTAGAGCAGTTCCAGGTCCAGAAGAATGAGGAGAAAGTCCAGATGTCCGGTTTTTTTCCTTTAAGGCCTTCTCAGCAAGCTATGGATATTCAAATTATAGGAAAAGAGCTCTTCCTCGAAAAGATACTTGATCTGCTCGCGTTGGATATTCCTGCAGAGGGAAGGATGGATTTCAATGCGCACTTAATGGGAAGACTCGAAAATCCACTTATTCAGTCGTCTGTCATTTTCACTGACTTATCTTTATACGGCGAGACGTTGAGTAGACTTGAATCCTCATTCTCTTATCAGGACAAAGAGATTATCCTCGATTCCTTATCCGCAAAACAAGCTGAAGGCAGAGTTGGGGCCAGCGGTCGATACAATATGGAGACACAGAGTTATTCCGTTCGATTTTCAGCAGAAAATTTAAAAGTAGAGAACGTCACTATTCCTCCATTTCCTCAAGATTTAAGGACGATATTAAACCTCCAGCTCGAAGGAAATGGAACAATCCGCTCTCCCCGTTTTGAGGGCAAAGGCCTGCTTAAGGAATTGTCTTACGGGAATAAAGAGATGGGCGATCTGGAGATTCAGGTGCATGCCACTGGGGAAAAAGCGGATTTTCAAATCGAGGCTCCTTTGTATTCTGCCGTTTTGAGGGGTTTCGTGAGTTTGACCGGGCCTTTTCCTCTGGCTTTGACGCTTAAAGTCGATACATTGTCCTTTAATGACTTCAAGGAGAGGATGCTGTTCAAGAAAGAACAGGAAATATCTGGAGATTTATCAGGACAAGTCGATTTCAGGATGGACCTCTCCAACCCCAGGGAGACCTTGAATATTCACACACATATCACTCAGTTAAAATTTGTTTCAGGTCAGCATCATGTCAAAAATGAAGGGCCTATCGATGTCTTTTATGACTCTAACGGTATTCAAATAGAAAACATGGTGTTGACCGGCGCTGGAATGTTCATCCGAGCCAACGGCTCCCTTCCACGACAGGCATCATCCGGAGCCGAGCTGTATACGGATGCCGTCTTGGATCTTTCTTTGATAACGCACTTTCTCCCTGATTGGGAGGCTGATGGTGTTTTGAGGTTAGAATCCCATGCCAAGGGATCCTTACTGCGGCCTGAAGTTACGGCTGTCGTGGATTTGGCCGAGGCTAAGGTTCATTTGAAAAAGCTTGCTCTCATGTTTGAGGATGTTCAACTTCATCTGGATATAAAAGATAATGCAGTACACATTGAGCCTCTCTCTTTTCATGCCGATGGCGGAAAATACGAGTTGAAAGGTTTTGTTCCTTTTGAAGCTGTCCCTTCGCGTCTCCTTGCAGGTTTCCAAATCTCCGGCTCTCGCACAGCAGAATTACAGTTTCAGATTAGGGATTTTAAACCCTCGCTCTTGAGTTCTGTATTTGCGCAAAAAACCTTGAATAATGTGAACGGAAAAATTGATGGAGAAATCCGGATCGAAGGAAAAAGTCTCCGCCTAAATCAGGTCTCAGCCCGAGCTGCACTTGAGACCCTGGATCTTGACATACTGGACATTCCGCTATCGCAAGACGTTCCCACAGAAATTGTGCTGGATAAGGGAAAGGTATTGATTCAGGAATTCTCTCTAAAAGGAGCTGAAAGTCGTTTGCGGATGAGCGGTTCAGTCGATTTATACGGAAGAAAATCGATAAACATGCGGGTTGATGGGGATTTGGACCTGGAGATCCTCAAGGTTTTCATGGAAGACGCGTTTTTCACAGGGAAGTGCGTACTCCAGATTCAAGCGACTGAGACAATGAAAAGTCCCTCCATAAATGGATTCATGGAGGTTCAAAAAGCCGGTTTCCAAATGGCATATCCAGGCATATTTTTGGATCAGGTCAACGGAAGAATAGAGCTCGACCAAAGCAAGTTGAAAATAGAACGGCTTCAGGGAGATTTGAACGGAGGTGCTCTTGTGCTTGATGGAGAAATGGATTTCAGGCCCTGGGCCTTGACCACCTCAGGTGTGAACATCCGAATCGAGAATGCCCTGTTGAATTTTCCCAAAGATTTAAATTCTCAAATTTCAAGCGAACTCAAGCTAGAGTCCGACGGAAGCAAACACTTACTCAAAGGCACCGTCGATATTCTCACTGCGAGATACACGGAGTCATTCAGCCTTGAATCTGCGATTTATCGGTATTTCCAGCGTGGAGCAGCCATCGAGACCTTCAAGGAGCCCCATGTCATCTTGAAGGATCTGCATTTTGACCTTGCCATCAGAACCGTCAATCCTTTCTTGATTGACAATAACATCTCGAAATCTGAGATGATGGCAGACCTGAAATTAACAGGAAATTTCTACAACCCTGCACTCAGTGGACGCATTGATTTTTTAGAAGGGGGAAAAGTCTTCTTCGGCAAGAACACTTTTCTTATTGAAAAGGGAACTGTGGATTTTATCAGCACCAACAGAATCGTCCCTGATATTAATCTGATGGCACGAACCCGTGTCAGCGAGTATGATGTCCAATTGATCCTGACCGGAACGCCGGATAGATTATCTGCTCAACTCTTATCGGATCCGCATCTCTCTGAACCGAACATCGTCTCATTGCTCGTGACCGGGAGGAGGATGGACAGCGTCTCAGCCCCGCTGCTGAGTGCAGCCGGGAGCGGAGCCCTTTCTTACATCAATAACACCTTGACTGGCAAGGTAGAACAGGTCACCATGAAAAGCCTGGGAATAGAAAGCGTGAGGCTTGATGCCAGCCTGGTTTCAACTCAAGAAGATCCTGGGGCGCGTGTTACTTTTGGTCAGCACATTACGCGAGATTTTGAATTGGTCTTTTCCCAGGATCTGAAGGATGCCCGCAACCGCACTTGGATTTTAAACTTCAATCCGGTCAGCAACGTCAACCTTCAGGGAGTCAAGCAGGACAATAACGAGTATAATTTTTCCCTGCGCCACGAGCTCCGCTTTGGTCTGCATAAAGAGAAAAAGCAGCCTCGCATCGACAGTCAAAAAAAGGGCCCGTTTGTGGGGAGCATAATATTTGAGGGGCAGTTGGGTGTTTCTGAAAATAGAATCAGAAACCAGATGAAGTCAAAGCCGAAAAAGCGATTCGACTTTTATAAGTTCCAGAGAGATCAAGACCGCATCCGGGATTTATACAGAAAGAATGATTACTTGAGCAGTTCTGTTGCTGTAGAGAAGAAAGAAGATGCAGGGAAAGTGGATTTCGTCATTCGTGTTGAGTCAGGTTCCAAGATCCATCTCGGTTTTCAAGGCGGGGATATCCCGAGGAAATTGAAAACAGGGATAGAAAAGAGCTGGATGGGAAGTTCGTACGGGCCGATGGTCATTGAAAACATCAGACAAAGAATTCTGCTTCATTTCTTGAAGAAGAGATATTACCAAGTTAACGTCCGAACGAGAGAGTATCTGTCCAAGGGAAATGAAAGGGTCATCGGTTTCAGTATTGATAAGGGAGTGAAATTCAACAGGCTTGATATAGCGTGCGATGGAAATCAATTCCTAACTCGAGATAGAATCATTCATTATCTTCGGAAAAATAGGTTATTGAGTGCGCTTTTCGTTAATTCAGAGAAAGTGGCGAGAAACATCGAGAGTCTTTACAGCCAGAATGGATTCCTGCGGACAAGAGTACGTCTTCAGGATATCAATTTTGACGAGGATAAAAACACTGCCCATGTGCTTTTCAGGATTGATGAAGGGTCTCAATTCAAAGTAAGGACAGTATCGATAAGAGGGATTCGGTTTTTCCCGGAAGAGATTATAATCAATCAGATTCAAATTCATCAGGGGGATGTTTTCTCGCCGAAGACTTTCAATGATGCCAAAGGCAGAATAAGAGAGCTGTATGCCCAGAAAGGATTCAATAATGTCAATGTGCAATCTCAAATCCAGATTCATGAAGAGGCAGCAGAAATAGACTTGCTTTTTAATGTCGAGGAGAATGATCAGGCAGTCATTGAGAAAGTTCACCTTAGTGGGAATGCCGTAACCCGTCCACGGGTAATCCATCGTGAACTGCTGTTCAAAGAAGGAAATACTGTTAATTTTCTCACCATAAATCAGACGCGTAAGCGCCTTTACGATTTGGGTATCTTCGAGCGGGTGAATATTAATGTTTTGCCGATGGAATCCCACAATTCTTCTCTGACAAGAGAAGATGGGACAGGTCCTGTTAGACCCTATCAATTGGATGTTGAAGTGGAAGAGCTGAAACCATTCAGGTTGAGATACGGTTTTCTCTTTGATACAGATACTGGGTTGGGAGCCTCTGGGGAACTGGTGAATCGCAATGTGTTTGGCAGAGCTCAACTTTTAGGCACAAGCTTCCGAGCAGACCAGGATGAGCGAGATTTCAGAGTGTTCTTTAGAAGCCATTATTTCTTGTCAAAGAGGATCAATACAGAGCTTTTCACTTTTGTGAAACGCAGCGAAATGCCGGCCTTCACAGTCGACCGTACTGGCTTTACGATTCAACAGCAGCATAGTATCAGCAGGTCGGACATATTATCATACAATTACACATTCGGACGGAATCATACTTTCGCTCGGACGCCCGAAGGACAGCTAAGCACTGATACATCAGTTCATGTGGGATCTCTCAACACGGCGTTCACCCGGGACACACGGGATAATATACTCAATGCCAGCCGCGGGATCTTTTTTTCGCAAAGCGTAGGATATGCCGCCAAATTATTTGGCTCGGATGTCAATTTTGTTCGTTATTTTGGCCAGTTCAACGCGTATGCCAGATTGTCAGATTTTCTTGTCTATGCGGTCGGACTGAGGATTGGACTGAGCAAAGGATTGGGTCAAGAAATGATACCCAGCGAAAAATTTTTTGCGGGTGGAGGGACGACCATTCGGGGTTTTGGAAAGAACGAGATCGGGCCTTTGGATCCTTCGACTGGATTGGCGGAGGGAGGCGATGCCGTTTTAATTGTAAATCAGGAGCTCAGGTTTCCTATCTATAAGCGGCTCAGCGGGGCAGCCTTTTTAGACCTTGGGAATGTCTACTCGGCACTATCCGATTTTAATCTCTTTAAAGTGCGTCAGGCTGCTGGTTTTGGACTGCGGTATAACACGCCTTTTGTTCTTGTCCGAGTGGATTGGGGTTTTAAGCTCGACCGCAAGCCTGGTGAGGCGCTTTCAAGGATCTTCCTCAGCATTGGGCAGGCTTTCTGAGGTGTGTGACATTTCATGATTCAATCATTAGGTGCGAGTACAGTCTTCATCATGGACACTGACTTAATCGAGACTTGAATATCTTATCCTTGCCAAGATTCCTTGATAAAGCAAACGTTTGTAATCGGTGCTAAAACATGCAAGAGTGGAGGGTGAGCATTTCGATGAGTTATTCAGAATATTCAAAGACGTCTTCGAGCTGAACTCCGAATACCTTCGCAATCCTGAACGCAAGAGCTAAAGATGGCACATACTTTCCCTGCTCCAGGGCGACGATCGTCTGGCGTGTGCATCCGGCACGATCTGCCAGTTCCTGCTGGGTCATTTCGTTGTTTTCAAAACGAAGTTTCCTGACCCTGTTCTTGATCTCAGCTTTCGCCACGACCGACCATCCTCGAATGGAGAGCCAGTCCCAAAGCTGAATGGGATATGTATCCCCAGAATACGCTTGTGTATCCGAGGAACCACATCCAGCCGACAGGAACACATTCGCTTTCACGATAAATTTCATAAAGAGTGATGCATAAGAAAAAGACATAG
>Ga0114922_10006007_pt1 | contig 11155 bp, 8 predicted proteins | sample AartaG_FD_100975 | JGI IMG/M metagenome (GOLD analysis project Ga0114922, IMG submission 100975) | Deep subsurface microbial communities from Aarhus Bay to uncover new lineages of life (NeLLi) - Aarhus_00045 metaG | ecosystem: Environmental > Aquatic > Marine > Oceanic > Sediment | place: Aarhus...
ATTCAAAGAATGGAGCCGAGTTTACCACAGATGAAGAATATAACGGATTGAAATCCCGGTTATTTAAATTATATCGTGATGAAGAAGAAATGATAGCTAATTATGAAGATAATTTTCCTGAATATTATAACTTAAAATATAACATTACAGCCACTTCATTAAAGCAGATACAATCAATACTTGATGAGAGCCAGACTATACTGGAATACACTATTACATGGAAAGAGCTCTATACCTTTATTATAACCAGAAATAATATTTCCGTTTATACGCAGGATATTGACAGTACATTTCTAGGAAATATTATGAAAATGAGAGAGATCTTATCAGAGAATAAATTTGGAAATTATGATATTGATGATTTCAGGAATTTCGTTAAAATATCCTATGATCTTTATGAGATTTTAATTTTCCCGGTTACTGGCCTCATTAAAGACAAGAACCTGATTATTATACCTGATGAAACTTTAAATCTGATACCATTCGAAGTATTAATAACAAGCGACTCCGTTACAAGCGATTACGCCAACTTTGGAGATTTACCCTATTTATTTAAGCAATATCCGATTAGTTACTCCTACTCAGCTTCATTATTAATAAGTCAGAGAGAAAGCAAATATCCGGGAAAAAAGATTACTGCTTTTGTACCGGAGTATACAGGATTATATCATTACAGTGATTCATTGAATGACAGTATAAATAACGAAGTATACAAACTACTTCCACTCTCCGGAGCAGAAGAAGAAGTAAATTATATTTCTAAATTTTATAAGGGTAAAATATATAGAGCCAACCAGGCTGTAGAGGAAAACTTTAAAAAATCCCCGGCACGGCATAATATTATCCACTTTGCCATGCATACAATTATTGATGACAAAAATCCAATGTATTCAAGAATGGTTTTTACTCCCGGGAAAGACAAAGTTGAGGATGGATTATTACATACATTTGAACTATATAGCATGAAACTTAAAACCAATTTGGTTGTTTTAAGCAGCTGCAATACCGGATACGGTAAGATGCAGAAAGGTGAGGGATTATTAAGTCTGGCCAGAGGTTTTATTTACTCAGGATGTTCAAGCCTAATAGTAACTCAATGGGCAGTTACGGATAGGGCAGGTTCTACGCTCATGAAAAGTTTTTATTATTATCTTTCAAAGGGTAATAAAAAAGATAAATCATTACAAAATGCAAAAATTGATTATTTAAAAAACGCCGATCCTGTTAAAACTCATCCATATTACTGGGCAGGATATATTGCCTTTGGAGATAGTAGTCCGTTACCTTCAAAACATGGTTATACTAAATATCTTGTAATATTTATCCTGTTTACCGTAATAACAGTTGGATATTTTCTAAGGAAAAAAAAATTAGATAAGATAATTAATATATAACAAATAAAGCTGTTCAGGAAAGCTCATGTAATATTTCCTCAGCTCTCTTTTTATAATATTTATTCCCTTGTTCTATTGTTTGCAGTAATATTAATGCTTTTTCTTTATTATTATTTTTTAAATAACATAATAATAAATACCATTCCGCATGGTATACAAAAGGACTTTCCCAATTTTCCAAAATATTTTCAAATTGCTGAATCGCCTTATCAAATTCTTCCATTTCAATACATGTCAGGCCGTAATAAAACTTAGCCAGGTAATTTTCATCATATTGTTCATTGATAAAGCTGAATTCTTTATGTGCTTGCTGATAGTTAAAATTATCATATAATATAATTGCGCTTTCCAGGTCACTTAATATATGACTATCAGATCCTCTGCTAATATCATGTGTATATGGCTGGTAATACATACTAAATAATTCATCATTAGTATATTCTTTGGCTTTCAGCATATAAAAGAAAAGTGCCCCAATAATAATAAACAGAGAAATACTTGCTGCAATGAGCAATCTATATTTAACAAATAAACCAACTTTATTTTGTTGCCTTAATCCGATAACAGAATCCTTTTCTTTGTGATTTTCACTCTTTCTAAATAAAGAATAGATATAATCCAGTTTATTCCTGAATCTAATAACATCTTCACATTCAATAGTTTCATTCACTTCCTTATGAATAATAACAAGCTTTTTCAGTTCATCGCTATTATTCATATTCTTTTCAAAATCCTTTAATTTGTTACCTTTTAGCGTACCATCGAGGTATTTCTCTATTAATATCGTAGACTTCATTTTTAAGTTCATAATATTTCGGATTTTGTAAAATTCTATTTATTAAAGATTTTTTACATCTGTATCTTCTGTTTTTTGTATGCTGTTCCGAGCTATATCCCATAACCTTTGTAATCTCTGCTACGGAATAACTTTTCATGAACATCATTAATACTTTCTTACAATCATCACTTAGCTGTTCAAATATTTTTCTATAAAAACATAACCGCTCATTATATTCATAAATTTTAATAATATCCTTTCCCTCATCTTCAAAACTATCACAATCCTCATCTTTTTCAAATCTTCCCCCTCTAAGTTTTAATTCTTTAAGCCATAACAACCTGGCAATAGAATAAATGAAAGTATTTATGGAACAGTTTAGTTTTAGATTATTGTACTTTAACTTTTTGTATAAGATAATCAAAGATTCCTGAAAAATATCCTCTGCATCTTCTTCACTTCCACTGTTAATTATTACCAAATGTCTTACAGGCCTGTAACTTTTCCTATAAATATATAATAACACATCATTACTCTCTTTAATGATACCCCGGATTAATTCCTTCTCCGAATAATTTAATTTATTAATACTATCCAATGTTTAATGCTTATTTTGGATAAAAAGTAACCCTATTTATATAACTTTTTTAAATAATAAACGAAATTAACAAAAACATTCAACTAATAGTCGGAAACAGGGGTGCATAAACAAATTAAATTTCTATCACCATAAGCATCGTCAATCCTGCTTACTGCGGGCCAGAATTTACTATTCCCAATCCAGTTAAGAGGATATGCAGCCTTTTTTCTTGAATATTTATACGTCCAATCATCTGAAGAAACAACCATTTCAGTATGAGGAGCGTTTTTTAATATGTTATTTTCGGCATTTCCGTTTTCATTAATTTCTTTAATTTCATAATAAATAGATTTCATCGCTTCAATAAAACGATCTAATTCCTGCAAAGATTCACTTTCTGTAGGTTCAACCATTAATGTTCCGTGAACCGGAAATGACAAAGTGGGTGCATGAAAACCGTAATCCATTAATCTCTTGGCAATATCAGTTTCAGTAATGTTAGCCAGCTGTTTAAATTCCCTGCAATCAAGTATCATTTCATGTGCAACAAATCCATTATCTCCTTTATATAGTATCTTATAATATTCATCCAAGCATTTTAACAGATAATTAGCATTCAAAATAGCAATTATCGTAGCATAACTTAAGCCGTCATTACCTAACAGATGACAATATGCATGAGATATTGTTAAAATACTTGCGCTACCCCATGGCGCAGCTGATACTGCTGTAATCCCGTTTATTCCTCCTGTTTCAACCAACGGATGAGTTGGCAAAAATTCTACAAGATGTTCTGCTACTCCAATAGGGCCCATACCAGGACCACCCCCACCATGAGGTATCCCAAATGTTTTGTGAAGATTAATATGACATACATCAGCTCCTATCATGGCCGGACTTGTAAGACCTACCATGGCATTCATATTTGCTCCATCCAGATACACAAGTCCTCCGTTATTGTGTATAATATCAACCATCTCCTTAATATCACTTTCAAAAACTCCATGTGTAGAAGGATATGTAACCATAAAGGCAGAAAGGTATTCTTTATTATACTCAGCTTTTGCTTTTAAATCATGAATATCAATATTCCCTTTATCATCACACTTAATTACTACAACTTTCAATCCTGCCATTACTGCGCTTGCAGGATTTGTGCCGTGAGCAGACGATGGAATTAATACAACATCCCTATGACTTTCTCCTTTGCTTTCGTGGTATTTCCGTATTACCATTAATCCGGCATATTCGCCTGCAGCTCCGGAATTGGGCTGGAATGATATAGCATAATATCCGGTAATAATTCTTAGAAATTTTTCCAATTCATAGAACAACTGCTGGTATCCTTCTGTTTGATCAATCGGGGCAAATGGATGAATACCGTTAAATTCCTGCCAGCTTAAGGCAAATAATTCAGTAACAGCACTTAATTTCATAGTACATGAACCAAGTGAGATCATAGAATGTGTTAATGAAAAATCTTTTCTTTCTAATTTTTTTAAAAATCTCATCATTTCAGTCTCTGAATGATAGAGCTTAAATATATCTAAATTAAGGAAATCGCCGGTTCGCAGATATTTATTATTCAAATAAATTGTATTGTCAAGTTCAGTAACTTTTTTTACAGCTTTTTTATTTGCATATGAAAAAATATCAATAATTTCATTTAAATCATTAATGGAAGTAGTTTCATCAACACTGATACCAATAGTTCTTTCATCATGATATCTGAAATTTATCTCTTTTTCCTGGGCTAATATTTCAACATCTTTCCTTGTAATATTTTGGGGCAAGATAATTTTTAAAGTATCAAAAAAGTCTTTATTCACCTGTTTATAACCTAGTTCCGTTAATTTTTCAGATAGTTGTCCGGCGGTTCTATGAATATTCTTGGCAATCCTTTTTAAACCTTCCGGGCCATGGTATATTGCATACATACCCGCCATAATAGCCAGCAATGCCTGGGCTGTACATATATTTGATGTCGCTCTTTCTCTTTTTATATGTTGCTCCCTTGTTTGAAGTGCCATTCTTAACGCACGCTGACCTTCTTTATCAACTGTAACTCCAATAATTCTTCCGGGGATATATCTCTTGAATTTATCCAGCGTGGCAAAATAGGCTGCATGAGGTCCCCCATAGCCCATTGGTATACCTAACCTCTGTGCAGAGCCAAGAACAATATCTGCTCCCCATTCCCCCGGCGGGGTTAACATCACTAAACTCATAATATCCGCTGCAACTGCAACTAATATATCATTCTCGTGAGCCTCTTTAGTAAGCTGTGAATAATCCCTTATTTCCCCATCATTATCTGGATACTGAACCAATATTCCAAATAATTTATCATCCCACTTTAACTTTTTGTATTTGCCGGCAACTAAATTTATACCTAAAGGTTTTGACCGTGTTTTTAATACATCCAGAGTTTGTGGAAATATGTTTTCATCAACAAAAAACTTATTAGTTCCTCTTTTCACACTTTCTCTTGTCCTTGTATTGAACATCATTATCATTGATTCGGCAGCAGCAGTGGCTTCATCCAATAAAGAAGCATTTGCTATTTCCATCCTGGTAAGATCAGTTATAACTGTCTGGAATATCAGTAAAGCTTCAAGCCTGCCCTGTGAAATCTCAGCCTGATATGGAGTATAAGACGTATACCAGCCGGGATTCTCCAGAATATTTCTCTGAATAACCGGCGGTAAAATTGTGCCATAATATCCCATTCCTATATATGACTTGAAAACTTTATTCTTTGCAGCAATTTTTCTGATGTATTTTAAATAATCATATTCGGACATTCCCTCAGGAAGATCCAAAGGTTCTTTAAATTTGATTGATTCAGGGATAGTTTTGTCGATCAATTCATCCAGTGACTTAATCCCAATTTTATCAAGCATTTTACTAATTTCCTGATTACGAGGTCCGATATGACGGGTAACAAACTTATCATTTAACATAAAAGTTATTTAAATATTTCTTCAAATCTATTGTTATCAATTTAATAATATATAAAAAAATATAAGTAATAATTAATTCAAAAAAGGATTTGTATCAATTTCATAGCTAACTGTAGTTGAGGGCCCATGGCCCGGATAAACAGTTACGCTACCCGGTAATGTCAATATCCTTGTTTTGATGCTGTTAATAAGAGTATTATAATCCCCACCCGGTAAATCAGTTCTCCCAATACCTCCATTGAATAAGACATCCCCGGTAATTAAGAATTTTTGACTTTCAGAATACAGGGCGATACTTCCCATTGAATGGCCGGGAACATGTAATACTTTAAGTTCTGATTTGCCAAATTTAACTATATCTCCGTCTTCCAGGTATTCATCAATACCTGAAGGGCTTTCAGCAATGAATCCAAACATCTGACCATGTTCAACTGCACCTTCCATCATATTTTGATCATCTTTATGCGCTGCAGTGGGAATATTAAAATTCTTTGAGACGAACGAATTTCCAAGAATATGATCGATATGACAGTGAGTATTAATAAGTTTAACAGGTTTTAATTTATTACTATAACAATAATCTTTCAACTCATTCTTTTCATAAATAGAATAACACCCAGGATCTACTATTAAACACTCTTTCGTATCGTCTGATACTAAAAATGTATTTTCCTGAAAATCATTAAATACAAATTTCTTAACTGAAATCATACCTGTACATTCTTCTTTTATGTTTGTTTTAATAATTACACTAATAAATATAAAGTATTTATTTTAATTTATTGAATCCGGAAGTTAATGATCATGCTTTAAAAAGCTAGGATTTCCCCTTTAGCATTGGAACGAAGATAAAATAACCATGTTCAGTTTTTTTATATTCATCTTCACTGATTTTTACAACTAAATTCATATTTTGTGAATACGACTTGCCTACAGGCAAAACCATCTTCCCTCCGACTTTCAGTTGCTCAAGTAATTTTACCGGTATTTCAGAAGCAGCTGCAGTTATTAATATTTTATCGAATTTTGAATATGTTGAAAGCCCTGCGTAACCATCCCCGTAAAAAAAATGAGGATGGTAACCTATTTTTGGTAATAAAGCTTTTGCCTTAAGCATAAGTTCTTTTTTTCTCTCAATTGTATAAACCTTTGCCCCAAGTTCTAATAATACTGCTGCCTGATAACCTGAGCCAGTGCCGATTTCAAGTATTTTATCCATTTTTTTAACGTCGAGTAGTTCTGTTTGAAAAGCTACAGTATACGGCTGGGATATTGTTTGGTTCGCACCTATGGGAAATGCCTGATCTTTATAGGCAAATTTTACAAAACTGCTATCCATAAACAGATGTCTTGGTACTTTATTTATGGCATCCAGAACTTTCCTGTCAGTAATTCCTTTGCGTTTTATCTCTTCAACTAGCTTCTTTCTCAACCCTTTATGTAAATAAGTATCCTCCATATATACAATTTGTATTACTTATGCAAATGTAATCTTATCAACAAAAATAGTTGATAAGTTAGTTTGAAAAAAAAAATGTCTATTGCTAAATATTTTATGTTTGTACAAATGCAACACAAATGATTAGAATTGGGATAATAGGAAATGATAAAAAGATAAATGAACACGCCAATACTATAAAAGATATCAAAGGATTTAATTTTGCAGGTTTTTTTAATCCAAATGAAATTCCTGTAAATGGCTGTATATCAAGTAATAAATTCAACAGATTCTCATCTCATGAAGATTTCCTGAATTCAGTTGACGCAATTGATATTATAAGTAATGGATCAACGTCATATGAATTAGTGGTCTCAGCGCTAAGAAAATCAAAACATCTGTATATTTATCCCTCCTTGCTTAAATCTTATAATCAGGTTCTGGAATTAATTAAACTTGCTAATGAAGCAAACGTTACTTTAATGGTGCAAAGGGCAGCTAAGTATAATGCTGTCCTTAACTCAATTCTGGAAAGACTATCTGATATAAGGTTAATTGAAATTCAGCATCATACGGTTACCAATTCAAACAAATCAAGCGCTTCAGTATTCTCTTTGATTCTTAAAAGTCTGGATATTCTGCACACCATTATAAAATCTAACAGTAATAACATAAAAGCCTGCGGAGTAAGTATAGTCAATAATAATCCGGATATCATAAACGCAAGAATAGAGTTTGATAACGGATGCGTTGCAAATATAAATTGCAGTAGAATAGCACTGAAGAATTGCCATATGGCGACATTTATCCAAAAAAATAAAATTATTAAGATCGATTTTAACGCTAATAAAACTCAAATGCTATTCCCTGAAAAGATACATTATAATAACAAAACAGGTTATAAAATTAAGGCCCGGACATACAGAGTTGCTCCAAATAATCCATTATATGATGAATTTACTCATTTCAGGGATTCAATTATTAATAATTCAAAATCATTATCAAATTTGGAAGATGCATTTAAATCGTTATTGATAGCACACAAGATATTTGAAAAAGTGCATAAAAATTAATTTTTCTAATTATCTAAAATATTGCATTTATGCTCTTATCTCCTGATTATAAATATAAAAACAACTAAAAATCAATTATTTTTCCTAGTCTTAATAAGAATTTATACTTTTGTGTGAGTTTTATCCAGGGATTTTTTGATACGGGAGTTATAAATGAATAAGAAACCACAACTTATAAGATACTTAATTTCAGACTATTTATCAGCAGGCTTAAGCTGGACCTGTTTTTATGTATTCAGGAAGGCATACATCGAACCATTAAAGTTTGGATATAAAATTCCCATTTCTTTTGATGAGAGATTTTTCATGGGGCTTTTGTTGATACCTTTATTCTGGCTTATTCTTTATTATTCATCAGGTTATTATCGGGATGTATTCAGGAAATCACGACTATCAGAGCTGTGGCAAACATTACTTATTTGTGTACTTGGTGTTATTATACTCTTCTTTTCCTTGATTTTGGATGATACTATTCAATCTTATTCCAATTACTACCTCTCATTTTTTACCCTGCTTTCTTTACATTTTACATTAACTTATATTCCCAGACTTGCTTTAACCAGTCATACTGCTCATAAAATTCACAAAAGGATAATTGGATTTAATACTATTATTATTGGAAGCAATAAGCAAGCAGTTAATATATATTTAGAAATACAGAATCAATCACGAAGCAGTGGAAATAAGATAATTGGATTTGTTAACGTTAATAACAAACCCCGGTATTTATTAGAAAACTATATATCACATCTGGGGATGTTAGATGAACTAAAATCTGTAATAAATAAGCATATGGTTGAGGAAGTAATTATTGCTATTGATTCTTCAGAACATAATAAAATAGGACGGATTATTAATAATTTAATTGACAGTAATGTTGTAATCAAAGCAATACCAAGTATGTATGATATACTTACAGGTAAAGTAAGGATGAGCACAATTTTCGGAGTTCCGCTTATTCAGATTTCTCATCAGCTTATGCCTGCGTGGCAGGAAAATTTAAAACATTTTACTGATATTATAATTTCTATGATGGCATTAACAATACTTTCTCCGCTTTGTTTATTCCTCATAATAGGCGTTAAACTTTCTTCAAAAGGTCCGATTTTTTATAGCCATGAAAGAATAGGAAGATATGGAAAGCCTTTTACAATCTACAAATTTCGTTCAATGTTAACTAATGCTGAAAAGAACGGGCCGGAATTATCTTCGAAAAATGATGACAGGATAACCAAGTTAGGTCGTTATATGAGACGAGCCAGACTTGATGAAATTCCAAACTTTTATAATGTTTTAAGAGGAGATATGTCCCTGGTTGGGCCAAGGCCTGAAAGAAAATATTTCATTAACAGGATTATTGATAAAGCACCACATTATGTTCATCTTCTTAAAGTAAGACCGGGAATAACCTCATGGGGACAGGTAAAATTTGGTTATGCTGAAAGTGTTAATCAAATGATTAAGCGGCTAAGATATGATCTGATATACCTTGATAATATGTCGCTTTATGTAGACTTTAAGATCATGATATATACATTAATCACTATTTTTAAGGGCACGGGTATCTAGTTAAGAAAATTCAGTATCCTGAGTATTTATTATAATAATGAATCACCCTAATTTGTATGTATCACAATTATTTCAGCTTAACTCAAGAAATGCTTTTTGATAGCCACATATTCAGGGCCTTGTGATTTAAGTAAGCTCTCATAGAAAATAATTTCCTTAACTTCAATTTTCTGAAATATCTTTTCTCTGTATTCTTCTATCAATTCTTTTAATTTTTGCTTATCTCTCAGGTATTTAATTCGTCCTATTGTCAGATGTGGTGAAAACAGATTACCTGATTTTTCAAAATTAAACTTAACCATTTCATCTTCAATAGCATATTTCAATTTACTCAATTCTTCACATGGCTTAAAGCCTATCCACAAAATCCTGGGATTTCTAAAATCTTTAAAAACCCCAAATTCCTTTAACGAAAGTGAAAACTGAGAATAACTGCTGGTAATCCTATCTAAGCTAAGATTAATAGGATTTAAATATGAGTCATCAATACTACCCAGGAACTGCAGTGTTATATGATATTGATGAGGCTCAACCCATTTTATTCTTTCATTTCTAAATTCATCCCTTAGATTGCTAATATGCTTTTTAACAGTTGAGTTTAAGGGAATGTCAATTGCGATAAATGTCCTCTTCAAAATAAATATTAGTTTAAAATTAAGCCGCAAAATAAACTACTTTTAATAAAATAATGCATAATCCTGATAAAAATATTAAAGCCCTTCATTTAATCCGGATATAGACAATTACGATAAAAATACCGGAAAAATAGTCCTTTGCTTCCTGTCATAAATATTATTATTTGACTTTTTAAATAATATTATAACAGGCATTAATATATTTCTTGTCTACTTTCATGCTGTTATTGTTAAACAGTTTTACTATAATTTAGCTACTATTTATTATTTATAAGTTATTTAGAATACTTCTGGATAAATCCTTTATTAGCCTCTATAATGACCTTTAGCGCTTATTACTATTATTTATAATGTTCTTAGAATATATAATACATGCCATTACCATGCTTGCCTACTGTTTACTTTTGTGCTATTTTTGTTAAACATTAATTAAAATAAATAATTATGACAGCAATAGAATTTAATTATCAGTTAACAAGTCTTTCGGACAATCTGGAGAAGTTTGCTCTTAGTTTAACTTCTAATCTGGATGACGCCAAAGACCTTCTACAGGAAACATTTTTAAAAGCGATTTCCTATAGAGATAAGTTCTCCGATAATACAAATCTTAAAGCATGGACTTATACAATAATGAAAAATACATTTATAAATAATTATAGAAAAGCAGTTAAGGCCAATACAACATTTGACAACACGAAAGATTTGTATTATCTGAATATGCACAA
>Ga0114922_10006008_pt1 | contig 11153 bp, 10 predicted proteins | sample AartaG_FD_100975 | JGI IMG/M metagenome (GOLD analysis project Ga0114922, IMG submission 100975) | Deep subsurface microbial communities from Aarhus Bay to uncover new lineages of life (NeLLi) - Aarhus_00045 metaG | ecosystem: Environmental > Aquatic > Marine > Oceanic > Sediment | place...
CGATATTATTCAGCGTGCTTATGATACTGCCAAGAAAATACTGACCAAAAACAAAGCCAAACTAAAGCAAATCGCTGAGGAACTCATCGCTCACGAAGCTCTGGAGGAATCAGCGCTCAATAAGCTATTTGAAGGATTAACACCACAACCAGCCTCCAGCTAAATGAAACGCCTTAAATAGTTGCACACAGCCTGCTTTCTCTCATTATCCTATTGCCATTCTGAGCCACAGGCGAAGAATCTCTGAGAGACTCTTCAGTTCCTTCCTATCGTCAGGACTCAGAGCTTCGCCTCAGGGTAACAGAAGGGTGCTAGCAATTCGACGCAGAGCCAACTTGGCTGGTCTCTCGAGTAATAACACTGTCGTCCAGCTTAACAAATAGTGGCTGGGGCTGGCGAAGTTTCTGCCCCGGCACTGGCGACTGAAGCTTCCAACCTACCTCACTGACGCTCCCCACAAAGCCAAGAAAAGTGTGGAGCTTCTCAGAGCTAAAGGGAAGAAAGGGGTAGAAAACAGTCTTTAAAACTGATAATACGGACAAGACAGTGTAGGCAGACTTGGCCGAGGTTTCTGGGGATTTTTTAATCGTCTTCCAGGGAGCCTGGTCATCAAGATACCGATTAGCTTCCTGAGCCAAGAACATAATCTGTCTAATTGCTTCTCTGAAACTACAGCGATAAAGCGCTCTATCAACATCGCTTAGAGTAGTCTCAGCCTTGTGAAGCAACCTCTGGCTTTGTTCATCAAGTTCACCTGGCGAGGGCACCATCCCATTGAAATTGCGATAAGTAAAAGTAAGGATGCGATGAGCTAGGTTCCCATAAGTAGCTACCAACTCATCGTTATTGCGGCGAACAAATTTATCCCAAGAAAAATCACTATCCTTGGTCTCAGGCATATTTATGGATAAAATATAGCGCAGAGGATCTGGGTCATATTTCTCCAGATAATCAGGTAGCCAGATTGCCCAATTCCGGCTGGTGGAAAGCTTCTTGCCCTCAATAGTTAAAAATTCATTGGCGGGAACATCGTAGGGGACATTTAATCCGCCATAACCCATCAGCGTCGCTGGCCAAAGTAAAGTATGGAAAAAAATGTTGTCCTTGCCGATGAAATAAAAACTTTTGGACTCTCCTGTCCAAAAAGGTTGCCAAGCTACGTCATCGCCACGCAGCTTGGCCCACTCTTTACTGGCTGACAAATAACCAATAACTGCCTCAAACCAGACGTAAATTCGCTTCTGCTCAAAGCCCGATTGCGGCACAGTCACTCCCCAATCTATATCACGGGTTATAGCCCTATCCCTTAATCCTTCATGCAAAAATTTCCAAGTAGTACCAAGTACATTATGCCGCCAGTGAGACTGCTCTTTTATCCATGTTCTCAACTTATCCTGAAAAGAAGTAAGGCGTAGGAAAAAGTGCTCTGAGGTCTCAAATCGCGCTGGGGCGCCACAAAGATAGCAGCGAATATTCTCAAGCTCTGAGGGATCTAAAGGTTTACCACATTCATCACATTGATCGCCTCGCGCTTTGGGAAAGCTGCAATAAGGACATGTACCCTCAAGATAACGGTCAGGAAGAAACCTCTGGCACTTAGGACAGTAAGCCTGAAGCATCTTATCCTTGTAAATATAGCCATTATTGAGCAAAGTAAGAAATATATCATGCGTAACCTGAGCATGATTTGCAGTGCCTGTAGTAGTAAATAAGTCAAAGGAGATGCCCAGTTTTTGCCAGCAATCGATAAATTGCTGATGATATTTAGCTGCTATTTCCTGTGGCGACTTGGATTCCTGCTCAGCGCGAATAGTAATGGGTGCTCCGTGCTGATCACTCCCTGAAACCATCAGCACATCGTCGCCTTTGAGGCGATGATAACGAGCAAAAATATCTGCTGGTAGATAAGCTCCAGCAATATGCCCTAAATGTAAAGGCCCATTCGCATAGGGCCAAGCAACACCTATAAAGATACGCTCACCCAAGAAAGCCTCCAAATTTAGCTATCAGCTGTCAAGTAACAGCTGACCATTGAGTGCTGACCGCTTCTTATCATGCCTAGTCCTCAGGGAAAAAGGTGATTATTTTCTCCCCCTTTTCCGTCTTATAGGAAGCATAACCGCGGCTTAAGCAGCAATCAAGACAAAAACGTTGACTCTGCTTCTCCACATCATCAACCACTAAATAATGCTCACCATATTCCAGAAACCTATGACAGATGTCGCATTGCACTTTGCTTATAGCGATACAGCCACAACGCAATTTAATCTCCTTCAGCAGGCTTTGTCTAGCTTGCTACAAGCTTCGCTTCCCATTAAAGGTATAAGCCGCCTAAGAAGGTATCACCCTGTCGTCCAGCAATAGCAGCGGCTAAAATAGGCAAAAACAGACATAGCTAATAATTATAGCCCCTAATTACAATTCCATCCACCCGTCTTGACTCCAAACTGTCATCCTTGTATAGTTTACAACAATTATCTCTTCGAAGAAGAAAAAATGCCTCACCTTAAATTCAAAGAAATGGTGCCAACATATGGCTTTGACGACGTAGCCCTCGTCCCTGGCGATGTAACCATCAACCCTGACCAGACAAATATAGATTTTACTATTGTTAATTTTAAATTCTCCATCCCCATCCTAGCCTCAGCCATGGATGCTGTTGTTGATCCCACCTTGGCCATCAAGTTTGGCAAACTGGGAGGCCTAGCTGTCCTCAACCTCGAGGGAGTACAGACAAGGTATGAAAATCCTGACGAAATTCTTGAGCAAATCGCTCAAGCTCCAGAAACAGAGGTTACGTCTCTGCTGCAAAAGATTTACTCCGCACCTATTAAGGAAAATCTTATCGCTGACTGCATCAGCAAGGTCAAACAAGGAGGCGTCACCTGTGCCGCCTCACTAACCCCAGCCAATACCAAACGACTGGCTCCAATAGCCAAGGAAGCAGGGATTGACGTGCTAGTAGTGCAATCTACAATTACCACCGCCAAGCATATCTCCAAGAGCTACCGAGGGCTTGTCTTGTCCGAATTATGCCAGATGCTGTCCTTGCCCATCATAGTGGGCAACTGCTGCAGCTATAGCGCCGCATTAGAGTTGATGAGAACAGGGATTGATGCCATTTTAGTCGGCGTTGGTCCTGGAGCTGCCTGTACCACCAGAGAAGTCATCGGCGTTGGCGTTCCCCAGATAACTGCCACCATAGATTGCGCTGCCGCTAGAGAGACTTATTTTAAAGAGGGTGGTAAATATGTATCAGTCATAACTGATGGAGGCCTTCGCATTGGCGGTGACTTGTGTAAAGCATTTGCCGCTGGCGCCGATGCTGTCATGGTTGGTTCACCACTAGCTCAGGCTACGGAGGCTCCGGGTAGAGGTTATCATTGGGGTATGTCTCAGCCTCACCCAGCATTGCCTAGAGGGACACGTATCAAAGTTGGCACCGTTGCTTCCTTAGAGCAAATTCTCTTCGGCCCCACTTCTGTTACCGATGGCACGCAAAACTTGGTTGGTGCCTTGCGCACCAGCATGGGAGTCTGCGGTGCTCGATCCATTAAAGAAATGCATAAAACTAAGATGATCATTGCTCCAGCTATAAAGACAGAAGGAAAATACTTCCAGGCAGCCCAAAGTATTCCTTAAACTCCTTGAATTTTTAAACAAACGCACTAATACAAAACCAAACACCAAAACCAATCAACACAAAAGCACAACCACTAAATACAATCCTCCGCACCTTTTGCGTCCACCACTTCCTCGACTTAAACGTACCCACGGAGAGAACCTCGTACCAGGCTAAATCACAAAGCCAGTGCACCACAGTGAAGAGAACAATGCCAATAAGCCCAAACTTGATAGCGCCAACTATCAGCACCATGCCTATAGTCACCCACCATATGTAAAAACCAGGGTTAGCGCCCGTGAACACAATGCCAGTGACTAAAGAACTAGTTGGCAGCCCGCCCATTTCTCCAACCGCATCGCCAGCAGTTCGAAACACCCGGAAACCCAGGTAAAATAACATCAGGCCGCCCACAACATATATAACCTTCACAACCTGTGGAGAGCCGATGAGATGCCCCAATCCCAAATAAATTGCTGCTATGAGCGGTATCTCGATGACAGCATGCCCTACAGCAATCAAGGCACCGGCATTTTTATCACCATAGCCCTTGGCTATTGTGGCGGCAGTAAGTGGCCCTGGCAGCATAACACCAGTAAGGGAAATACCAACTGCCGAGAATAGAAATAAACCAAGGCTTGTCTCCATAATTTATTAGGGGCAAACAAAGATTTAGACTAGATTTCCTCCTCTTCCTCCTTCTTCCTCCTCTTCCTCCTCTTCCTCCTCTTCACCGGCTATATCCCCCCCACCATAAGGAAGCACCACACCTACCTTACCTCGTCGGTGTTTAGCCCTTTTAGGCAGATTATCAATCATTTTCCTTAACTCTGTGAATGCTTCTGCTGGCTGTGCTGGCGGGATAACTATGCCATCCATCCCAGCCTCCCATAAATTACCGAGCTCGGCACTGGTGATCAGTGCAGGTAAAGTTACCACAAGCGGCTTATCCAATAGCTCATTGAATCTTCGGCAAATGAGCAGATACTCCACAGTAATAAATGACTCCCCGCCTCTGTTAATAAACACACCATCTATCTCAAGAGCATTAATAGCTCTAACCAAGCCCTGCTCCAATGAAGGTTCTATCACCAGAAATTTACCCGCCCCTTCTCCTCGCAGTGCTGCCACAGGTGTCTTCATATCAAAAACTACAAAGTCGCAGCCTGAGTCAATAAGCTCAGCAGCCCTCTTTTCGTTCATCCCCTTTGTAACCACTCCCAGAGGAATATCGCCCATAGCCTTGACCATTTCCTTCAGGCTTTCGACCTTGGAATTTTGGTTCAATACCAGCCCAGCATCCACATTGCTACCAGTTAAGGCATCAGCTTCTTTGACATCTACCCCAGCCAACCCAGCAACAAGCAACATCGGTGAGCTTCGCAGTTCGCTGGCAGCCGCATGGAAACCCATGGATGATGCTGAAGACTTGGAAAGGTTATGCAATTTATCCACAAATTTGCTCATCTTACCTCCAAAGCCAGCGGTCGGATTCGAACCGACGACCGGCGGTTTACGAAACCGCTGCTCTACCCCTGAGCTACGCTGGCACGAGATTAGTATAGCCGATGGGGCAAGCTCTGACAAACAGTCCCACTTAAATCGCCAAAGCTACTCAGATAAGGGAATTGAACAACGGTTTGCTCTAAAACAGACTTCAGAATGATGGGCATACCAATCTATATATAGCGTCCTAATTAATTGCACAAAAACCCTTCCGGCTGAGCCTTCAGGACGAAGTCCTGTGCTGGGATTAAATCCTAAATCCTAAGCACGAAATCCTAAACAATATCTAAATTCAAATGCCAAAACCAGTTTCGAATTTTGAGAATTGGATATTTGGATTTGTTTAGAGTTTAGAAATTAGTATTTAGAATTTGCCCGTATTCATTCCTCTATGGTGATTCGTATTATGGTATCCCCCTTTTCAATCTTTTCCAGGATATCCATTCCCTCTATTAGCTGACCAAAGACTGAGTGTTTACCATCAAGGTGGTTCTGGGGTGTATAGGTAATGAAGAACTGACAGCCATTAGTATTAAGTCCAGAATTAGCCATTGATAGGGCACCGGCAACATGGGTATGCTCGCTGAATTCATCAGCAAATCGGTAACCAGGAGTACCAGCTCCGGTTCCCGTAGGGTCTCCTCCTTGAGCCATAAAGTCTGGTATTACACGATGGAACGTTGTACCGTCGTAAAACCCTTCGCGGGCGAGGAAGACAAAGTTATTGACAGTTACCGGAACATCGCTCGCAAATAGTTCCAGCACTATATTCCCCTTTTCTGTCTCAATGGTAGCAGTGTACTGCTTACTGGAATCAATCGTCATCGGTGGTGGTGCTGAGTAAGTTTTAGGCTTTGGCTCTCCACCAGCGCAAGACGCCGAAAGAAGTGCTGCCAGAACCAAGATAATGCCAGCTATTCGCAACAGCCCGCCAGTTCTCATAAACTTACCTCCTTCTTTCTTGTAAGGGGAGTTAACTGAGCACACCTGATTTGAAATCTTCTCATTATTAGTTAACATTCTGCCAGATTGTAACTCGTGCATCCACAGCATTCAAACCCCCTTGGCACCGCCACAGTTAAAGTATTGCACTCAAGAATTTGCCTTCTTGATGAAAACTATAGCCAATCACAAAATTCCTTGTAATCCTCCCTCCCCTAGGGGAGGGAGGTAGAGGGAGGGGGAAATTCACCCGCACCTAACCTCTCATGTAATGAAGTTTCTTTTCCTTACAAGAGCGGTATTTTTTCACGATACTATGCGGAAGACCATGAGAATTCATGTAACCTGCACCTAGTTATATCGCCAGGGCGAGTAACCCTGGTTCGACAGTCTCTCTTAAAGAGGCCGTTCCCTTTTCCTATGATTCTCAATGCATAAAGTCTATCTTCAAATGGCGCCAAGACATATTAGGTCAGTGAAGTTTGAGGATAGCTTGAGGCTTTACCGTAAACTTGAGGCTCTGACTAAATGCTGATGCGAGCTTCCTTATTTTGCTCATAAAACCGCTCTAGCTTAGTGCCACATCTAGAGCAAGTTTGATGCTCTGGGTTAACCAACCCTTGGGATAGGCAAAACAAGATTGATGGATAACATGTTCTGGAATAAACTCCTTAGCAGCCAAGCCAGCCAATTAGATTCCAAGCTGTCAAGAAGCATCTTGAGCAGAAAGCGGGTATCTGGGATTGGGATGAAGATGTTGAATTCATTGGGCTGAGCTGGGTGGTTTTCAAGTAGAGCGATCTTACTATTCAAAACCGTTCTCACGCTGGGTGCCTTTGCACAAATCGTCAGTTTGTTTGCCCAACTAAGCCTCATAACAGCATCTACAACGGCTGAGGAGACGACTCTTGACTTGATTCTTCGGGTGGCGGCTCCCTCAGTCTGCTTAGGACGAGTCTCAGCCGGTCTATCAAATCATCGTAAGTGAAAATCTTATAGCTACCTTTATGTTCGTCGTTAATCTCAGCTAGTCTTGTCCTTTCTGGTTTGGACAAATCTGTTCTTCTGCCACAGATTAGCCAGCACATTGGGCCTGAAGAAATGCCCTCCAATTTGCCAGAAACGTAGGCATGATTCCTACCAACCCACGCTCGCCAATTTTCGATTTGTTCAATTGCGTGGTTGAGTTCTTGGGTTCGTTCCGGCGGTGTGGCCTTTTTAAATAATGTAATCCCTGGTCTCTCTATTTCGACCAGAACATAACCGTCCGGTATCTCCTGAATGACGAAATCTGTTACGTAATCATCCCCTAATTTGAACTTAGAGATAGGTTCAATAGTGGAAGTGAAACCTAAGATGAGACTATTGTTTTTCAGAAATTGGTGAGCTTCTTCTTCTTTTCCGCCTGCATGCAGGATTTCCTCTAACTTATTAACATTTTGTTCAATGAGTTTGAGTTTTTCCTGACCTAGTGGGATTTTACCTGTATTAAGCCAGTATGCAAGCCTAGAAGCTGCGGCTTCGGGAACTTCTGTCATGACTGCAATCGGCCAACGAGTACGCATCTTGGGAGCGATTTGTTTCAGCTTGGTGGATACATGGCTGTCTGGGATACTCATTTTCTCTTGGATTTGTTCACACACTTTCCGGTGGCCGATGGGCCATAGCTGCGTACCGAGTGTTATGACGAAGCCGCCCCTCTCGACAACGGCGGGGACAAAATCCCAGGGCATGTACCGAACAATGAAGAGAGGCTTGACTCGTAGCAAATTACAGATGTCAAGCTGTTCAAGAAGTTCCTCCTTTTCTATGCCCTTTAACTCGTTCTTCGCTTGAATGCCAAAGGCACGTCCGTCAGGATGCTCAGCAATGATATCTAGGTTAGCTTTTGACTTTATCCATTGTTTACCTTTATAGGAGTTGGTGTGAGTAGCCACGATCCGCAATTGATTGGCTCTAAGTTCCAACTTGACGAGTGATTCGAAGTGGTCGCCTAGGTCTTTCGACATTTCGGGGTTGTCATAGAGAGCGATGACTTTAGCCTTATTTTTCATGTGCGATTCAACAATGCTGTCGCCTTTAGGAGACTGGAGCGCTCTGCTGGGGATGAGAAATGAGACCTGATTTGCTCCAGCCTGGAATGGTACAGCGCTTAGTAGGCCCTGGTCGATCAGCCTATAGATGGCTTTGGCAGTAGCTATGTGGAAGTATTGAGTCTCGAAAAGAACTTGAAGGTGACGGAAGTGAAACGGGGCGTTTCTGGAGCGGTAGAATTCCGTTAGCGCGCCGGCGGCTTGCTTTGTGTACCGCTCCTGTTTGGCGGTTAACTCGATGGGGCGTTGTGAATTCATAAGTTATCAGTTGAGTATTGTGATTTTCGGGTTTTTAGGAAATGACATGGATATCAGGTGTAAAAATGGAACCCCTAAAGTATTAACTCCTAGTTTGTGGAGCGTAGAGTTTATATGATATAACTTTTGTCTGTTGTAGCCCATAAGTGCATGCCTTATCCTCTCTGCGCCATAGAGTCATTCCTGAGCCTGTATCCTGTCTACTGTACTTAGACAATCATAACATTGCCATGACATGGTGTGAAGTGTCTTCAGAAATGTTTGTCGCAGGCAAGGTACAAATGCTACATCGTGGCCCTACACGCCACCTTAAGTGTCTTGGTTCTGTCTATAGTGCCGTACAGCCACCGTGCTCGATTTGAGCTACGCCATAAATCCAACATTCAGCCAAAAGGTGCAAGGATGACTGTTTAAGAACCTAAAGCCGGGGGAAATGCCTCTCCAAATCCGCTGGCTGGACTACCAATGCCACCTCTAAGAGCGGTAACTATCCGCCTATGGCAGCTTGCCAATCAACCCAAGATTGCGGACAAACCCACCCTCATCGTCCCTTCTTTGAACCTTTCCGAAGATACTCAGACGACTTCTTCTGCTCTTTTCTTCCCGTCTTCTTAGCTACTTTCTCCTGAGCCATCTGTCTCCTATCAAACGCAATAACCCTTGCGTTATTGTAGCATTGGAATCCCTCTCCAAATCCGCTGGCTGGGCTGTCTTTAGGAAACACCGCCCATCACTTCTTCAGTATCAACTTGGCAGTCATGGTAATTAAGTCATCTTCCCAGCCTTTTGTTGATAGTTCCCTTACTTTTCCTTTAATTTCCTCCGGCGTAAATAGTTTCCATCCTTTTCTTAAGAAGTACTCACTTATCTGTGCTTCATTGCCTGAGTGGATATGTCCAGCGGCTAATCCATAATTTATTGTGGTGTCTTCATTTATAAGACCCTGCTTGAGATATGCTTCACGCAGACGCTTAGTCACAACCGTTCTATATTTGCTGTCTGTAAACAGCCTGTAACGCTCTGCCAACTCATCCTTTTCATCAGAAACTGCTTCAAAATAAACACCATAAGAGTCAAGAAGAGACTTAACCTCTATCAACAGTAATTCGTTTCCGCTCACATTTAACGCCACAAGGTCTATGTCCGGTCTGGGCATGGTGGGCAAGCCAAGGGCCTTTTTGTCTTCCTTTGAAATATTGACTTTCACGGATTGCCGAACCCAATAACCTTCCTCCTCCAAATACAGCTTTACTATGTTTTCAAACGCATTCATTTTACCCTCCTTTCTCTTCCTACATTCTCCAAATTCGCCTGGCCTGGGCTAGTCATCAGGCAAAGTATGCATCGCTATCATGATGGTAGCACTTGTAGAGGAATTATTCGCTTCACTTAGATTGCTAGCTACTCATTATAAGGAATACTGCTATCAGTAGCAGCAGCACTGTTATCGGCAATACTTGATAAGAGGAATCCTGAAAACATCACTGCCAGAATGACTAAAACAATCAGCCTTTTCATTCCCCCATTTAGCCCGGGTCCGAATCGCCTACTAGTTCAATTATACCCTCAACTAAGCCTGAAGCAGTCACTCCCGAAGTAGCCGCCGTACGTTACAGACGAACACTATTACTGCAGCAATGATGAAGGAGACTAGGAGAAACCATGTAGCCCCTTTACCTTGCCACTCTGAAAGTAGGAATATGCCCTCAATTGCCAGGACTGTGGCTACTAAGGATGTAACCGCCATGCCAAAGAATTCGAGTTTCTTCCACTTTCGAGCGTCTGACATCTTCCCCTCCTATCTTATTAATTCTAATTACCTCAAGCCAAATTATACCTTCACCCAACCTCAAATAGAAGCCAATGCAAGGCCAACATTTGCTTAACATAGGGCACTGACAAACCGCTGCTCTACCCCTGAGCTACGCCGGCATGAGATTAGATAACGGATAGCAGGGATTTTGGCTAGAAGATAATCAAGGCTAGAGGAACTACTAGCAGGTTTCGTTGACACCCAGCAAATCGAGATTTCATTTTTACTACTTGCCTTTCCTGTACCTCTCACCTTCTATCTTCCGCAAAGTCTTCTCATCAGTACCAAAATGGTGAGCTATTTCATGGCGCACTACTTCCCCTATTTTCACCTCAATCTCCTCGCCAAAGCGACACTGCGCCTCTATGGGTTTTCGGAAGATGCTTAACTTATCAGGCAGAACCATTCCATACCCTCTACCTCTTCTGGTCTGGGGTACACCTTGGTAAAGGCCTAGCAATTGGCCAGGATGCCTGAGCTTGACTTGTCTGAGTTGCGTTGGTGTTGGCCAATCTTCTACAACAATATCAACATTTTCCAGTTTGCTCTTAAACTCTGGGGGTAAATTCTCAAGCGCTCTTGCCACAAGAGCTTCAAATTTCTCCCTCTCCATCTCAGTGTCACCAGGCTATTTAGCCTTCACTTACGAAACAGCTGCTCTCCCCCTGAGCTACGCTGGCACGAAATTAGTATAGCTGAAACTGATAACAGTGAGCAACGGCCTGCTTCAAATAAACGCCTTAACGAAAACTAGAAGCTTATGTGTTACACACTTTAGTTACATCACCAGGGCGAGTAACCTTGCTCCAGCGGTCTCTTTCTCGTGAAGAGGCCGTTCCCCTTTCCTATGATTCTCAGTGCATAAAGTATGTCTTCAAATAGCGCTAAGGCATACTAGGTCAGTGAAGCTTGAGGATAG
>Ga0114922_10006009_pt1 | contig 11151 bp, 10 predicted proteins | sample AartaG_FD_100975 | JGI IMG/M metagenome (GOLD analysis project Ga0114922, IMG submission 100975) | Deep subsurface microbial communities from Aarhus Bay to uncover new lineages of life (NeLLi) - Aarhus_00045 metaG | ecosystem: Environmental > Aquatic > Marine > Oceanic > Sediment | place...
CTGATGTTTCCCATTTGGAAATTCTATAAGCTCCCCTTTACTTTCTCTCTGATCAAAACTTGTTTTTTCAAAATGAAAAGATTCTGGAATAAATTTAAAACCGCAAACCGGACATTTCACTTTCTCTCTCTTTTGATTCATTTTATTTCGGCACACTTTTTTTTTGCTTTAAAAAACTAAGTTACAAAATAATAACGCCTTATATTTTAGGTTTATTGAAAAAGACCCAAACAACACTAGTCATTTATATATGATTTCTTTTCTTTAGAATTTAAAAAAACTATTCATATTTTTTAATTGTGGTTAATTGAAATTATCTATGCCTAAGGGTAAGATCCAAGAAATTTTTCCAGAAAAATATGTATTAAAAAATTAACGATAAAGTCAAAAAGTTTTTAAATTACTAGATTAGAAGAATTAGTAGAATAATATTGCAAATCCTTAATTCCTCATTAAAAAAATCAAAGATAAAACTGAAGCTAAGAACGAGATAAATCGAGAAACCTAAAATATTTTTATAACTTTAAAAATGATTAATCGCGATATTATTTGATGTTAAATAATATTCATTCTAATTAAATTTGGAATAAAAAGGGAAATGGATAAAAATACAATCATCCGGGAACTGCATACTCTTAAGTCAAACATCTTGGAATTACCTCAAAGATATCCTACATCGATTTTTACCTTTGGAGCTGGCATAGCTCAAGCAAAAGAGCAAGTTCCAATAATCTGTTCAAATATCGATGATGCAATTAACGCTTTAAAAAAAGGTAAAGACAGTTATAATAGGCCTATCACTAAATATCAGATAGCTGACGGTCTTTCTAATCTAATAAAGGCCACCCAACGTCCACAATTTATTGGTTTAATCACGAGTGTATTTAATAATGATGGGATTAATGAATTAGAGAAAAAAATGAATGAATTAGGACAAATAGCAGCAAAAATTAGATCATTTCAACCAGAATCTATCTCTCACCAGCAACCTATACCTCAACCACAAGATATAGCTCAGCCACAAGCAATACCTCGGCCACAAGCAATACCTCAACCAGTATATAGGCAAGAAAAAGAAATTGAAAATTTAATTCAAGTTGATTCAAAAGATTTTAAAGTAAAATTTAAAGATTATACTTTCAATGAAAAAGCCTTTCGAGTTATAACTGAATCTATAGCGGTGACTCTCATCATTTACTTTCCTATTTTCATAATTTGGAGTGCTATAAATCAATTGTATGAAAATATTGTAATCAGTATTATTATTATGGCAATTTATTTTATTCCTCATGAAATACTAGAAAAAAAGCTCCGAAATAATGCTCGAATTAGAAAGCAAAAAGCGATGATAGCAAAATATGTAGATTTAAAAAAAGTCCAATCACCCCCGTCTTACCAATCACAACTTGTATCTCAACCAGAACCTATATATCAGCCAGCACCGAGACAAGAACCAGAAAAAATAATGTGTCATTCTTGTGGCTCTGAAAATTTAAAAACTAATAAATATTGTGAAAATTGTGGAAGCCAATTAGATTAGAATAGCTTAATTATTAACTTTTAAAAGAATTTTCAATAACAAAAAAAAGAAAAAAAAGTGAAAATCCTTAACTAATTGTAAATAAAATTAGTAATTAGCAAGCCCCATTTAATTATTTTGCAAAAATGAGATTGTGTTTTTTATGAGAGCTATTGATGAAAAACAGTTTAAAAAGATAAGAGAGTTTATATTCCGAAATGGAAGGCTCCTTGAGAGAAAATTATTTTCATTCTTTTTTGAAAATGGAAATAGAGATGAAGTTATTAAGACTTTAGTGGCATATCAGAATTTGGATGGAGGATTTGGTAATGGAATTGAACCAGATTTATTATGTCCAGACAGTACTGCTATTGGTGCTGAAACTGCTCTGTATATTCTTGATCTCATAGATTATGTAGATAATGAAATCACAGAGCATTTAATTAATTGGATTATTGAAGAGCAAAATGAAGAAGGATATATTAACCACCCTCCTAAAACTATGTATAATTTTCCCTTTCAAGATTGGTGGGATGGTCCTGATGATCTTAGAATATTAGCGATATCAGGTTTTCTTAAAAAATGGGGATATAAAGAATCGTCTTTTTTTAAAAAAGTAAAATCTTTTTATTCAAACAACTCTCTTCCTAAAGAATTTACTTTCTATGAATATCCTTATTTTATATATCTGAAATACCTAGGAGAGAATATAGAGGAAAAAAAGATGCTAAATCAGATTATAAACCAACTCCCGAGTATTTTTAAAAAAAATAATGCCCATTATCCTTTATTTGGTCGACATTGGTACCATGCTCTAGATATTGTGGATGATAGAGCAGTAAAAAATGAAGTAGTTAATTTTTTAAATGGTCTTCAAGACGATGGTGGTTTAAAAATAATCTATCAGAATTTACCTCATTGGAGACCTATATGGACTTTAGATGGTCTAATCTTATTAAAGAAATCAAATATAATTGAATTATGAACCATATTCCAAGTGGCGAGGATAAAGTTAGTAAAGTAGTTAGTGTAGCTTCAAGCTTTCTTAAAAAAGAACTGAATAAATCTACATTTATATCATTTCTAGACATTGGATGTGGGGAAGGACGTGATATCGACTATATTTCTTTGAATTTTAACAATTTTAAAATAAAAGGAATCGATATATCATCAAACGCAATTAAAAAAGCCATCAAACTTAATACAAACAAAGATAATGTCACATTTGAATGCATGGATTGGAAGGATTTAGATGAAACTAAATATGATATAATTTACATGTCAGGGGTTTATCACTTCTTCAATTTAGCTGACAGAACCGCATTTATTTCGAAAGTTAAGAATATATTAAAGCCAAATGGCTTCTTTTTCTTGAGTACTCTTTCTTCAAATGATACACAATATTACGGAGAAGGCATACCTGTTAAAGACGATCCAAACTCATTTCAAAGTGAATACTTCATACATTTTAGCTCAAAGGAAGGGCTTCTCGAGGATTTCAAATTTTTGATGATTCATGAATTATCTGAATTTTATCATAAAAATTATGCAAAAGACACAGAATATCATACAATGTGGATATTAATAGGAAAAAGAGAACAGTAGTTCAAAATACAGCTATTATTCCTTCAAATCTGGTAAAATCGTATCCATTTATCTGTGGATTCCATGTTACACGTGCTGCTTTAAGAGAAAATTTTATTCACATTGAAAAGTAAAAAACCCTCCACCAATAATAATCTCTAACTTTAGTAAAATCTATGACTTAAAAATTATTAATGAATTTTATTTATATTGTAAATTCTTATCTTATATTAGATATTACTGTAAAAAATTAAACTTGGAAAAATATTCATGAGTTTTAGAATTGAAAGTAAAGAGCAATTTGTCGAATTATGGACTAATATTTACCAAACCGAAGGTAAACCTGATTGGTCGCATATCCTCCCATATTATGACGACAAGATATATTTTCGTGATACTATTCAAGAAATTCGAGGTATAAAAGAATTTAAAGCTATGACTGTAAGATTAGTTGAGCGATCTAAAAATTTAAGAATGAAAATTGTCAACATTCTTTTTGAAGGGAACATCATTTTTTTTGAATGGGAGATGGGATTAAGTTTTAAGAAAACTCCTGATTCGAAGATATTCGGGGTAAGTCGCCTGAAATTGAATGATAAGGGAAAAATCATAGAGCAAAGGGATTATTATGATCTCTGGGGTGATATCATGGATAATATTTCATTTTTAGCTAAAGGGTATCGAAAGTTCATGAGAAAATTGTTCGGGTGATTTGCTTGAATAAATATTTAAAAGAATATTTTAAATATTCTTTTTTTTGGCGCCAATTGGGCCAAATGCGGAAGAATAAAAAGGCAGAGGTAAAGGAATGCCAAGATGACTTTAAAGAAAAGTTAGTTGTGATAACGGGCGCGACATCTGGAATCGGTTATTGTACTGCGAGAAAGTATGCTTCACATGGAGCTAATCTTCTTCTAATAAATCGAAATGAAGAAAAATCGATAAAAGTTTGCGAAGAAATTCGTCAAGATTATGGAGTAGAATGTGAATATAAGATTGCGGATTTTACCCGCATTTCTGATTTAAAGAAAGTTGGATATGAACTTTTAGATTCAGATATAAATGTTGATGTTTTTATCCATAATGCAGGCGTTTATTCTACTAAAAAAATATTTACTGAAGATAATATCGAACTTGTTTTCCAAGTAGATTATCTTGGGTCTTTTATTCTAAATTATATATTAAAGGATAAATTAAAAGCCCAAGGTAATACAAGAATTATATTTGTAAATTCTGAAGGTCACCGCTTTGCTCTTCTTGGATTGAGTTTAGATGATCTTGAGTATGAAGAGCATCATTATTCAGGTTTGCGTAGTTATGGGAAAGCCAAAATAGCTCAGCTTCTTTCAATGATTTCATTTAACGAATATTTCAAAGATAGTGGAGTATTAATAAATGCAATGCATCCTGGGAGTGTAAAAACAAACATGGGAGAAAATAATGGAAGAACTTATCGATTTTTTAAACATCATTTAATTGATCGAGCAGCAAAATCACCTGAGATATCCGCAAAAGCTTTATACTATCTCGGTGTGTCAAAGGAAATGAATGGAGTGAGCAGTAAGTTTTACCGTCTTACTGCAGAAGAAAAACCTGCACCTCCTGCTTTGGATAGGCAGGTCGCAGAAGAGCTGTGGGATTTAAGTATAAAATTAGGCGGTTTAGCATGACGACTACAAGCCATGAGGTGATCATTGTAGGAGCAGGGATGGCGGGGTTAACTGCTGCGGCTTATTTATCAAAGGCGGGATATGATGTTCTTTTAATTGAAAAGAACGAAACTTGTGGTGGCCTGCTAAGTTCAATCCAAAAAGATGGTTTTGTTTTTGATATGGGTCCGAGGTCCATTGAAAATTCAGGAGCCGTGCTACCCTTTTTAAATGACCTTGGAATTTCACTTGAAATGCTTAAAAGTCCGGTTTCGATTGGTATTGAGAATGAAATTTTACACTTCACGTCAAATGAAAGTATATATGAATATCAATCCCTATTAGAAAAGCTGTATCCTGATAACAAAGAGGAGATTGCCGCAATTTTCTTGTTAATCGAAAAAATCCTGAAAGATATGGCCATTCTAAACGAGATTGATAATCCGATTTTCAAAGACATGAAAAACATAGGTTATCTTGTTAAGGAGCTTCTTCCGTATTTGGGCAAGTTCCTTCTTGCTATTCGCCGGATAAATCGAAGGAATGATCCAGTTGAAGATACTCTAAAAAAAATGACTTCAAACCAATCACTTATCAATATTATGACGCAACATTTCTTCAAGAGCACGCCTACTTTTTTTGCCCTAGGTTATTTTCACACTTACCTCGATTATTATTATCCAAAGGGAGGTACGGGCATAATTCCAGAAGGCATCGTGCAAAAAATCATTGAATGGGGAGGATCAATTTTATATGGTACAGAAATACACGAGATCATTCCTTCTGAAAACAAGTTAACTGATATCAATGGAAACACGTTTAATTATGAAAAACTTATTTGGTGCGCGGATTTAAAATCTTTGTATCGATTTCTTACATTCCGTGATTTAGAGGAAAAAGTTTCTCGAAAGATATCAATTCAAAAAGATAAATTGCTATCAAATCGAGGCGGAGATTCAGTCTTTTCTTTATTCCTAGGGATAGACGAACCTCTCGAAAAATTTCAATCGATTTCGAACGGTCATTTTTTTTATACTCCATCAAAAGAAGGTTTAGGAGAATCAACTTGGACTACTTTAAGAAAAATTATTAAGAATTTCGAATCAACTCCCAAAGAAGCCATTATGCATTGGTTAGACGATTATTGCCAATTAAATACTTATGAGATTTCCATTCCAGGGCTTAGAGACCCCACCTTAACTCCAAAAGGAAAGACTGGATTAATAGTGAACATTTTCTTTGAATATGATCTCATGAAAAAAGTCCAAGAGGGAGGATGGTATGAAGAATTCAAAATAGAAGTCGAGAATCGCATGTTAGAGATTTTATCAAAATCCATATACCCGAAAATCAAGGATAAGATTCTCTTTCGTTTCTCTTTAACACCCGTCAGCATTTCAAACAGAGTAGGAAGTTCTGAAGGAGCAATAACAGGTTGGACGTTTGAAAATCCCATCCCTGTGGTTCAAAATATCCTTAAAATGACTACATCTGTAAAAACTCCTATTCCAAATATACTCCAAGCTGGTCAATGGGCATATAGTCCTTCTGGAATACCCATTGCGATCCTTACAGGATTAGCAGCTGCCAAGAATTTAATGAAAAATAAAAAATGAAGTTTTTACCCAACCTTATAGTAAGAGTAGTATTAGTAAAAATACATTTATACTGATAAGTATTAGGTAAGAAAGTATGACCATTCCATAAATAGGTTTTTTTATATCCTTACCCGACATAGCTTTAAATCCAGTTCTGCTGAGGAAAGATTTTATTTGATGATCTAAGTCCTTTTGATTTTTAACCGAATATTTTTCCAGATCTTGCTTAATAATGAAGTGTTGACTATAAGGAAAGATAATAGCGTTTACTGGTTTAACAGGATCAATAATTTTACCCAGATAGGAGTTTGCTTTGATTGAAACATGTTCTAGAGGTATGTTTACCGCTTCTTTCACCATATCTGAGTTAAAAATCAGGCTGAAAGGCTCTGAAAAATCACTTTTTATCTCACCGCCATAATCAACAATAAGATTTCCTTCAATCCAGAGAGATTCGTCCAATTCCTTTGAATCTCCTTTTTCTAAGTCAACCGATACAATGAATTCTTTATTATTGGTAGGATTCTTAATATCAACCAGTAACTCCCCAGAGTATGTGGTTGTATACACGGCTGGATCACAACTGTACCCACAAAATCCATTCTTTGGGTCATAGCTATTAGTATTCGTTTCATAATCACAAATGATCCACGATAACATCCCGGTTTCTTTGTTGCGAGCAATAATATAAAACTCGAGTCGCATGCCTATAAATCCTGATGTTCGAGCGGTAAATACGCTTGCAATTGCCATGGGAAACTTTGCATCGTTCTTAAAAAATGGAGCTTCTGCTAGTTCATATCCCTCGGGGAGCATCTCTTGCGCTGCTGAAGGATTTGTTATCTTAAAAGATAGAAATAAACTATAGGGATCTACTATGAATCCCATATAAGGAACTTTTTTCTGGCCCTTCTTTGTAAATTTATGTTGTGTTTTTTTAGGAAGAGCTTTACTGAAACTGCTCAAAAAACTAATGGCAGTTACATCTACAGGTTTTACAAGAGATTCTGTCTTTTTTATAAAATTCCTGTATTCTTCTTGGTTCATTACATAAACCTTGGTTTTTTTTTTTCAAATCCATCTTCATAGATTAATTATCAATAAAATAATTACGGAAATAAAGATTAGAATAAATAAAGAGACATTTATTAATAACATTTTCTGTATACCTCTTGTTGAAAAGGTTTTCATTTCTTTCATATCTGCAATTTTGTTATAATTATCGATCATGTCATTGATATCTTTGATATAGGTACGACAGCCTGGACTGTCGGCAATATAGTGCTGAGCGAAGGGGAAACATAACACCTTGCATAGTTCCGGCTTTGCTAAATCTGGGAAAAGGTTATTAAACTTTAAGTGAATATCCTCAATAGGAATTTCTAAAGCTTTTTCAACTTCGGCAGGATCAAATATTACGGCAAGTGTATCATCATTTTTATTATCTGAATATTTTTTACTGTGGCCGATCGAGGTATTTCCTAATATCCAAAGGGGTTGATCAAGGTTGCGCATTTTTCCATTTGTAATATTACCCGTTAATATTATTTGTCGGTCAGTTGTGTCTTCTTTAAAATCCAGTAGTATATCTCCCTTTGAGCTAGTCGTATATATAGCATTTTTACTGTTTCTATCTGCAACTCCTACTGAAGGGGCAGCAATTATAGTATTGCTCAGAATATCGATAAAAATCCAGGATATAAGACCGGTTTCTTTATCTTCCGCAATGAGATATGTTTCTAGCCTAGACCCCCAAAAAGTACTTGCTCGGGTATTGAAAACCCCCATTCCCAAATAATGGTCTGGTTCTTCATCCGCAAAAATTCTGGACTTTTTCAACTCATAGCGTTCCGACAATAATGATTTTGCTTTTTCGATATTTTTAAGCTTAAAGAATAAAAACAGACTATAAGGTTCAATTACAAAACCCATGTAGGGAGTCTTTTTTGAAGTCTTAATTAATAGCTTTTTAAAAAGGGAGCGAGGCAAAAGCCGTTTGAATCCTTGGAAGAAGTACAAATGACTAACTTCCTTTGGATCAATTAAGCTTTCCACATTTCTGATAAATTTTTCATCATCTAAAATTTTCATATTTTAAAAAACCTTCAAAAATAGAAGTATTTTCCTATATTAAAGTTTTAAGCATATATTTCATAAATTAAGCTCTAAACTTATTATAATATCCACATTGTGAACAAATTGGAGACATTAGAAATTTTCCCTCTCTTTAGATTAAGATAATATATTATTGGATTACGTATTAGGGTGCATATCTAATATTTAAATTCATTGTATTTTGAGATAATATTATACACTCTCCAATACATTCAAAAATTAATTTGAGTTAATTTTACATCTATCTAAAGGGGAGTAATACTTAAGTCAACGAAAACTGGTCTATAAAAGTTTATTAAACTATCTTTCACTTTTTAAAAATATGAAAGTACAGATAATGACTGATACTAAGTTTGGTAACGGTAAATTATTGGCGGAAGCTCTTAAGAAAGAGTTTCCCAATGAAGTCGATGTTAATATTGCTGATGTGAAGGATGTGTCTCCTGAAAAAATTGCTGAGGATGTTCCCAATGTAATCATTTTAGGAGGAGCAATACGAATGTTTAGAGGAGGTCCAAAATCGAAGAAATGGATAACAGACCTAAATAAGGTACTGAAAAAATCTGGTAAAAAACTTCAATGCGGGACTGGCTTTTTAACCCACGCAATGCCAACTGATAAAGTTCAGGGATTTGCTAAGAAGTATCTAGATAAAATAGAAAACATGTCGATGATTGAAAGCACTTATTCCGAATTGTTAACCGCTCGAGTTAAAGACCAAAAAGGTCCGATCCTTCCTGAAGAAATGGAAAAAGCAAAAGGTTATATCAAGGAATTTGTCGATTGGATTCAAAAGTAATAAATAAAAAATAGAAGAAATGATAATTATTTTTTTAATTAATTTTATTTAGTTCAAAGAATTTGTTATAACTCCATTTTTAGTAGTTTTTTCTATTGATTTATATATTGTTGTTGTTCTTTTTATTATCCAAATGCTTGAATTTTAGTATAATTACAAATAAGAATATCCCAATCGTAATAGTAAACAAAAAGATGTTATATCCACTAATTTGTAGATCAGGAAATAAGTGTAAGTTTTTAATTAATAAGAAATCCGAATTGCTTGGTGTATGAAGTCTCACAGATGCCCCTGCATAAATATTTCCATCAATATCTCTAACTATTTCTGGTCCATATCCTCCCTTGTAGAATTTTAAAGATCTACTCCATTGTAAAGTTCCATTGGTATCATATACAACTATGCTATATTTATCATTTTTCGTTCCTGCAAGATATAGGTTTTCTGATGGATCTATAAGCATAGATTCGCAGCTATCAGACGATGCACTACCCCAAGTTCTATTCCATTGAAACAATCCAGATTTATTATATTTTACTAAGCAGAAATCTGTAAATCCCGCATTGTAGCTATTCCCAGCTAAGTATATATTTTCTAAAGAATCGAATACAATTGCTCGACAAAATTCACTATCAATATCCCCCCAAGTTTTATTCCATTGTAAGTCTCCAGTACTATTAAATTTCACTAAGCACATATCAGAATTTCCTGCTCCGAAACTTTGAGTATCTCCTGCAAGAAATATATTATCTGATGAGTCTAATGCCATAGCCCAGCAAAAATCATTATAAGGTCCCCCCCAAGTCCTATTCCATAGAAAGTTCCCCAAATTATCATATTTCACGAGACAAAAATCTTCATTATTCGGTCCTGAATTTGATCCACCTGCTAAGTAAATGTTTTCAAGAGAATCTAATCCAATGGCGTAGCAACAATCATAACCATCTTTTCCGCCATCCCAAGTTTTATTCCATTGGTAATTTCCTAAGGCATCAAACTTTATAAGGATCATATCAAAATGGATTGAGTCGCTATTACTAATTTCACCTGCTAGATAAATATTATCTGATGAATCAATCGCAATTGCGCAGCCTCGATATGAAGAACCTTCAATTGTTTTATTCCATTGATAATTTCCCGCATTATCATATTTAACAAGACATAAAGCATGATAATACCCAGCACTAAAAATTTCTATCACTCCCCCAAGGTATATATTATTTGATGAATCTAATGCAATCGCGTAGCAATAGTCATCCCCATTTCCTCCCCAAACTCGATACCATTTATCATTATCAGCCCGCCCATACTCCAAGGTAAAACTAAAACTCAAAAAAATGAGACTAAATAAGATTAGACTTTTAATAATCTTCTTCATATAGATTTCCCATTTAAGGTTATTTACCTTTTCAATATGGACTTGAATATTTAAATATTTTGCACCTAAGAATGCTTTTTAGTTAAAAATCATTTTTCGAATAGACTTTTTTTATTTAACCGTCATTAAAATAAAGATGTTTTAGACATATTTGTATATTTTATCCATTGTTGGATAACCCGAAAAAAAGAGATTTCTCCAAGAATCAAATAAAAATTCTTAAATTGTATTAATAAATTAATTTCGTATAAAAGGATGATTTTTTATTATGAGAAAAGATGAAAAAATCAATATTTATCTTGATAAAATTGAAGAACTTGAAGAAATTATACTGAGATTAGAAGATCTTATCCCAGTGGAAGATGTTAAAAAGAAAAGTAGAAAAAGGAAAAGGATGGATTCAAAACTCGCCTTTGAACTCGATGAAAAAGATAAGAAATTTAGAGATTTAAAGGATAAAATGGGTTTCTTAAGAAAACAAAATTCACAACTCCGACAAGAATTAGAAA
>Ga0114922_10006011_pt1 | contig 11150 bp, 11 predicted proteins | sample AartaG_FD_100975 | JGI IMG/M metagenome (GOLD analysis project Ga0114922, IMG submission 100975) | Deep subsurface microbial communities from Aarhus Bay to uncover new lineages of life (NeLLi) - Aarhus_00045 metaG | ecosystem: Environmental > Aquatic > Marine > Oceanic > Sediment | place...
CACCACGCAATGGACGTGTGGTTACCCTACACGAACTGTGGTATCGCTACGTGCCTGAATCGGGCAATTGGCACGGTGGGACTTTCACCCACTGGACTATGGCCTTGTCGGCCGCTACCCATGTGCCAGACCAAAACCCTCCCACTTCCTTCGGCCTTCGCCTCGTCAGTGGGTCCTTGCAGGTTGCTGCCAGCCCCTGCTGGGAGTTGGCCCTTCCCGACATTATCTCTGCAATCCTTGCGCAGGTGCTTGGACCCCTACCCCGCAGTGTTCCCCTGGTGCATTTGCTCGCTTCTTCCCAGGAGACAACGGCCTCACATCCAACGTCATACGTTCGGCACACTGGAAATACCCCTACAATGCAACTTCAACAGGGAAGTCATTCTCGGGGCTGCAGTCATTCTCTAATGTTCAGGCTCCCACGCTCGTTAGCCCCCCAGGTTGCACCTACCGCTGAAGCCATGCCTATCGGCAGGTCTTCAGAGCAGCCGGGACATTTACACCACGCATAGCTCGGTTCGTTACCTGCCCCGAGATGTGGCATCACTACGTATCCGACACGAGCAACTGATACGGCTGGACTTTCACCAGCTGGATTGCAGCCTTGTCGGCTGCTCCGACGTTGTTGACTATGTTGAATTACGCCTTCAATTGCCTGGAATCACTTCGCCTTTAGTCGTTTGCTCCTGCCGTATTTAGCATTTTCTTCCTTGATATCAAAACCAATCTTTCTTTAGCCACAGACAACCGCTGACAAGCACAGACAGATCTCTCGCAGAGCCCACAGAGACACAGAGTTTGTTGAACTGAATTCTTGAGAGGAGAATTCAGTTCAAACCGCCTTCCCGCTGAAGCGGGAGGAAATCCGACGACAGTTCACAAGCAAAAAATAAGAAGCAAATTAGCTCAACGTGTTATTATTCTTGACCCTCTGGTGTTGCCGGCAACTCGCCTCGTTCGAGTCGTGCCTTAGCCAACATAATAGCCTCATGAAGTTTTTGCTGCAACAGCTTACGTGGCGGCAGCTCGGTCAAATAGGCCGCTACCCTGATCCCGCTCTTGCTCAATTGTAAAAGCTTCACATGTTCTTCCGACTTGTCGGCACACAGAATCAGACCGATTGGCGATTTCTCCCCCGGTTGCTTCTCGTATTTTTCCAACCAGCGAAGGTATAGCTCCATCTGCCCTTTGTGCGCCGCCTTGAATTTGTCCAACTTGAGTTCAATCGCCACGAGCCGCCGCAATTTGCGATGATAGAATAGCAGATCGAGGTAATAATCCTCATGATCCACCGTGATTCTCTTTTGGCGGGCTACGAACGTGAACCCAACCCCGAGTTCCAGGATGAATGTTTCCAATTCCCGAAGAATCGCCGCTTCGAGGTCTTTCTCGCTGTAGGTATCCTTTAGGCCTAGAAAATCGAGGAAATAGGGATCGCGAAAGACCAGATCTGGCGTGAGCTTGTCTTCCTCTCGCAAAGCGGCCAGTTCCTGTTTGGCAAGTTTGGCGGGCTTTTTGGAAAGGGCGGTACGTTCGAAAAGCATTCCGCTGATTTTCTTTTCAAGGATCCGGGGTGCCAACAGGGGGTGCCAACAGGGACGTTCATAAGTAAATAACTAGTTCGACCAAGTAGTTGATATTTATTGTGTTTAGCTATCCGTTCTCCCTGGCTTACCGCATACCCCCACCAAGCTGGCTCATACTAACGCGTCTGCCCAGTTCCGACAACCCATATCCTAACTCTCTGACAGCCCAGTAGCAAAACAAGCTCCTGGCTTCAACTCGAATCTTTTCCCGACTCTTTAAATAGGCTCCCATTGCAATGGCAAGTTGGTTCTTTAGTTATTTACAGCGGTTATGACACTTACTTATTTATTTATGAACCTCCCTATTGGCTCTCCTTAAAATGGTCTTCCAGGACAATTCATAATTCGTCCGAGATCACCCGCCACGAGGGCTTGTGCGGAACATACATGACTCAGCTACCATTTTCAAATCCAAGCCGGGCCTGATTTGCGGCTGTCCCTTGCGCTCGGGTGCATCGAGTTGTTAGATTGGCAACGCATATAACCAGAATAACAGGTCAATTGGGCTTACTCGATCTCAAAAGGAATAATCCAAGATTACCACCACTAACAATCTTCCTTTTCTCTACAAACAAATCATGCGCGTCTATCAAGTTTAGAAGTCCCTGGCTGGCCACGAAGCTACGATAATTCCTGAAATGCTCTCTTCCACCTGCTATTTCAAAGAAGAGAATAAGGGCTTTATGAAGCCAACCTTCTGGAAAGCGAATTGGACCGGGGTGAAAATCAATAAGTAGCATGCGGCCATCTTGTTTCAGAACCCGAACCATATCGCTCATTGCGGCGGGGCGTATTGAACTAGGCATCTCGTGCAAAGTCAGCATCGCAATAACCAGATCGAAGAAGCCATCTGAATAAGGCATTTGCGATGCATCTCCCAATCGAAGTCGCACACGATCGCCCAGTTTCCCGCGGGCTTCCTCCAACATTCCAGGGGATAAGTCTATTCCATGCACCTCACATCCCGCTCTATAGTACAGATATAGATTCGTCCCAGTTCCACACCCGACATCAAGGACACGCATCCCTTCCTTGGGAGGATACATCTTCAAACCCATCTGTCTTATTGCTTTGCTGAATGGCTCAACCCAAGTATCGTAGGATTTTGCGATCTTACTATACGGATCTCCGGTCATTTCGCGCCCCACGGAATAGAAGCAATTAAATACGACATTCAGAATGACTAGAAGGCTTGAATGCAGAATTGGCAATCTAATGCAGAACTGAGCCACCGGCCCAGTCGTCTAAAATGGGCTACGCTGTATCCCGGTTGGCTCCAGTGATAGGTATTTATGAACTACGCGGCACATAAACGAGATACCTTCAGCTCGCGGCGATGTTGCTCTGCTTGCCATAGATCATATTGTGAAGGTTCAAGGCATAATGTCTTAAGAATTTCTCCCGGATGTGGGGGATTGTGCATCTGCATGATTTCACCTCAATGGTAGTTTTAGTTCAACGCCGGGTTAGGCGGCTCTTGCCTTATGACAATAACACTAACTGCCCAACAGTTCAACCTTGTCATAGACTTCTGTAAGGGCCAGATTACAGCCAATGGAAGTCAGTTCGAGGGTGTCTTCCAGACGATTTGTCTCTGAGAGCAACCAGCGGTTGTCCGGTTGTCGAACAAAATACTCCACGTGGTGTTTGTCCTGCGCAATCAGCACATACTCGATAAAGGATTCGAGCATGCGGTACTGCTCAAATTTTCCACCCCGGTCGTAGTCTTTGGTTGACTCGGATAGTACCTCAACGATCAGCGTCGGATTGAGGAGTGTGTCTTTGTGATCGTCATTAAACTGAGGCTCACCACACACTACAATGACATCAGGATAGGTATACAGCCCGGTGGCACTGACCTTCAACCGCAAGTCTGTGGAATAGACGGTGCAGGGACGGCTTTTCAGTTGCCCACGAAGTTCAGACACAACATTCGTCACAATGAGGACATGCTGTGGAGTTGCGCCCGACATCGCAAATATTTCACCGTTGAAGTACTCGCTCTTGCACTCAGCCTTCCTCTCGAGGGCCAAGTATTCTTCAGGAGTAAATCGGGTTTTAGGCTGCAAAGACATAATTTCCTCCGTACAGAAGATATAGCAGACAGGTACCACGTTTTATCAAGAATAACAAGCCGTAACCCGGACAAGCCGGAACCAAAAAGGAATTAATCACGAAAACACCCCGGTACGATGGTTTCCACCTACAGGGCAGGCGAAATGACGAAAGCACGAAAAAAATGAGTTTCACAAAACTCAAAAGGCCAAAGCTCGTTTAGGAAGATGTCAGGAAGTTACCGGCCTTTGCCTAAAGGATCAATTGTAATTATAGGTTATAATAGATAGGCTTATTATCTTTCTAAAGGCAAGGGCAGAAATAAATTGACAAAAAATGACCGATATGCTTAATACCCGCCAACATTCTTCTCAAGAGGACTGAGCACTCAACAGGTAAAAGGAGGTGGTAAAGGATGGATAAAAAGGCCCTTCTCAATACCAGGGAGGTCGCCCATTTTTTAGATATCAATGAAAAAGTGGTCTATAACCTTATTGCCGACAAGGGACTCCCGGCCACCAAGGTGACGGGAAAGTGGCTTTTTCCCAGACATCTTGTGGAACAATGGCTGGAGAACCAGACCATCAACTATCCGAAAGTTGCAAGTCCTCTTCCCCCTTATCATGGCTTGCTGATTATAATCGGAAGCAACGATATCCTCCTGGACAGAACCATTTCACTTTTCAATCGGCTTTATCCGGAGCATGAGGCCGTCTTTGGCAATGTGGGAAGTCAAGGCGGGTTAAAAGCCCTGGGCCGCGGCCTGTGCCACATAGCCTCGAGTCACCTTTTGCAGGAAGACGAAGAGGAATACAACTTTGACTTTGTGCTCGAGGAACTTAAAGGGGATTTGCCGGCAGTGGTAAATTTCTGCAAGAGAGAACAAGGTCTTCTGATTGCCAAAGGAAATCCCAGGGCAATGCAAAGCATTTCGGATCTGGGGCAGCCAGGGATAAAAATCGCTAATCGCCCACTTGGAACAGGCACACGTCTGCTTCTTGACCTGGAACTTCAAAAGGCTCGCATCAAAGGGGCGCAAATTGAAGGTTATGAGCGCGAATTTCGCAGCCATTTGGATGTGGGTCTTGAAGTGCTGTCCGGACGATCCGATGCGGCTCTTGCCATTAGGCCCGTTGCGACCCTTTTGGGATTGGATTTCATTTCCCTTCGCTGGGAACGCTACGATCTTCTCATTTCCAAGGACCGATTTTTTGAACAGGGAGTCCAGCTTTTTTTAGGCCTTCTCCATGAACCTTCCTTCCGGGAACTGGCTCAGGGGTTGGAGGGCTACGACCTGGGTTTGTGTGGCAAGATGGTTTTTCCACAACAATCCAAACGGAATAACGAGGAATGAACGTAATGGTTCACCGCAGAGTGCGCAAAGGCCGACTTCGCCACAGTAGCCCTGGCTACGACGGCTGAAAACGCAGAGAGAATGGGACAATGACGAGGTTTGAGAATTTGCTGAAAAGAATACTGGTTGTTACCTTCCTGGCCGTAGGGGCTCTTTTTCCCTTTCCTGTTGACGCCGAACCCGAGGGAAAGCTCATAATCTTCCATGCCGGCAGTCTAACAGTGCCCTTCGCCAGTATGGAAAAAATCTTTGAAGCAAAGTATCCCAAAGTGGACGTGCTCCGTGAGGCAGGCGGGAGCACAAAGATGGCACGGATGATTTCAGAACTTCACAAGCCTGCCGACATCATTGCCTCTGCGGACTTTGCCGTGATAGACAAAACCCTGGTTCCCGAGAACGCTCAATGGAATATCCGTTTTGCAACCAACCAATTGGTTCTTTGCTATACGGAAAACAGTTGCTTTGCAGACGAGGTCAATGCCGATAACTGGCACGATATTCTGAGCCGAAAAGGAGTCATCTGGGGACACTCGGATCCCAACCTGGACCCCTGTGGTTACCGAAGCCTCATGGTGCTCCAACTGGCGGAAATATACTGCCATCAGCCCGGACTATATGACCGGTTGATGGCGAACCGCCCGAAAAAAAACGTGAGGCCGAAATCAGTGGAATTGGTTTCCCTGCTACAGACCGGACATATGGACTATGCGTGGGAGTATCTTTCCGTTGCCGTTCAGCATGGTCTGAAATATATCAAGCTTCCCAGTGAGATCAACCTGGGCGATTACAAATATGATGATTTCTACAAACAGGCCTCGGTGAAAGTGACCGGAAAAAAACCCGGCACATGGATCACTCGAACGGGAAAATCCTGCACCTATGGCATCACCATACTGAAAGATGCTCCCCACCCGGAAGCTGCGGTGGTCTTTTTAGAGTTCTTGATGGATTCCAAAGGCGGCCTGAAGATTCTAAAGGAGATGGGACAACCTCCCTTTATCCCCTGCCGGGTCCCCACAGCAGAGATGAAAGCCCAGCTACCATCACCACTACAGAAATGGGTCGAGGCAAGAGATTAGGAGGGGCATGAAAATACAAAAACCCATTGAGCCATTCTTCTGGCTGACTTTTGTTTGTAGTTCTGTTGTTGTGGCCTTTATTCTTCTTCCTTTGATCCAGATGATCGTCCAACCCTCTTTCCAAGACCTTAAGGAAACCCTTAAAGACCCGGATGTCCGTCGTTCTATTTGGCTAAGTGTCTACACATCCGGGCTGGCAGCCTTTATTTCTTTTACAATTGGGACTCCTTTTGCTTATCTCCTTGCCCGAAAGGATTTTCTGGGCAAGAGATTTGTTGAGAGCATCATCGATCTTCCCATTATGATTCCGCACCCCGTCGTGGGAATTGCCATTCTGGGCATAGCCGGGAAAAATCACTGGCTCGGACACCTGATGCACCAGGTCGGGATACACGTCATGGGAACGGTCACTGGAATTGTGGCGGTGCTGACCTTTGTAGGGCTGCCATTTTATGTCAACACGGTCAAGGCAGGATTTGAAGCCATCCCGGTGCGATTGGAAAATGTCTCCAGGAGTCTCGGAGCTTCCCTCACCAGCACGTTTTTGCGCGTGACCTTTCCCCTTGCGTGGCGCTCCATTCTGGTAGGGATTATCATGTGTTGTGCAAGAGCGATCAGCGAATTTGGAGCCGTTATTATCGTGGCCTATCACCCCATGATCGCACCGGTGATGATTTATGAACGCTTCACGGCCTATGGCCTGAAATATTCTCAGCCTGTGGCTGTCTGGCTCATACTGGTTTGCCTCGTGCTATTTCTCCTCTTGAGAATTTTCTCTCTGCCAAAAGAGAACCAAACATGATCGAGATAGAAAGCTTGCGCATTGAGCTGTCTGGTTTTGCTCTGCAAGAGATCGACCTCTCAATTAAAGATGGGGAATTCTTCACGCTTCTGGGTCCGACAGGTGCGGGAAAGACCCTGATACTGGAAGCAATTGCCGGCGTCGTTCCTATCACCAGCGGACGCATCCGGGTGAAGGAGCGGGACATTACCGATCTTCCCCCTGAGCATCGCGGCATCGGGATCGTGTACCAGGACTATGCCCTCTTCCCCCACCTCTCCGTTTTGGCAAACGTCACCTACGGCTTGAGTTACCAGAGAACTGATCCACAAGCCTCCACAAAGTGGGTGGAGTGGCTCATGGAGCGGCTGGGACTCCAGCCACTGGCTCACTGCTCCATTTCCTATCTAAGCGGCGGGGAAAAGCAGCGAGTGGCCCTTGCCCGTGCCCTGGCTGTGAATCCTTCCGTGCTGCTTCTGGATGAACCGCTCTCCGCCCTGGACCCCAATTTCCGCGAAGAGATTCGGGGCGTTCTGAAAAAACTCCACAAAGAGGTGGGAATCACCTTCTTGATGGTCAGCCACGATTTTGCCGAAGTGCTGTTCCTGGGCCAACGCACGGCCATCCTCAACCGCGGGAAAATTGAACAGACTGGCCTGGTCTCTGAAGTCTTCCAACGGCCGGCCACTCCTTTTGTGGCTGAATTTGTGGGCATGAAAAATGTCTTCCCGGCCACCTTTAGAGACACCAAAGCCGTGGTGGATGACCTGGAGTTATACCTCCAGAGTCCACCCGAAAGAGACAAGCGCTACGTGGCCATCAGGGCTGAAGATATTGTGATAAGCAAAGAAAAGGTTTCCGGAAATGGCATTAACGTCTTTCAAGGCAAGGTATTAGAGCTGACCGATCGCGGCATCTACCACGAGGTTGCGGTCAGGACGGGAAATGTCATCTTCAGGGCAATACTCACCAGGGGTGCTCTCTTTGAAATGAAGCTCCCGGAAGGGAAAGACGTCCACATTGCGATCCGATCGTCTGCCATCCACGTCTTTTAATCCGAAATATAATTCCACGTCCTTGGGGCGTGGTCAGAGTCAAATGGCTCTGCCCGCACGAATTGGCCTGCCCTGGCACGGGCGGGGTAAACCCGCCCCTACGCTACGTAGGGGCGGCTTTATGCCGCCCGTTTGATTCCAGGGTCGGGGCCAGGGAGTACTGGCCTCCGGCTTGTAGAGCCTACGCCTGGAGAGAGTGATGGGTTAGAAACACCCAGCGTAAGGCGAGGGGATCAAGGCGAACGGCTTCCGGCTCGGAGAGGGAAAGATGTTTTGCCTTGCGCCTTATGCTTGCAAAAACCCCATGTAGCCCCTGACTGAATTGGCCATGAAAAATCTTTCCCTCTTTTGTGTATCAGGGTCCATGAGCTTAAAGGCCTCTAAATCAGGATCCTTTTCCAGGAGGCTATCCATACATCTCATCGTGAGATCACTAGAACCGGCTGACATCTCTTTCTGGATAATCTCTTTCCATCTCAAAACCTGAGCCCGGAACCGCTTCAGCATCTGGCGAGAGTTCGGGGCGTCTCCAAAATGGGCATAGCATATACGCTGGTCACCCAAGGCTATCAATTTGTCCACGCTCTCCAGAAAATCTTTCAGGAAAAATCTGGGAGGGGTGGCAGGGCGCAGGTAATCCGTATCCTGGACGGAGAAATAGTTACCACCAGCCTCCCCTGCAAAGAGATTTCCACTGTAACTAAAACTGAGGTGGTGAGGAGCATGACCGGGAGTCTCAATGACGACAAGGTTTTTTATGTGTGCCTGTGTGTGGGGGATACACTTCTCCTCTTTTACGGGTTGAAGAGGACCAAAGGCTTCAGCGATCTCTCCAAGAGCCTTTTGGCTGCCTTCCCATAGCTTAGAGGGATCTACGAGATGCCTTATCCCTTTGTCGTGACATACTACCCGGGCCATCGGGAAATGCTCCAGGAATTCGGCCAGTCCACCTGCATGATCGATGTGTATATGTGTGAGCAGTATGTAATCCACCCTCTCCATGTTCATCTTCATAAGGGCCTCTATCAACTTGCCCGCTGAATTGGCTGGCCCCACATCCACCACCAGATTGATATCTCCCCTGTATACCCACGAGCCGATGAAATGATCAAAACCCGGGATTTTTTGCTTAATCTCTATAAGCATGCAATCATGCTCTTTCAACAGACGCCTCCCATTGGATCATGCCGGCTTTTGGCCCTTCAGTTTGATACCATACACCTTGTGTTCAAAGGGATGAATCGTGGGTAATTTTTGAAAGAGCCAGCTTTCAAAGATCTTCTTGTCGTCCTCGCGGATGACTACCTTGACAGCGGGGTTTTTAGGTTCATTGGAAAGAGAAGTTATCCCCTTTGGAGACATTGAAAAATCAGGGAGAAAGGCAAGCACGTCAATCTTTATCCTGGTGTTTGGAATGACGAAGCTTTTGTTAATATCAACAACATAGTCTTTCTGTTCATTCGTTTGTTTGTTGGCAACCTCTATTACGACAGCCTTCCATTTGCTCCGAACGTCCGGAGACACGGACACCGGGACATGGTCTTTCTTTGCCCGAGGTGAAGCCGCTTTTTCCGGTTGCATCTTCTGTAGAGCTTCCATCATTTCCTTGGGGTACTCTCCTCCCATGTCAGGAGGCATCTGCTTTTTGTCCAATGAAGCCGATTCCTCAACATGCGGCCCAATAGGCGCTGCCGACCCCTTTTGAGCCTTCTCTTTGTCCTCTTTTTTCTGGCATCCGAGACCAAACAAGACCACCCAGACGATGAACGGAACAAAAACAATCAGTGCTTTTCTAAGTGTAGCCATTATTCTGCCACCTCCATAATTTGAGTATATTACACATCAAGTGTCAAAGTTGGATCAAAAACGATTATTAATGTGGTATAGATCTGTATATCCCGAAACGCCTTCGGAGTCTTCCCTTATCGCATCACGCCCTTTTAGTAAAGTGTCACTGTGTAAGGCGGTCGGAATTTTACCATGAAAGACCATTGTAACCGTTCACGGGTTCAATGGTTTAGGGGTTCATGGTTCAGTTAAAAGAATAGAGGTCAGAGGTCAGAGGTCGGAGGTCAGAGGTCGGACTTCTGACTTCTGACTTCTGACTTCTGATTTCTGACTTCTGAACGGTGAACTCTGAACCTGTGAACGCCTACCTTTGTTCTTGACATTCTCAACGTTAGGGCATAGGCTGATTACTAACTAGTGCCCATCCGTTAATGAATTTTCACATGACGGGCACTATCGTCAGTTTCCAATTCAGAAATGAGCAATTTTTCGCAAGGTCAAGGACAATTCCGCAGGACAGCGGAATTGGACAGCCGTCAGGCTGCCCGCAAGGGCGAGGGGCATGGATGCCCCGAGTCAACTCAAGGGATTGCGCGGAGGCGTACATGCGTACGCCGCACAAGCGATCCCGCAGATTGACGCCGAGATTGCGGAAAAGGGCCATTTCTGGATGGAAACTAACTAACGAAGAGTGCGGGCAAACAATTTGATCCGCAGAATATTTAAACAGAACTCTTTGTTTGGAGATTTCCGCTATGGAATCGATATTGATCTACGATACAACACTCAGGGATGGTGCGCAGGGAGAAAAGATCAATTTTTCTGCTGAGGACAAACTCCGGATCGCCCAAAGACTCGATGCCATGGGTATGCATCATATCGAGGGAGGGTGGCCTGGCTCCAATCCCAGGGATGTACGGTTTTTTGAACTGGCCAAAAAGGCGCCCTTTAAACATGCGCGGCTTGCAGCCTTTGGGAGTACGAGGCGACAGAATACGCGCGCTGAAAAAGATCAAAACCTCATAGCCCTTCTTCAGTCCGAAACCCCAGCTGTGACTATCTTTGGCAAGAGCTGGGATCTTCATGTGAAGGAGGTCATTCGCACTACCTTGAAAGAAAACCTGGCCATGATTTATGACAGCGTGGCCCATCTTCATTCTCAGGGCCGCGAGGTCATTTATGACGCCGAACATTTTTTTGATGGCTACAAGAATAATCCAGACTATGCCACGAAAACAATAGAGGCCGCTGTTTCAGGTGGTGCCGATGTGATAGTGCTGTGTGATACAAACGGTGGGACCCTCCCTTTTGAAATACACGAGATCATGGAAAAGATATGTCCGCGTATTCCAGTAAAAGTCGGGATTCATACCCACAACGACTGTGGTCTTGCGGTAGCGAACACCCTGGTGGCGGTCCGCGCTGGCGCTGTCATGGTTCAAGGAACTATTA
>Ga0114922_10006012_pt1 | contig 11150 bp, 4 predicted proteins | sample AartaG_FD_100975 | JGI IMG/M metagenome (GOLD analysis project Ga0114922, IMG submission 100975) | Deep subsurface microbial communities from Aarhus Bay to uncover new lineages of life (NeLLi) - Aarhus_00045 metaG | ecosystem: Environmental > Aquatic > Marine > Oceanic > Sediment | place: Aarhus...
ACCAGGTGCTCCTGATCATAAGCTTTCATTATGTCCCGCAAAGGATACTCCCAGAGGGTATGTCCGTTATAGGCGTCGATTGCACGCAGGGCGTTCAAGCCTTCCACAAAGAGGCGTCCATTACTGAACAGAGGTCCTACTCTGCGGCCGTGGCGCGAGGGCATTGCTAAATCACTATCCCTGAACCAGAGCATTTCTAACAGGCCTTTAACCAGTTCATCAGAGGAGGTCAGAGTGTTTGCCGGGTCGTGGTAAAGGTGGCTCCATTCAGGATCGGCGCCGGTGAGCGCTCCCTGCCTGGTGATTTCCATTGCGCCTGGTCTGCCGATGCAGCTCACTCCGCCCCAGGGCCGCAAGATTCGATTCACCTCCTCGCTACTTAATGCAGTGGTTCCACCTTTAACTGACCGGCCTGATACAACCAGGTTGGCAAAGTAGTCCGGATAGGGTGTCCTGCCGGGATCAGCTAAGTGAACGGTTACACGAACTCCATAAAGACCTGCCGAGTCGAGTTTTTTACGCGCCGCAGCTACATTATCAGGGTTCGGGTCAATCGCGTAAATGTGAAGGTTGGTGCGTATGGCCAATTCATAAGCGAGCCTGCCCTCACCACAGCCCAGGTCCAGACAGTACCCATCGGTTACACCGCTCCTGGCAATGATCTCTTCAGCGGCAACGTCAAATGGTGCGTTGTCTCCAAAAGGATAGTTTACAGTTATCGGTATCACCGTCTCAGCTTTCTGGATTTTGCCGGGAACGAAGCAGTAGATCGAGCCACGGTCCGTGCTCACGAACAGGCATCCATCTGCCACTGCAAGCCCCAGCGGCCTGCCATCAACACCTGCGGACCAGACCACTTTCCCTGACCTGGAATCCAGCACAGCAACCTTATTGTTTGTGGTTCCGGAAATGATTTTATCCCCTGCTGCAATGAGCGAGACTCCACCCGGGTGAGCCGGAGTAGGGATAGTCCAGGAAGAGAGATTGAGATATTTTCTAATAACCGTGTTTCCATTCCGGTCTTTCCATTCCCTCTGATACAGAAGATTATCGCGGTCGATACCTTTTACCCCTTCTTTATCCGCATAAATGATATAATCAGGTGTGGCGGCGAGGGCTGTGGAGGGTATTTCATTGTCTGTCACGCGTTCCCCGTTTTCGGCATAAAACATGATTTTGGCAGTTCCGGTGGACATATCTGTCCCACGGCTGTTACCACCATCGGCGAAAAGATAAGGACCGGCTGCCATTATCCGGGATCCGCCATAAGACCTGTTCGCCTGCTGGTGGAAATATCTGAAAAGCCCTTTATCGCGGCTGAAAACAGCCGGAATGGAGCGGCCTGTAGGAACGATAAGGTTATTGTCCGCGGCTGCCAGGTAGCCCTGTGCGGAAACCCCGCTTTTGGCCCGGGCCCCGCCGTGCGGCTTGTCCATTTCAATGGAGCCTGATCTGTCATTAGCCCAGAGTACATTTCCATTCTCAGGATCAAGGGCGTAAAGGTAGATACCGTCTGTGGGCCAGATACCGGCACCGAAATAAACGATGTTATCAGCAATTACAACCCCTCCCCGCGCCGGCCAGCGCGACACCATTCGGTCGTTTCCCAGAATCATGTCATCCCCCCGACCGCCGCGCTTTTTCCACAGAAGTTCTCCATCAACTGCTCTGAGACAGTAAAGGTAGCCGTCATCGCCCACCGCGAAAACACGGTCTTTCCAGAGGGCCGGGGCGAAGCGTACCGGAGACCCGGTGAAAAACCTCCAGCGCTCCTCGCCTGTGGATGCATCCAGGGCGTAGAGCTTGCAATCAGCCGAGCTGCCGAAATAGAGATTCCCATTTGCGATAACCGGCTGGTAAGCGTGATCAAAAGGCATCCGCGTATCAACGCCCTGCCAGGCAGGCCTTGGAGCATGACGGGGATGATAGACCCAGCGAAGAGATAATTTTGAGGTTAATTCTTCTTTCGTATATCCGCTGCGCGCGGCATCTGCGCGGTACTGCGGCCAGTCCCCGGCAAAGGCTTCCATCCGGCTGCAAAAGAGAAAAAGGATTATTACCAATAGCTTATTCATCATATCCTCCACATTTGCTGAAGTATTAATTTGATCGACATCTTATTTTGACCTCCAGAGTTTTCGTATTTCATGGGCCGCCAGCTTGGGATGGCGCTCCCTGGTAAAGAGCCCTTTCCAGTTCAAGGTTACTCTTGTGGTATGCTGGCCGACCTTGAAATCAGCGAAATTCCAGATATGAGCCCCCGCAACATACGGATACTCCCCGGCCACCTCAAGCACGCGCTTGAGCATCTCCACCTGGAATTCCTCGCTCCACATCAGATTGTACTCGCTGTGAAGCCCCGGTACTGTGTCAGCACCGAACTCCGAGATTATAATCGGTTTGCCGTATTTTTTCCAGAAACCCTCTATTTTGGGCCGCAGCATTTCACCAATCTTTTCGTAATGCGAACAGTTGACATACCAGGAGGGATAGTCATTAAAGCAAATCACGTCGAAACTGTCAGCTTCCAGTTCGGTCTCCGGCGAACTGTCGATTACAAAAGTGACCGGCCGGGAGGTATCCAAACTTTTTGCGTGCGTCACAATATCGCGGAAATACCCTTTGCCTGACTCCACATAAGTTTCGCACTCGTTGCCCAGGCTCCAGATAACTACAGACGGGTGGTTATAATCGCGCTGGATCAATTCCTCCACATGCCGCTTGTGATTTAAAGAGAGCTTATCCCGGTCTTTGCTGTTTTTAACCGCATGCATGGAAAGGGTATTGGCTGCGGCTTCATCAATAACCATAAAGCCCCAGCGATCGGCCATCTGAAGGGCTTCCTCGCTGTACGGGTAGTGCGAGGTGCGGAATGAATTGGCCCCTACCCATTTCATCAGTTCGTAATCTTTAACCAGAAACGGCAGGTTAAGTCCCTTGCCGATCACATTGAGATCCTCGTGGCGGCCGAAACCTTTGAGAAAGATTTTTTTGCCGTTCAACAATAACTTACCGCCGGAAATTTCCACGGTGCGGAAACCGAAAGGCAGATTGTAAAGGTCGGCAAGCTCCCCGTTTTTCCAGAGAGTGATCTCGATATCGTAAAGCCTGGGCCTCTCCGGCGACCAGCAGGTGATTTTATCAATGAGCAACTGCTCCTCGACAAAGGTTTTCCCGGGTGGCAGGGATATTTTTTTGCTGAAACCCTTTTCTTTTATATTGACTACCAGAGAATCAGCTTCACCGGAATACGAGAAATTTGCTCTAACCTCGGCTCTGCCGTGCTGGATCGAAACTGTGGTCAACCTGAGTTTTTCAAGCCGGGAAATCCCAGTCGCGTAGATAATTACAGGCCTGTGGAGCCCCATGTAGGGAAAGAAGTCGTAGTGGACATTCGGGAAGTTGCCCACCCGCCAGGTCACTACCTCTCCGCCGCATGAAGGGTCCAGGTTCCCCTGGGGGATCGTGGTCGCATCGAGCAGATTGTCCACTCTAATAGCCAGAAAATTCTCTTTATCAAAGCGCACGATATCTGTCACCTCAAACTCAAACGGCAGGTAACCCCCTTCATGGCCGCCAAGCCGCCTGCCGTTGAGGTAAACCTCAGCCCGATAGGTGGCGGAGCCTATGCGCAGGAATATCCTTTTCTCCCGCCAACCCTCAGATACACTGAAATATCTGAAATACCAGACCCAATCCATATAATTATAAAGTTCCCGGTCCACGGTCTGCTCGTTGAGAGAAGCGGGCACGGCAATTTCTCTCAGCTCTGCTGGAGGCTGTTCGAAATATTTCCTGTCAATTCCATCCCTGTTTTTATCGAAAGCAATTTTCCAGATTCCATCCAGAGCTTTCTTTTCTCTCTTTACATTATCGGTTGGATAAAGCACGGCAAGCTCCTTTCAATAACAGAGAAAATTCGAGCCCAACTGATATATTGCCAGTACGTGATGATTGATATTTTAATTTTGCAGACAGAATGTATAACCTCCCCCCTGAATGAAACAAATCATTGAATATCAGTAATCTCAAGCAGGAAGAAGATTTATATTAGCTTTCCGAAATCGGTAGTTCAAGAAATATAAACACTTTTCGGATCATGGCGAAAGTAAGAATCCATTTTTCCCGATCGGCAAGGTTCCGGTCATTTGATCTGCGAATAATCCTGTTGTAACATGGGAGGATGGTCTTGACGTTTATTACATGATATAGTATCGTACGTTTCGCTAAAAGCTATCCCTGAATTTATTAAATTCAAATGTTTCTTGCCGCTCCTGAGGGTAATAAGCCGCCGAGCCAATAATTTTATCGTGCTGTTTGAGTATAATGGCAATGAGTAATTATATGCCCAGATTGGTAACCAATTGTCTGATTATCTGGCTTTCTGTCTTCAGTGTTTCGAGCCTCTGGCCGTGTGATGTGCCTGTTTTCCGTTATGCCCTGGAACGCTGGCCTGTGGAAATTTACGAAGTAACAGTGTATCATCGGGGCCTGTTGTCTCATGAGCAGAGCAAAGATGTTGAAGCGCTCAAACGTTACTCCCAGGCGTTTCTCAACCATTCCAATTTCATCATCCGGGACATCGATCTGGACATGCAACCGGAACTTGCGCCGCAGGCTCTCCAGCTATGTTTGGGAACCAGTGATCTGCCGTATCTGATGGTACATTACCCTGGGAACTTGAAGGAGAAGAGAATTATCTGGTCCGGACCTCTATCGGGAATCGCAGCCCGGGGGATTATCGATTCTCCGGTGCGCCGGGAAATCAGCAGAAGGATTCTCAGCGGCGAAACCGCGGTCTGGTTGCTGGTTGAAAGTGGTAACAGCCTGAAAGATAATGCAACTGAAAGTGTAATTAAAGAAACCCTGGCAATGATGGAAAAGAAACTGAAATTGCCTGAGGTGGTAACAGGAGTCGCTCCTCAGGGAGCCCCGGATCTGCGTATCGGCTTTTCGCTTGTTCGTTTGTCGAGGTCTGATCCAGAGGAAAAGTTTCTTGTCCGGATGATAACTCACAGCGAATCCGATCTCGAACAATATAAGTCCTGGCCCATGGCTTTTCCGATCTACGGTCGCGGGCGGGTGCTTTATGCCCTTGTCGGCCAAGGCATTAACGAGGATAATATATCTGAAGCGTGCGCTTTTCTTGCCGGACCGTGCGCCTGCGAGATCAAGTATTCGAATCCCGGGATGGACCTGCTGATGCCGGTCGACTGGGAGGAGGGGATCGGCGGAAGTTGGGTTGATGCAGTGGCTCTCCCACCTCTGGCCACACTTGCAGCAATTGCAAAAGGTTCAGAGGCCGGGAAATTTAATAACCAGGTCGATAATTCAAACAATCCCTTATACCGCAATATATTTCTTGTCCTGGCTCTGGTGGTGGTGGTTATCGCTCTGGTCAGTTTCAAATTGCTAAGATCAGGCAGAGGAGATAATTAATGACACTCTGGCACCTGGTAACCAGGGAAATTTTTCATCAAAAGCTCAACTTCGCCCTGGGGATTTGTTCGGTCGTCGTTGCGGCAGGTGTTCTGGTGGCAGAGCTTACTCTTCTGGATGCTCACGATGAGCGCACTGGCCAGATCCTGGTCGAAAAGGAGGCCCGAACTACCGAGGAAATGGCCCGGATGGAGGATGATTACCGCAAGATCATGAAAAAACTGGGCTTTAACCTGCTTATTCTGCCAGCCGAGCAGTCCCTCGAGAACTACTATGCCACCGGATATGTTACCGAATACATGCCCGAGGAATATGTGCACCGGCTGGCTGGCTCCGGGTTGATGACTATCAGACACCTTTTGCCGAGTATCGAGCAGAAAATGACCTGGCCGGAGCAAAAAGGACGCTCCATTATCCTTGTCGGAACCCGCGGGGAGGTCCCTGTTACCCATCTCGCTCCGAAAGAACCCATGCTGCTGGCGGTTAATCCTGGGGAGATGAAACTCGGTTATCAGCTCGCCACAAGTCTGGGCCTCAAAGTCGGTGATCGTGTCCGGCTATTCAGGGAAAGTTTTCGGATCAGCGAGATACACGATGAAAGGGGCACCAAAGACGATATCACGGTCTGGATCGATCTCGCCAAGGCCCAGGAGATGTTTGGCCTCCAAGGAAAGATCAATGCGATCCTGGCGCTGAAATGTCATTGCCTGGGCAACGAGGTTTCCCAGATCAGGGAAGATGTCGCCCGTATCTTGCCTGAAACACAAATAGTAGAAGTGGATTCCAAAGTGGTTACCCGCGCCGAGGCCCGGGACCGCGCCAGGGCCGCTGCCGAAATGGCCCTGGCAGCCGAGCGGGCAAACCGTACCCGCATGCGTGGCGAACTGGAGAAATTCGCTGCCTGGTTGATCCCAATGGTTATTATCGGCTCAACTGTCTGGATCGCCCTACTCGCTCTGGGCAATGTCCGTCATCGAAGAAATGAGATCGGAATTCTGCGTGCGGTGGGCCTCAGGTCGGTTCAGGTCCTGAACATTTTCCTGGCCAAGGCGATCCTGCTCGGGATAATCGGTGCTTTTCTGGGTTATCTTGCAGGATTTGCTGTCGGAGTGGCCTCCGGAGAAATGGCCATGAATATGCAGACAGCCGGAAAGCTTTTCAATCCCGGCCTGTTTTTCCTGGTGCTTTTCACGGCGCCCTTATTATCAGCCTTGGCCAGCTGGATTCCGGCACTGATCGCCGCAGGGCAGGATCCGGCGGAAGTGCTTAGAGAGGAATAACTGAAAAATTATGCTCCGAATAACCGACCTCAGCAAGAAATACAGCAAATCGCGGGATACAGTAATCCGTGCCCTGGATGAAGTCTCGCTGAATATCGAACCGGGGGAATTCGTCGTGGTTCAGGGACCGAGCGGCAGTGGCAAGACCACCTTGCTCCTGGCTATCGGCGGATTGCTCCCTCCAAGCGAGGGAACTGTAGAATTCGACAGCCGGAACCTCTACCGGCTCTCCCAGTCTGCGCGAGCAAACTTGCGCGCCAGGGAAATCGGTTTTGTCTTCCAGCAGTTCTACCTGGTTTCCTACCTTAATATCCTGGATAATGTGCTCACCCCCTCGCTTGCCTTGCCTGATCAACACGCCCAAATTCGCGCCCGCGAGCTTATCGAGCATTTCAAGCTCACGGACCGTATTAGCCATTTTCCCGCTGAACTGAGCACCGGGGAGCGCCAGCGCGTGGGACTCGCCCGTGCTCTTCTTAACAGGCCCAGGCTCCTGCTCGCCGATGAGCCTACAGGTAACCTCGATCAGGACAACACCGGAATCGTGCTCGGCTACTTTGCCGAATTCGCACGATCAGGGGGCACAGTGCTCATGGTCACACATAGTCTTGCGGCAGCCGAATACGCCCATCGCACAGTGCAGCTGAAACAAGGAAAGTTACTGGATAAGAGCTGAACCTGAATATCAGGCCCCAAAAAGAGCGGCATAATGAGATTACACAGCTACTGCGTACTACTATTTTTTCTGAGTTGGACTGTTCCCGTTCAGGGGGCCGACTGGCCCATGTGGCGCTTCGATGCAACCCGGAGCGCAGCATCGGCTGAGGAGCTTCGGCTCGAGTTGCATCTGGTTTGGGAACGCCTATACAGCCCGCGAACCATGGTCTGGGATGACCCGTTGAACCAGGATCTGATGCCATATGACAAGGTGTTCGAGCCGGTTGTGTCAGGCAATCGGATGTTTATCGGGTTCAACGATTGCGACAAGCTGGTGGCTGTTGATACGGATACCGGTGAGCAACTCTGGGCTTTTTACACCGACGGCCCGGTCCGTTTGCCCCCGGTGGCCTGGCATGACAGGGTTTATTTCACTTCAGATGACGGTTATCTCTACTGCCTGCATGCTGCTGACGGGAGCCTGATCTGGAAGTTTCGCGGCGGGCTATCGGAGAGAAAGATTATCGGGAACAAGCGCCTGATCTCCACCTGGCCGGCTCGCGGCGGACCGGTTATCAGTGATGGAACAGTTTATTTTGCGGCCAGTATCTGGCCTATGATGGGTACGTTCATCTATGCCCTGGATGCTGCAACCGGGGAAGTCAAATGGGAAAATGACCGGACCGGTTCGCAGTACATGCTCCAGCCCCATAACTCTCCTGCTTTTGCCGGTGTTGCGCCACAGGGCGCGCTTGGGGCCACTGAAAAAGGGCTCCTGGTGCCGGGCGGCAGGTCCGTGCCTGCTTTCTTTGAGCGCGCCAGCGGCGAACAGCGCTACTTCCACCTTGCCGCCCAGAACAAAACCGGCGGCTCCTTTGTCTGTGCGGGTGAACACGTGTTTTTCAATCACCACCGGGACCAGGTATGCTCGATGTACGACCTCGAAACCGGGTACTCCCTGGTTCGCCGGATCGGCATGTACCCTGTCCTGACTGAGCAGGCCTTTTATATCTCGGGTAAGACGATAAGAGCTTACGATGCAGCGCAGATCCAGCAAAAAGCCAGGTGGTGGCTTACCGGAAATTTCCTGGAGCGCTGGCTGGGCCGCATGCGGAGCAGAGAAATAAAGCCTGAATTCATTAAGAAAATTTTAGACTGGTGGATCGAACGGAAATCCCGGATATGGCAGGAAAGCCTGCTCTGGGAAATCGAAGTGGACGGCACATTCGATCTGATCAAGGCCGGAAGTTGTCTCTATGCTGCAGGTAAAAACGGAATCACCGCAATCAAACTCCCGCAGATCAAGGGTGAACAGCCGAAAATAGCCTGGAGCAAGAGCGTGGACGGCGAGATAGGCAGGCTGCTCGCTGCAGACGGCAAGCTCTTTGCAGTCACACTCGATGGCCGGATTCTGGCATTCGGCTCTGAAAAGAGAGAACCTGTACGTATAGCCTCCAACTTAACGATCTCAAAACCCTCTGCTCAGGCCACCGGGAAAGCTCTCTCTATTATCCGGCAAACCGGTGTTAAAGATGGTTACGCCCTGGTCTACGGTATAAATGACGGCAGTTTCCTCGAAGCCCTCGCCTGCAATTCGGAACTGGCGATAGTTGCGGTAGAGGAGGACTCGGCAAAAATTGATAAGATCCGCCGCAGTTTAGACAAAAGAGACCTTTACGGAGAACGGATTGCCCTTCACCGGGGATCTGTCTCCACTTTCCAGTGTCCGCCCTACATGGCCTCCCTGACAGTTGTAAACGAGCCGGAGGAAAGCAACATCAAAAAAATCATCCGTTCCATGCGGCCCTATGGAGGCAAAGCATGGCTGAATGCTCCGGCATCGAAAAAAGGAGTATTTTCTCAAGCTATTCATGAGGCCCAATTAACAGGAATTCAAATCGCATCGATCGGCAAATCGATTGTCCTGACCCGCGAGGGCCCGCTTGCCGGTTCGGCCGCTTGGACCCACCAGTACGGTAACATCGCTAACACGGTCAAGTCCGATGATAAGCTGGTTAAACTGCCCCTTGGAATCCTCTGGTTCGGAGGGAACTCGAACCTGGACGTCCTTCCCCGGCACGGGCACGGGCCCCCTGAGCAGGTAGTGGGAGGCAGACTTTTTATCGAGGGCATGGACTGCCTGAGCGCAAGGGATGTCTATACCGGACGCGTATTGTGGAAAGTCGAGCTTAATGGATTGGGAAACTATGGTGTCTATTACGACGATACATACCAGGACGCCCCGACAAGCACAGCTTACAACCAGGTACATATCCCCGGGGCAAATATCAGGGGGACGAATTTCGTAGCCACTGTGGAGAAAGTGTATGTAGTGCGGGAGAATGGATGCCAGGTTTTGGATGCTGCCACCGGCGAAACTGTTATGCTTATTCCACTCCCTGCTGCTGACGGTTTGGACAAACCTGAGTGGGGCTATATCGGAATTTATGAGGACTATCTCATTGCAGGCTGCGGGTTCGTGAAATTTTCTTCTTCGATACCAGAGGATAGCGAGCATGCGAAGACACTGGCTAAATTTTCTCCCAGGGACAGGCAGAGAAAGCTTCCGTTCCTCAATTACGACAAATCCGCCAGCAAGCGCCTGGTGGTGATGGACCGCCACACCGGTGAGTCCCTCTGGAGTTTCGAGGCTGACTACGGGTTCCTTCACAATGCAGTTTGCGCCGCCCGGGGCAGGGTTTTCTGCCTGGACAAGCTTCCGCCGTATATCGAGAAACAGTTGAGGCGGCGAGGCAGCTCTCACCCGCAAGGGTATCGCCTTCTAGCCATAGATATCACCACCGGGGATATCCTCTGGGAAAAAAACGAGGGCGTATTCGGCACATGGCTCAGCTTTTCGGAGAAACACGATATCCTCCTTCAATCAACCCGGCCGTCGAGAGACATGGTTAGAGGCGAAGACGGCGTATGGATGGCAGCTTACTCCGGGAGCGATGGGAAGCTGCTCTGGCACAGGCTGGTTGAATATTCCTCCGTCCCCATCCTTCACGGTGACAGGATCATTACCCGGGGCAAAATGCTGAGCCTGCTGAGCGGGGAACCCGTGTACCGCGAACACCCGCTCACCGGCGAACGTATCCTGTTGAGCTGGAAACGCAACTACGGCTGCAATTACCCGATTGCAAGCGAAAATCTGATAACTTTTCGCTCCGCAGCCGCCGGCTTTTATGATCTTGTGGGCAACAGCGGCACAGGGAACATGGGGGGATTCAAATCCGGCTGTACCTCCAACCTGATTGCCGCAGACGGTGTGCTCAACGCGCCGGACTATACCCGCACCTGCGCCTGCAGCTACCAGAACCAGACCTCGCTGGCCATGGTGTACGATCCTGACGTGGAGATCTGGACTTTCAACGACATTGACCGGGGTCTGAGGCCGGTAAAGCGCGTAGGAATCAATTTCGGCGCTCCGGGTGACCGTATGGCTGAGAACGGCACCCTCTGGCTTGATTACCCGAGCCGGGGCGGGCTATCACCAGATATACCGGTCAAAGTCAGTGGTGAAAATGTAAAGTGGTTTTGCCACCATAGCTCCCGGATCGAAGGTGACGGGCTGAAATGGGTTGCCGCTTCCGGAGTCAGGGGGCTGAGCGGCGTGACACTTACGCTGGCGGAAAATCCAATGGGGAACAAACCTTATACCGTGCGCCTTTATTTCGCCGAATGCGAGATGAACGGATCGAAAAGCCGGGTTTTCAGTGTCGCTATCCAGGGTCAGACGGTTCTTGAAAATTTCAATATTGCAGCCGAGGC
>Ga0114922_10006013_pt1 | contig 11150 bp, 11 predicted proteins | sample AartaG_FD_100975 | JGI IMG/M metagenome (GOLD analysis project Ga0114922, IMG submission 100975) | Deep subsurface microbial communities from Aarhus Bay to uncover new lineages of life (NeLLi) - Aarhus_00045 metaG | ecosystem: Environmental > Aquatic > Marine > Oceanic > Sediment | place...
AGGGGCCGCAGGTTCGAGTCCTGCCGGGCGCGCCAAGAAGAAGACCCATCATATGGATGACGGGTCTTTTGTTTTGCATAGCAATCTTGGAACTAGATGTAGTACTTATCCTTATCCACCTCGTCCCGCAGCAGGCACAGTTCCTCGTCCGTTGGCGCCGGGCTGCTCTCGATCTCCTCCTCCACTACTATCCCAAAACCGGTATTTTCCAGCACCTGCTCCATGCTCACCCCGGGTTGCGTAGCCAGCAGCATCATGCGTTTGCTTTCCGGGTGATAGCCCATCACCGCCAGTGTTGTGACCACCCGATACGGTCCTGTTCCCGGCGGTAATCCGGCCTTTTCGCGTGCCTCAAGTCCATCCAAATATCCCGGGGTCGTGATGAAATCGACCTTTTCTACAAATCGACGTGAGTCATGCCGCATAATAGCGATCGTGCGCCAGCAGTGTGAACCGACATCATTGCCTCCCCCACTGCCGGGCAAACGCACCTTGGGCCTGTCATGATCACCAATGACAGTACTGTTCAGGTTGCCATAGGGATCTATCTGCGCCCCACCCAGGAATCCGTACTCAACAAACCCCCTCTGCGCCGTTTCGACGATATCAAGGATGCCTGAAGCCGCTACAGCTCGATGGAAGGTGCGGCGTTCACCGACGGCGAGCGGCAAATCATCGAGAATGGCTCCAGTCCCGCCAAACTCAAATATGGCCACGAGATTTGGTGCATGCATCTTCTGCGCTAACGACGCCGCCAGCATAGGGATGCCCGTTCCAATGAATGCCGTCGTATTATCCGGCATCAGGCGGGAGGCGGTGCAGATCAGCAATTCGTTGGGGTTATATACTTGTGCGCTCATGATCCTACCTCCCCGGCACCATGGCCTTCAGCTCTGCTAAGCGATCCTCACCGACCAGCTGGCAATAGGCCGCATGATCCTTGACCGCGTAAATGTACTTTTCCAGATATGCCCTGGTCGTCTCTCCGGTCTTGGAAGCCTCGATCCATTCTTTGATCTGGTCCTCGTCACGCTCGTAGACATAACACATCTCGCCCGGATGAGAGCCAAACGGTGCTTCAACAACTGCGTCTACCAGGTAATACGGGATGATCGTCTTTTCAGGATTGTCCCTGATCTCTTCTGTTGAAATTATTTCCTCAGCACTGATGATTAATCGCTTCGACGCCCGCGCCAATTCAGCGCCAAAACCGGTGATGCCATCAATCTGGGCGTTGCCGTACATGTCGGCCCGATGCACATGGATCAAGCCCACATCGAGGATCAAAGCCGGCAGTAGACACATGGGATCACCAGTAAAAGGACACTCGACCACTTTTGCCGAGCTGTACTTCAACGTATCACTACCGAGCATCGAACGTGCCGGGAGGAAGGGCACACCCATCGCCGCTGCCTTAAAGCGCCAGGCGATGCCAGCATTGCTCCATTCCACACACGTCTCCACCCTTCCGCTCTCCACTTCACGCCGAAGGCAGTTTGAGACCCCATAGACCTCCATGCCGATGTAGGTAATGTCGAGCGCTTTTACGAGGCTCGCACCAAGCAAAATATCCAGCTCATACACGCCTTGCCCAGCGACGCGTAAGTCCTTCTTCCCCTGACGCACGATCTCATTGACCAACGATTGGGGGCACCGGACCGTGCCATATAATTCTGTGCCGATATAGTCACCATCATGGATGAACTCCTGGACCGCCTCGGCTTCAGACATGCGTTTGTCGATCATTGCTTTGGGTTTGTCACGATTCGAGGATCGAAAGGCGTTCAAATCCGGGGGTTGGATGAGTTTGCCTATACCCTCTTGAAGAACCTTCATCATGCCTCCTCCTGCATAGCGGATACGGCACAAAGCCCCCGATTGGGGGCATTGAGTGTTGGGATACATTCTTGTGTCATATGTATAGACATAAAAGAGAGCCTCATAAGTGGAAGTTAGATTGGAGACGGCTCACGCATTCATTGTAGATCAAAGCCAAGGAGCCCTCAACTAGTTGAATAAAAGAAAAGACCACCTCTCAAGGTGGTCTGTAAAGAGGCTGTATCTATTCCATCATGGTAAGTAGAGCCAGGGGTTAACCTTGCCATAGGTATCATGCATCATCTCAAAATGCAGATGTGGCCCACTGCTGTTTCCAGTGCTGCCCATCGCCGCGATCACATCACCCTGAATCACCGATTGACCACACACTACGTTGATGACACTCAAATGGGCGTATAACGTTTGCCATCCAGTGCCATGATCCAGCACAACCACGTAACCATAGCCCCAATCATTCCATCCCGAATAGACCACCACACCGCTATCAGAGGCGAAGATGGCATTCCCTTCGTTGCCTGCAAGATCGATCCCGGGATGGACGGAGCTGTAATCGAAACCTGATAAATGCTGTGATACCGTAGGGAAAATGAATGTACCGGTGCCGACGACACCGTCAACAATGGATCCACAGGCCCCCGGTCCTAGTATTTTTGCTACAGCCGGATTGGATCGGGTAATGCGCGGTGCACTCCAACTGATGAGCTCACGCCGCCCACCAGGAATGATCAACAGCGTCCCTGCTTCAATGTTCGGGTTTTGCGGATCCATACTTGGATCGAGTCTATTCCCGGGCCACTGAAGGATATCTTCGGGCTCGACATCGAAGAAACTTGCCACACCGTTGAGCCCATCTCCCTCATGCCACTCGTATAAGGTGCCGTCTACAGGTGGGATGTTCAACTTTTGCTCCGGCGCTAGCTTGTGGGGATTATCCTGCAGGATATCAAAGTTGCCCCACAAGATCGTTTCAGGCTTCAAGTTGAAATTTTCAGCGATACCGAACAAGCTATCGCCGACTTCGACGATGTAGGTGATGATGTCCAAACGTGGTCGTTCAGGGAAGACAGTATGCAGCATAGCGCTGCGTAACACACCACCTCGTCCAGGACCCCCTGCTGGATACGTTGGGAGGGACATGGAGCGTATGTTGGGCCCACTCACTAACGCTTCACCAGTGAAAGATGGAACCGCAGGAGCTTCTTCCTCGAGCGCCTGACCCCCAGCTGCGGTTACCGGAAGTGTATCCCACCCCAATCGTACAGCCCAAATACCTAACGCAATCACGCCAAGAACTGTCAAATGGCCTGTGAATCGCAGCAACGGATCACGCAGCGTTACCTTGGCGATATTTACCCATAACTGCAAGCGCCGCCAGAGTCCTGAGGAGCCTTGATTGCCGTTCATATTACTGTTTGAGATTGGGGATGGATTATCTGACATGGGAGTTCATGCCGATCATATCAGCCACAAATAGCGGCGTCAATGAAGTCGAATCTCACTGAGTTAAGTACAAACCTGTGGATTTCGATCTACGTGATTTTGTGATCATCTGTCTATGGATCACCATGAAGTCATGCTAATGGTCTAGAAAGAATCCTCTGTCAGGGTCTCGAGGAACTCGATGTTGTTATCTGTTTGCGCTAAACGATGCAGGATCGCCTCTGTCGCAGTGGTGATATCCATACCCGTACCATTAGGGGCGTCCACCAATTGGGCGAACATGCGCCGCACCAGCCATACTCTCTGGGTAATGTCCGGGCCCAGGAGTAGTTCTTCACGTCTCGTCGAGGAACGATCGATGTCGAAAGCCGGGAATACTCGCCGCTCCTGAAGCTTGCGGGAGAGGTGAAGTTCCATGTTCCCTGTACCTTTGAATTCCTCATAGACGACATCATCCATACGTGAGCCAGTATCCACGAGGCAGGTGGCGATGATCGTTAGCGATCCACCAAATTCGATGTTGCGCGCCGCACCAAAGAAACGCTTCGGTGGGTATAATGCCGCCGGATCAATACCACCCGAGAGCGTACGACCCGAGGGGGTGACCATCAGGTTATATGCCCGCGAAAGGCGCGTGATTGAGTCGAGCAGGATGGCAACATCTTTCCCGCACTCTACCAGACGTTTGGCGCGTTCAAGCGCCATCTCGGCCGCTCGAACGTGCGAGTTCACCGGTTCATCAAAGGTCGAAGCGATGACTTCTGCGTCGACCGACCGATCCATATCTGTGACCTCTTCCGGGCGTTCTCCAATGAGCGCAACCATGAGGTGCACTTCGGGATATTTCAACGATATCGCATTGGCGATTTGCTTCAGTACTGTTGTCTTGCCAGCTTTGGGGGGTGAAACGATCAGTCCTCGCTGTCCCTTACCAATAGGAGCGATCAGGTTAAGCAACCGGGTCGTTAGTGTGAACCGATCTGTCTCTAAGTCGAAGCGCTCTTCCGGGAATATGGGTGTCAACTCTTCAAAGCGAGGGCGGTCTTTTGCCTCCTCCGGATCCATGCCATTGATCGATTCAACCCGAAGCAGCCCGAAATATTTTTCCGTATCTTTCGGGGGACGAATCTGACCGATGATCATATCGCCGGTACGAAGACCAAAGCGGCGAATTTGTGATTGAGAAACGTAGATGTCGTTCCGACCAGGCAAATAATGATCGGCCCGCAGAAAACCCATGCCTTCATTCATGATCTCAAGCACACCACCACGCAGCTCCAATCCCCGTTTTTGGGCATCAGCTTGCATGATGCGGATGATTAAGTCTTCCTTTTTCATCCGACTGGCTCCCTGGATTTCGTAATCCTTCGAGAGCCCGCGCAAATCGGTCAGAGTCATCGTTTCGAGTTGTCCAATATTCATATGGAATCTCCCACGTGGGATTGAGTTAACTGCCCTAGAAAAAGGTGTTCTTGTCTCAAAGGTAAAGGGTAAACGCCATCAAGTGGCTTAGGATTGAGGTAGATCTGTACTCGCTCTTCTGGATCAAACGATAGGGGAAACTGCCCGAAGACAGTAAGTTTTCAACAACGCCGAGATTATAGCATGCGGGAATTCTCCCGGCAAGCAACACTCTTGTCCTATAGTCCTCACCTCACGATGAATTTAGCAGTACCTTTATAACGGAAATGTTCGCTTATTGAAAGACTGAAGCAACATAGATCTGAGTGCTGGAGTTAATTTATTAACCCATACGATCGTACTGGATCTCACTCACGGCCATAAGTTGATCCCAACGGTGGGTTGCTCTAATCTCCCGAACCGTCCCTGTCCTTGACCTCATGACAAGGCTATGAGTTGTAGCGCCTGTTCCGAAGTACTTCACACCGTCAACCAACTCCCCATCGGTGATACCGGTAATCGCAAAGAAGGTATCACCACTGTTCACCAGATCATCAATATCGAGCACTTTATCCAACTTGTAACCCATATCCAACGCTAGCTTCTCTTCTTTCTTATCACGTGCATACAACTTTCCCTGGATCTCGCCATCCATACACTTCAGGGCACAGGCAGCTAGCACACCTTCGGGTGTTCCACCTATACCCACTAACAAATCAATTCCAGCTTCCGGCCAAGCCGTCATTAGAGCTCCCGCCACATCTCCATCGGTGATTAACCGAATACGCGCCCCTGTCTTTCGCACCTGCTCAATCAACTCGACATGACGTTCACGATCGAGGATGACGACGGTGAGGTCGTCCACATCTGCGCCTTTAGCACGCGCAATCGCATTAAGGTTGACCTCGATCGGTGCAGTGATATCGATATGTCCCTTTGCCTCTGGTCCAACGGCTATCTTATGCATATAAACAAGAGGACCAGGATTGAACATCGAACCACGCTCCGCCAGCGCAACAGTCGCTACCGAATTGGCCCGACCTTGAGCTAATAGGCGTGTGCCCTCAACCGGGTCAACGGCGATGTCTACTTCCGGGCCTTTCCCGGAACCAAGTTGTTCTCCATTGAACAGCATCGGCGCTTCGTCTTTCTCGCCCTCACCAATCACCACAACCCCATCAATATCAATCGAATTGAGCACCAAGCGCATGGCATCAACCGCGGCTTGATCGCCAGGCTCCTTCTGCCCCCGACCCATCCACCGACCGGCAGCCAGGGAGGCTGCCTCGGTCACCCGCACTAGATCTAGCGCTAAGTTTCTTGAAGGTGTTTCACTCATATTTACCTCGTCGACCTGCTTTCGACAGCATCACGTCAGCCAGGTCACTATATAGAAACCAATCACCGAAGCCCAAACCCATGAGTCGATACGATCGAGAGCGCCACCATGACCCGGCAGCAAAGTGCCTGTATCTTTGACACCGAACTGTCGCTTGAGCATGCTAATTCCAAGATCGCCTATGGGTGCTACAGTCGCAACCATGAGACAGACAATGAGAGCACGTCCCAGTGTGATCGTTGAATCAGGACCTGCGCCAAATCGCCATAACAGTACCATGCCTAACGTCAAGAGTGGACCGAAAATCACACCGGATAGGTAGCCTTCCCATGTTTTCTTGGGACTTAGGCGAGGAGCCAACTTATGCCGACCGAGCTTCTTGCCGAATGAATAGGCTGCCGAATCGGCGAGCCAAACGGCTGGCAGCGCGGTCATGAACCACCAAACACCATCAGGCATATGTCTGAGCGATATAAAGTAGGAACCCATCCAACCAATATAGAGTACTCCAGCGAGTGTGAGCGCAAAGTCGGTGCCAGCCTGAGGTGCTCCCCGTTCAAAATCGATGGCATGCCATGTCATGCTAATCAGAACCAGGAGCGCCAATAAGAAAGCGTCATGTGCAAAAGCTGATAGGTGTCTTTGTAGTACAAGCGCCAATGTCCCGATGACGAGAAGATACGTCGCCGGTCGGAATCCATGTCGCTGAAACAGCTTGGCATACTCATAAGCAGCCAGACATAGGATGACGGTGATCGTCAGCGTGAACAGCCAGCCACCCGCTCCAATCACCCAAATCCCAAAGGGGATCAGGAGCAGAGAGATTGCAATACGTTCAAAGAGCATTTCAGGATGACGCTATAGGATCAAGGACTTGGCCATAGCGACGCTCACGTTGAGCATAATCTTGTATGGCTTCTAGCAGTTCATCGGGACCAAAATCAGGCCAGTAGTGTGGCGTGACGTAAAGCTCGGAATAGGCGCCCTGCCATATGAGGAAATTGCTCACCCTCATCTCACCTGAAGTACGGATGATGAGATCCGGATCCGGACTCTCACTCGTATAAAGATAGCTACTGAGTAATTCTTCCGAAATCTCATCTGCGGGAACACCATCCTGGATGATTTCTTGAATGGCATGTACGATTTCCGCTCGTCCACCATAATTCCAAGCAACATTGAGGATCAGACGATCATTATTTTTTGTGAGCTCAATTGCATGTTTAACTTTTTCTTGTAGTTTCGCGCCCAATCGCTCTAGCCTGCCAATATGACGTAGCTGAACCCCGTTCTCATGAAGCGATTGAAGCTCACGATCTATGACTTCTTCCAGGATCGCGATTAACCCTTTCACTTCTGATTCAGGGCGGTTCCAATTCTCAGTGGAGAATGCATAAATCGTGAGGATCTGAATCCCATACTCCACACTGGCCTCTAATACTCTACGCAAATTATCGACACCTGCTCGGTGACCGGCTAACCTTGGGAGGCCACGTGCACGCGCCCAGCGTCCATTGCCATCCATTATGATGGCCACATGAACAGGGATGTTATTTGGGATTTGCTTTGTATCTTCGTTTTTCTTCGCAGCCATGAGGATTTTAGACTTCTAGAACTTCTTTTTCCTTGCGGTCGCTAATGTCATTGATCTGGTCTACATACTGGTCAGTGAGCTTCTGAAGATCATCTTCACCCCGCTTAAGATCATCCTCCGATATCATCTTTTCGCGTTCGAAATCCCGTATATCATTTTGTGTATCCCTGCGGACATTTCGAACCGATACACGCGCCTCTTCTGCCCGGTTCTTTACGACGCGGACAAGCTCTAAGCGCCGCTCCTCCGTCAGTGATGGAATCATGAGACGAATGATCTTACCATCATTGCTCGGTGTCAATCCTAGATCTGAGGTTTGAATCGCGCGCTCAATATCCTTGATACTAGCTGGATCGAAAGGACGAATCGTCAACATCCTGGGTTCAGGCGCTGAGATCGTCGCCAGTTGCATCAAAGGAGTTGGTGTGTCGTAGTAATCGATATTCAAGCGTTCTACTAACGCAGGTGAGGCACGTCCTGTTCGTATCGTAGCCAGGTCTTCCTCAAGCGCAGTAATCGCGCCTTTCATGCGATCTTCAGCATCCGAGAGAGCATCCTTGACCATGATCATCTCCTAAAAAGAACTCTATGTTGAGTACGTTGAACTTTAAGCATAGCGCAATTTAATCGTTTTTGCGAAGGCATAATCAGTATCTATCTCAAGTGTAGCCTAAGCCATTGTCCTGCGTTTTCTGCGGTGCGAAGCAATCTCCCCCCGGTAACAATGGTCTGAACTATGCAAACGTTACACCGTCAATGGGTCGAAGCATGTCAGGAAACTCTATATACCTAAATCAAACCTATGAGTATCGAGATTGCTCTCTTCAGGGCACACTTGCAAATCAATATCGTTCTCAACGAGTTAAATTGGATGATAAGGAAGATCAGTCACTAATGACCGTTCCGATGGCTTGTCCTTTTAATGCCCTGGTAAGGCTATCGGATTCCCACATATCCAGAACCAAGATCGGGAGCTTATTATCCATGCAGAGCGAGATCGCCGTGCTGTCCATCACCTCTAGGCGACGATTCAACGCATCGATATAGGTCAGGTGATCAAAACGCTTTGCATCTGGATCTTTTTCGGGGTCTGCATCATAAACACCATCAACCTTCGTCGCTTTGATCACGATGTCCGCTTCAATTTCCATCGCCCTTAGGGCTGCGGCGGTGTCGGTTGAGAAATAAGGGTTGCCAGTACCACCGCCCAGGATCACAACCCGCCCCTTCTCGAGGTGCCGGATCGCCCTGCGTCGAATATAGGGCTCAGCAACCGCACGCATTTCGATCGCCGACATCACTCTTGTGACTACCTCACTTCGTTCCAGCGCATCCATCAATGCAAGCGAGTTCATCACGGTAGCTACCATACCCATATAGTCTGCTGTGGCGCGATCCATCCCACGTTCAATGCCATCACGCCCGCGCCATAGGTTCCCTGCACCAATCACAATCGCCACCTGTACACCAAGTTCTCGTACGTTGTGAACCCTCTCCGCCACTTCCTCGGCTCGAGCCGGATCAATGCCAAATCCCTCTTTCCCGGCCAGGACTTCTCCACCTAATTTGAGTAAGATGCGATCGTACTTGGCTTTCGTCATATTGTGACCTCACTTCAGGCAGGTTCAAAAAAAAGGGCCAACTGATGTTGGCCCGATTCTATACCTCTTTCTCTTCGCCGACTTCCCAACGCTTAAACCTGCGGATGGAGATATTTTCGCCCGTGTTGGCGATCATTTCCTTCACCAGTTCCTCTACGGATTTGTCCTCATCGCGAATATACGCCTGACGCATGAGGCAGCGCTCATCCAGGAACTTCTCCAGACGGCCATCGACGATCCGATCGATTACCTTTTCAGGTTTGCCCTCGTCAAGAGCTCGCCTGCGGGCTATTTCTTTCTCGCCCGCGATAATGTCCTCAGGAACCTGTGCATCCGTGATCCATTTTGGCGATGCGGCTGCGATCTGGAGTGCAATCTCATGAGTGAAAGTCCGAAATTCGTCCGTACGAGCGACGAAGTCAGTCTCACAGTTGACTTCTACCATGACACCAACACGGCCATCGCCATGATCGTACAATTCCAGACGGCCATTGCCCGTCTCTCGACCGGAACGTTTTTCGGCATCGGCAAGGCCTTTCTCACGTAGGAAGGCGATGGCTTTTTCCATATCGCCACCGTTCTCCTCCAATGCCTTGCGGCAATCGAGGATTCCGGCCCCGGTTTGCTCTCTCAAGAGTTTAATTTCAGCGGTAGAGACGCTCATTCGGTCTCCTCCTCGCCTTCTTCTTCAGCCTCGCTGGCGTCATCTTCATCTGTTTTTGAGTCTTCTTCAGCTTCCTCAGAGACCTCTTCCTCAGCCTTTTCTTCCTCTTCTGCAGGCTCTTCAGTCTCTACCTCAGCTTCTTCGGCTTCTTCCTTGTCACTATAGGCGCCACTCTTGAGCTTGGCCAGGGTTGCTTCTCCGAGCAATTCCTCGTCGCTCATCTCTGCACCTTCGTCAGCGACTCCAGCTTCTTGCCCTTTCACTTCCTCTTCTTCAATATCTTTGCGAAGTGCAACACCTTCCAGGACGGCATCAGCGATCTTGGATGTGAGCAGTTTAATCGCACGAATGGCATCGTCATTAGATGGGATGATGTAATCAATATTCTTTGGATCACAGTTCGTGTCGACCAGGGCAACCACAGGAATGTTCAGTAGGTTGGCTTCGTGAATAGCTGTTTCTTCCTGACGTACATCGACAATGAAGAGAACCTTAGGCAGGGTCCGCATATCGCGAATGCCCCCCAGGCGAGCTTCAAGTTTGTCGATCTGTCGAGTGAGGCTGAGCGCTTCCTTTTTTGTAAGCAGTTCAAACTCACCAGCATCACGTCTGCGCTCCAAGTTATCCAGTTCGTCAATACGTGAGCGAATGGTGCGCCAATTCGTCAGCGTACCACCCAGCCAGCGAAGATTTACGTAGGGCATGCCACTTCGCGTTGCTTCGAGCTCGATCGTCTCCTGGGCTTGTCGTTTTGTGCCTACAAAGAGGATCTTGCCACCCGCTGCGATAATTTCACGCACCAATTCATAGGCTTCTTCGAGTGCTACGAGTGTCTGTTGAAGATCGATAATGTGGATGCCATTGCGCTCGGTGAAGATGTAGGGTTTCATCTTCGGATTCCACTTTCGAGTGCGATGACCAAAGTGGACCCCTGTCTCAAGCAGGGCTTTCATAGATACAACGGCCATGAGGAACCTCCTTCGCGTTTTTCCTCCGCCTTCATCCTTCCTGATCAGAACCGGATGGCCCTCCGGCACGCCCGATCAGGTCCGAAGGCGTGTGTATTACCCTCTACAGGGCAGAATTAATCCCGCCGTTTCCAACGCATGGGCGGGAGCTTGGAGAGTATATCACGCCGGATGTGTTTTTTCAAAGGTTGAATGTACTTCGAACGAATAATGTAAAGGGGTGTACTTATAGGCTCTTTTTGGGTAGAAAGCCTAGGATTTGCTCGCGACGCGTTTTAAGAAACGTTCTTCATCAATGACCGCG
>Ga0114922_10006014_pt1 | contig 11149 bp, 8 predicted proteins | sample AartaG_FD_100975 | JGI IMG/M metagenome (GOLD analysis project Ga0114922, IMG submission 100975) | Deep subsurface microbial communities from Aarhus Bay to uncover new lineages of life (NeLLi) - Aarhus_00045 metaG | ecosystem: Environmental > Aquatic > Marine > Oceanic > Sediment | place: Aarhus...
ACAAATTCAAAATTCAAATGCTCAAATTTTCCAAACATTTGTTTAGGTAATTTAGATTTTGGTCATTTGATTCCTTCGGAAAGCCTCAGGACAAGATTGTTTCGGATTTCGATATTCGGATTTCGGATTTATTAGTAACCGCTTACTAACGTGCGCGGCTTGGATATAAAAAAATCTACTTCGCTATCCTGAGAACGGATTATTATGATAGCACGGATAACCGGTACATTGGCGGAACTGGATACCGAGTCGAATTCGGTAGTTCTTGAGGTGGGTGATATTGCATACGAGTTGATGGTTCCAGGCTATGCAGTGAGCGACCTGTCGGAGCAGCGAAATCGGCCCATTACGTTGTATTGTCTGGAATATTACGAAGGCAGTAGCGCGGGGGGAAATCTAATCCCTCGTATAATCGGTTTTCCGCACGCCGCGGATAAAAAGTTTTTTCAGCGGTTTATTTCGGTTAAAGGGATCGGGATTCGCAAGGCGCTGCGGGCACTGGCTAAGCCATTATCCGAAATCGCTTCCTATATCGAGAGCGGGGACGATACGATGCTCTCAACTCTGCCGGAGATCGGCAAACGCACCGCGCAGCAGATCATCGCGGAATTAAAAGGAAAGATGAGCGACTTTGCCCTGGAAGCGGCCCGCCCCGGCGTGGCGCACAAGCCGCTCTCGGATATCGAGCGCGAAGCGCTGGAAATTTTGTTACAACTCGGTGAGCGGCAGAACGAGGCGGAGGAATTGATCCTTCGGGCCACCCAGACGTTCGACGATGTTCCATCGACCGATGCGTTAGTTCAGGCAGTATATCGAATTAAGGCAGGAGTTGTTTCATGATAGATCTGCGTAGCGACACGGTGACGCAGCCGACGGCGGGGATGCGGCAGGCGATGGCGGATGCCGAGGTGGGCGATGATGTTTTAGGCGATGATCCCACGGTGAACGCTTTGGAAAAGCGTCTCGCTGAATTACTGGGGAAAGAGGCGGCTGTGTATATGCCGTCGGGGAGTATGACGAACCAGGTGGCGATCCGGGCGCATACGGAGCCGGGGGATGAAATTCTGCTGGACGAGAACGCCCATTGTTATTTTTACGAAGCGGGCGCCCCGGGAGGCTTGTCGGGCGTGATGTGTCGTCTTCTTCCGGGTGTGCGGGGCGTATTTACGGCTGACGATGTGAAAGAAGCGCTGCGGCCTAAGAATTATCATTTCGCGCCGACGAAACTAGTCTGTGTGGAGAATACGCACAATCGCGGCGGTGGGTCCGTCTGGCCCATTGAGTCCATTGAAGCCGTCACGGAGGTAGCGCGGGAAGCGAAACTGAAAAACCATCTGGACGGTGCGCGGTTGTGGAGCGCTTCGGTGGCTACGGGGATACCGGAGCGTGAGTATGCCGGGTATTTTGATTCGGTGAGCGTGTGTTTCTCGAAAGGATTGGGAGCGCCGGTCGGTTCGGCGTTGGCGGGGACGGAAGCGTTTATCGATCGGGCACGGCGATTTCGCAAGATGGTAGGCGGGGGCATGCGACAGGCGGGGATTATTGCCGCCGGAGCGCTGTTTGCACTGGAACGGCATCGCACGCGCCTGACGCAGGATCATATCAATGCCAAGACACTCGCAACGGGTATTGCATCGCTGCCGAGTATAGAGTTGAATCCGGATACGGTGGAAACGAATATTGTTATCTTTCAGATTACGACGATGTCGGCAGCGGCGTTGGCGGGCAAATTGTTCAAAGCCGGCGTGCATGTCTTGGCTACGGGCCCGGATACGATCCGGGCGGTGACGCATCTGGATGTGACATCGGAACAAATTGCAGAAGCGGTGGAAATATTTCGGAAATTGCTTACTGCATAATCATTAAGTATAGAACACGGATAACACGGATTAAACGGATTTACACAGATCAAATTGTAGGGTGGCACCGCCAAGCGAGTCTTCGAGCTTGGGGGTGGTCAGTGGAACCATCCACCCCCAAGCTCCCGTTGGTCGCTTAGCGGTGCCACCCGGTTCGTTTTAACGTTGTATTGCCTATAACTGAAAACTTACAAAATAACATGCTCAAGCGGGCAATGCCCGTGATAGTAATTACTTGAGCATGCAACCCTGAATGTGTACGATTGATTTATGGCGCGAGAACGGATAATTGACGCATCGAGACAGGAGCCAGAGGAGGATCGATATGATCTGACGCTGCGGCCTCAGACGCTGGACGAATGTATCGGGCAGGAAAAGCCCATCGCCAAGGTTCGCATTGCCTTAACGGCGGCGAAGCAGCGGGGTGAGCCGGTCGAGCATATTCTGCTGCACGGTCCGCCGGGGCTGGGCAAGACGACCATGGCGCATGTGATCGCGAACGAAATGGGTGCGCATTTTAAGACGAGCAGCGGTCCGGCGTTGACGCGGCCAGGGGATTTGATGGGAATTTTGACTAATTTGCAACGAGGGGATGTTCTGTTTATCGACGAGATCCATCGGCTGCCGGCAGTGGTGGAGGAATTTATCTATCCAGCCATGGAAGATTTCAAAGTCGATTTCACCGTTGATAGCGGTATGCACGCCAAGACGATCAATATTCCGCTGCAACCCTTTACGCTCATCGGGGCAACAACGCGCGCGGGATTGATTACGGCGCCGCTGCGGGCACGGTTCGGGATTCAGCAGCATCTGGAATTCTGGTCCGAGGAACACTTGCAGCAATGTCTAAAACGTTCGGCGAATCTACTTAAATTAGAAGTGGCGCCGCCGGCCATGGTAACCTTGAGCCGCTGCAGCCGGGGCACCCCTCGGATTGCGAATCGCTTGTTACGGCGGGTGCGGGATTACGCTCAGGTTCATGGCGACGGCGTGGTGACGGAAACGTTGACGCGAGAAGCCTTGCAGATTGAGGAGATCGATAACCTGGGATTGGATAACCTGGACCGGGCGTATTTAAAGACGTTGATAACGGTGTATAACGGCGGGCCGGCAGGGATCGAAGCCCTGGCAGCAACCCTGGGAGAGGACCGCGATACCCTGGAGGATGTGGTCGAGCCTTATCTACTGCAGATCGGTTTTATCGCCCGCACCCGCAGCGGCCGCATGACCACCGGTCCGGCCTGTAAACACCTGGGCCTGAAACCACCCACGCCGGTAAATCGTGATAATATTGAATCCGAACCGGAAGAGGACGCGACCTTGTTTTAGCGCCGTCGTTAATAACTCATGCTAACCGCGATATAAGCCCCCTCCGCGAGGAGGGGGGTCAACTACACTGTGATGGCGTTTTGATATCCGTCCCCCGCCTAGCGGCGGGGGCTTTACCGCGGGGGCTTTACCGCGGGGATAAATTTGATATCCCGTGAATCCTATCCTACATGGCTAAAACTAATGAACAGGTCAAATCGCTTTATACTTCGGATGAATACCTGGCGAAGTTTCCGGAGCTGTTTCAGGAAGATACTCCCTGGAAACTCAGTAAGATTTTTCCCGTGTTGGATCGCTGGGCAGATACATTAGATCCCGAGCAAAAGGAAGTCAGTATTTTAGACGTCGGCGGCGGTGCGGGATTGATTCTCAAAGGAGTTTCTTCCTATTTGCAGGATCGGTATTCCATGTCGGTGCGGAAACAGGCTTTGGATCTCAGTCCCGGGATGCTCCAGGAGCAGCAAAAGAACAATCCGGACCTCGTGCAGGCGCTCCAGGAAGACATCGCTCATACTTCTTTAGCGGATAAAAGTATCGATCTGACGTTGCTGATCGACGTGTTGGAGCATGTACCGGACCCGGCGGCAGCGCTACAGGAATTGAAACGAATTTCGCGTCATGTGCTTTTCAAGGTTCCGCTGGAAGATCATCTGCTAACCAGGCTGACGAATTTTCTCAATCGGGGTGAAACGAAACGACGCCTGGCAACGGAACTGGGCCATGTGAATTTGTATAAAGTTAAGAGCCTGCGGAAGCAGATTCGACAACATCTGGGGGATATTATATATTTTGCTTATACCAATGCCTATGAGTATGAGATTCTTCGCGCAGCCTGTCCTCGAGCGGAGCGAAGGGCTCAGACCTGTCCTCGAGCGCAGCGAAGGAATGACACCGGCGGCAGTCGGCTTCGGTTGATAAATCGAATCTGTTCCGATTTGCATCGAATCTCTCCCGCTTTAGCGGCGCGAATCTATACCGACTTTGCGTTAGTACTAGTCGAATGCGAATAAACTTATATCTCTTACAAAGCCCTGATTCTGAGAGTTAATACGTAATAAGCATACGTTCGATGTTTCGATCCAACGGAACATATAAATAAAAGAGGTTTTTGTCTTCCTGGTCCCAATAGATTCGACAGGTATATTGTTTTAGGTATTTGTTTTCGGAGCCAAAGAGTTCGCAACGAATATTTTTCCGAGCCAGTGCTTCCAGGGCCAAGCGATTCTCGAAGGAGTCATGCGAGGTATTCCAGGCCTGGTTGATCTTCTCTTTGGTGTCTGGGAACTCCGGTTTTATTTTACAGCTAATTCGAATGATATCCTTATCCTTTCCTTTTTCGATCTCCATGGCCTCGATCTGGAAATAATTCTGATAGACAGTCGCATCCGTCTGTACGTTTTCCACCGGAAACGGTTTGAGGTTATGCACTACCTTACGATACAGAGATCGATAGGGAACAAAGAGAGTGGAAATGGCGAAAAGTACGATCATAATCCCAGCGACAATACCCAGATATTTTAACCGGGTACGCATATCCAGCGGCGGCACCGGCGGCACCGTATCGGCCTGAATCGTGCGATGCTGAACGGAAATCGTCCCGTCGGAAACAATCGCATAGAGAGTTTGCTTTTCCTGATGGGGCAGATATTCGACGCTGCGCAACGTGGACATAAGCTGAGCGCATTCTTCGGGGGAGTAGTTGCCCACTAGTTCTTCCAGCATCTCCTTCGCGATCGAATCGGCCGATACCTGGGGAGAGGGCAGTTTGACGATTTGCTTGTCCGCCAGCACGCTGAATCGTCCAGTGTCCATGGCCAAATGAAGTTTCAAGCCGATCGATCGTGCTTGCTCAATTAGTCTTTGTATGAAGGCTTCATCATCCGGAGAAAAGATCGGCCCCTCCAGTAAACCGTCCAGGAAAAAAGTCCCTTCGATTTTTTGTGCTGTCATGTCTGGTCTCCCATTACGGAATCGATAACCTGTCCGGCGGGGATCCATTTATCATACGTTTGCGTCCATATCATGGTGAGGGGATCCATTTTCCCTTCCTGCAAAAAATCGTTTATTTGTACCAAAGAGAAAGGGCCCACGGTATTGTTTCCGGACATATAATACCATATTTCTTCCGATGGATGTATCTGTCCCGGCCATGGTTCGACAGGAGTTTGTTGCGGGGAGGAAATTTCCGGGAAGATCTGATCGTTCGAGGTTCCCAGTTGAGGCTGAGTATTGCGAGAATCGACTTGCAGAATATCATCGTGGGTATCCAGGCGAGCCTGAGTATGCTTGCGAAACATTTCATTTTTAAGCCGTTCCTGCCGTAATTGCTCCTGGAGACGCCGTTGCTCCATACGCATTTGCTCTTCCTTCTCACGAGCTTCTTTTTTATTGGTACAAATAAGCACAGCGATTAACGCAAATAATCCAAAGAAAAAACCCAGTAAGAACCATGCGACAGGATTTCTCCCCTTCGAATTGCCCACCAGAGCACATACGACTCCAAATATGATCGCAATCACCCAGAACATAGACTTCTCCTCATATTGACAAACCGAGTAAACGAATTTCCGCTACATAAATTTCGGGATCACAAATACAACAAACGCATTATTGACCATATGCATTATCATAGATGGATAGAGGCTGTTGGTTTTCCATTTCGTCCACCCCAGCAGAACACTCAAGGCAAAGATGTAGGGAAACGCTAGAATGGAAAGGTGGAGCATCGTAAAGAGAAACGAGGTGAGCAGTATAGCTCGCCAGGGTTTCAGAGCCGTATGCAGCCAATGCTGAATCAGTCCCCGAAATGCAATTTCTTCCATAATGCCCGGAACCAGGCAGATCAGTACAAACAGTAACACTGGCGACATACTGGAGGAAATATCATCTATGAACCATGATTCGTACTCTTGGAAATATTCTTTCACCAGGTAATTATATCCCACGCAGATAACGAGCATTCCGCCCAGGATCAGGAAACTCAGCCAGGTTTGCCATTGAAACAGTCCGAGCCTTTTCAGTTGTACGACCAGGGAACGCCAGAAGATGACCTCAAATACGATGGTCGTAATGGAAATAAGAATACTCGCGAAAATAAAATAATTGGTAATCTGATCCTCCTCGGAAAAGAGCAGGATATTGCAAAGTAGGGCCACAAACAGTACGACGACATACGTCCAGAAGACCTGCCAGACGTGTGGGGCTTTTTTGCGAATTAATTCCGATTCCACAACGGCCGTGGAGATAGGAATAACGACATCATCAATCGTTTTATACGGAGTGGCACAGACAATACAAAAATAAAAGGCAGGATTTAGCTCGGCGCCGCAGTAGGAACAACGCTTTTGCCAGGTTATCGATGCAGGCTTTTTCTCGATCGCGTTTTCCATGAATCTCCGGTTTCCATTTGATTCTCTATCCACTCGTTCAAATTACACACTATTCGCCTTTTCAGATAATCCGGAGTATAGTCTTATTCAGGCAAAAAAAGAAGATTATTATTTTACTCAACTTGACTGATTTTTCATAACCACAGCGTTGACAATATAATACGTAACTTGTCATTCTGAGCGCAGCGAAGAATCTCAAACTCCAGATAGGGCATAATCCTTATTCTAAAGCCAGATGCTTCGCTTCACTCAGCATGACATCACAAAAGTCAGTCAAGTTAAGTATTTTACTTTCTTCGTAATACTATCATGTAATTCCTTGTTTTTTATGCGTGTTTTTTATTTTTAACATAGATAACATACTGATATTACGGCAGTTATATCGTTTTTGCCTAACGTTGAATGTTCGATGAGTTTAACGCTTTGAGGCCACCGGCATATTGGATTGCTGTCATGCCGGTGGCTTCAAAGCGAAAAACTCCTGCCTCGTTAGAGGCTGTCGATTAAATCTATATAACCAACTTGTTCGGAGTAGAGCTAATAATTCGTCTGGTATTATCCTCTTTGGTTGCGGCCTTTAGGCCGCGCCAAGTTGGTTGGCGGGAAAATGACCGTCAGATAAGGGCAAAGGGCCGAGGATGGTAATCATTACGTATCCGACGGGCAGGTTTTGGTTGGTTTTGATCGGCTATTGTTCTATAGTATCGAGATGATGTGGGAACGAATACGCCAGCGCTGGCAGGGGCCGGGAGGATGTGCGGACGTTTTGTATCTGGCGTTTCCGCTGATACTCAACTCCAGCGCGCATACGATTCAGATGTTCGTGGATAGCGTGTTTTTGGCGCGTCATTCGCAGGCGGAGATGGCCGCCGCCGTGCAGGCCAGTATCATCAGCTTCACGGTCATCAGTCTGTTTTTAGGGATCGCCCAATACGTTAACGCCTTTGTCGCGCAATATACCGGGGCAGAACGTCCGTATCGGGTGGGACCGGCGGTCTGGCAGGGAGTGCATTTTTCGTTCGCTGCGGGGATATTGATTCTCGGTTTGATTCCGCTGGCGGAACCGCTTTTTCACTGGGTGGGTCACGATCAGGTACATCGTCAGTATGAGATCATCTATTTTCGGATTATCTGTATCAGTGCCGGCCCGCTTCTGATCAATTCCTCCTTGGCCAGTTTTTTCACCGGCCGCGGCAAGACCTGGATCGTTATGATCGTCAACAGTTTCGGAACCGTAGTGAATCTGATTCTCGATTATTGCCTGATCTTTGGTCATTTCGGTTTCCCGGAATGGGGCATTGCCGGGGCGGCCTGGGCCACCGTGGCGGCACATTCGTTTTCCGCCATCGTTTTTTTCCTGTTGTTTATGCAATCAAAATATCGACGCCAATTCCATACGCTCAGCGGTTACCGACTCGATAGAGGATTATTACGCCGGCTTTTAAAATACGGTACGCCGAATGGGATTCAATTTTTCCTGGATATGCTGGCGTTCAGCTTTTTTGTGATCTTTGTCGGGCGCATCGGTAAGGATGCCCTGGAAGCGACCTCGATGACGTTTCGGATTAACCTGTTGGCCTTTTTGCCCATGATCGGGCTGGGAATCGCAGTTACTACGATGGTGGGGCAGGCGCTCGGACGCAATCAACCCGATCAGGCTCAACGATCTACCTGGTCCGCATTTTATCTTACTATAACCTATATGAGTCTCATGGCCTTGGGATATTGGTTAATACCGGAATGTTTTATTGCACCCTTTCTCAAGCGAGGTAGTCCGGAATACGTCCGGTTGGCGCCCACGATCACCGCCCTGCTCGGTTTTGTGGGATTCTATTGCCTGTTCGATACGGGGAATATTATTTTCGCCGCCGCTTTGAAGGGCGCCGGCGATACTCGATTCGTGATGATCGTAGCGGTGATTCTCAGTTGGTCCCTTATGGTGCTGCCCACGTACCTGGTAGTGAAATTCGGCGGCGGACTCTACGCCGCCTGGATCTTTATAACAATTTATGTCTGTGTGTTGGCCTTTGTATATCTGCTCCGATTTGTACACGGTAAATGGAAATCCATGCGCGTCATCGAACCCCCGCCTCTGTCGGCCACCTCCGCCCCGCCTACCATGCCCACTACCGAAGCCGATGCGCCATAATGTGTTATTGCCACGAAAAAGTACAAAATTCACAGAAAGCATTTTACCACGAAGGCCTTGGGGCGGCCTAAAGGACGCAACCAAAGGGAATTACTCGCGTATAAATATTTTCTGCCCTCGGTGATTTATCATTATTCGGAGGGTGCGTTTTTCGCTCCTTCGCTTCGCTCGAGGACAAGATTGCAGGCTACCAGCAGGCAGAAATGACATCCAGACAATTTCCTGCTGGAAGCCCAAATGCGGTAAACGCATCCTCCGATACGAGCATACACACGGGTAAATGCCCATAGCCGGTTTGTTGCACTTCGAAGTTGAATCCGCAAATTTCTAAACTGACATGCTGAGAACGTACCGTTTATCGCCGGAGCGCGGCGTTACTGGTTTGGATGCCGACCATGTATCGTTCGACGATATAGCTACGTGTACGGAAGATAGGGATGCGTAGAATCTCGGTAGGTTTTTTGAACATCGTTCCTCCGCCGGCACTGATCAGGCCGCCGACGTTATAATCCGCCTTAAACGCTCGAAGTGTTTGTCCGTCTTGATGCTTTTGCCAGAGTTGTTCCAGGCCGTCTGCCAATATTCGTAGCCGTCGCGCCTTCCCTTCGCTTAATTCCAATTCACCCTGGTTTAAGGCCTGGAGCTTTTCACGATTGACTTGCAGGTCCGTTTCCAACGCTTCGAGCATGGCCTGGTATTGGTCCGTCTCCTGAATCGGCTTCGATTCGCCGTCAATATAAATGTCATACGTTTCGCCCTTGAACAGCATTTTGTTCTTTTTCGAGCCGTCCGAAGACAGATCATATACATTCGTGAAATTGCGCCAATCGTATTGCACCAGTTTCAAGCCGGGGAACCGTCGCAGCATCCAGCCGGGACCGCCCGGGCCAAAAAGAACGCCTTGCGTACACTGCGTTACCCCCTCGCCCTGCCATCCTTGATTCGTGGCCAGGATCTGGTACAGATTGCCGGTCAACTCTTTTTTCTCGGAGATCGTACCGGTAACTTCCAGCCCTGGAAATTCGCTTTCCACAATCCCGCGGAGCATTGCGTTGGCCTGCAATTGTCGGGCCGTCTGGGAGTACTCGAGTACGGGAGCCGGTTGGTTCAGGTCGCACCGGATCGTACTTTCCACGGCGCCCCCGCCGACGCCGGCGGTAAATTCGATTCGCAAAATACCGTCGGCGATTTCATACCGCCCGAGCATCTTGTCCAGATCCATACGCACCGAATTCGCCGGATCAGTAAAACTCAGATTATCGAACGCACACAGCCCGGACAAGGCACAGCGACGGAGTCGGATGAGAATCTCTTGAATGTCTTCGTACCGAATGGTTGGAATAGAACCTTGGTTCGGATGGGTTCCCGGCGCCCGGTTGGATGCGACCGATTTCTCCTGCCAATCATTTAAGAACACCTGAATATCATCGAGATCTAATTTACCGGAGATGATGTCAATTCGCCCCTTCGGTTGCTGGTACTCGTGGAGGTGATTTTCCATGGATAGAATCGGTTCGGCGACGTCCGCCACCAGCGTCAGTTGATTTTGGCCGATGCGCAGCGTCGCTTCCGGAACCACCAGCCGCGCCGAGGACAGTTCCATATCGCGAATTTCAAATTCCATAGGCCAGCGTTCTAGATTCCAATGCAGAACGCCCGTCACCTTCGAGGGCTTCCAATACATCGCCGCCGTCGGTTCAAATTGCTGAAATATATTCAGGTCCGCTTCCAGTTGTCCGGCCAATGCGATTTCCTGCAGAGGACCCAGCCATTTCGCCAGGACGTTCAGTTCCGGTGCATCTACCTGTAGATGCCAATCCGCCTCTTTCGCCGGCAAGGACTCAAGGGAAAATACTTCATTTAAAGACGAAGGTTGAGGGTTGAGGGTTGGCCATTCCGACCATCGTATGCCTCGAAGTTGACCGGATAAGGTAATCGTATTCTTGCCGCTTTGCATCTGGATCTTGTCCAGATCCAACACGTTATTCTCCTCTTGGGCGCCGAAAGCAAACGCGAAACGAAGATTATCTCCCGCGGGCTTGGTTACCTGGATAGGCTCGGATTCGTTTGGATCCAAACACCAGTTGAAGGCCGCTGCCGTTTGGGTCAAATCCGCCGCGCCGCTGCACTGTAGTCGTTTTTGTTCCCGATGCCACTCCAGCGAGCAATCCAGATGCGTTTTACCCTGTAAACCGGCCTGACGTTGTAAATCGGCGAGCAGCGGAATCTCTTGCCCCCGGGTCCCGTCGTGGTCCAGATCACCGGTTACATGGAGTTTTACCTGGCGACAGGTTTGCAGCCAATTGGTTTCAGGATCCTCCGACATCTCGTAAATCACATCACCGGTTCCGTCCGCCGATACGCCGGCGGCCTCCAGATGCAGTGTTTTGATTTTCGCCAGCCGGGATGGAGGCCGCTTGCCG
>Ga0114922_10006015_pt1 | contig 11148 bp, 7 predicted proteins | sample AartaG_FD_100975 | JGI IMG/M metagenome (GOLD analysis project Ga0114922, IMG submission 100975) | Deep subsurface microbial communities from Aarhus Bay to uncover new lineages of life (NeLLi) - Aarhus_00045 metaG | ecosystem: Environmental > Aquatic > Marine > Oceanic > Sediment | place: Aarhus...
AATAGTTCCCGGGCGGGACGCTGATCAGGATCACATGGCTGAGGATGAGGCCGAGGAAGCCCAGGATCATGGGATTCCTGGCTTTCACTCCCCTCAGCCTGGGCATGGCCAGGAAAAAGAAGGCCAGCATGACGATCGAGCGGGCAAACGGGTAGAGCGCCAGGTGCTCCGCCGGGATTTGAAGCTTTTCGGTCACCAGGATCGACCAGAACGTCCCGCGGATCACCATGGAGATGCTCAAGACGAGCATCAGCCCCGCCGTGAGAAGTGTCGCCCGTGCGTGGAGCAGCTGCTTGAGCACCGCTGGGTACTCGCGAAGCACGGAAAACAGGGGTTGGCCCTGCGTCTCTCGCATGCGCACCACGCCCTGCTCTGTTTCTGTGACCATACGGTTCATGACCAGAAACTTGCTCGTCATCATCACGAATGCCAGCAGGTACAGCCCGCGCATGGTTGGCACCAGGGAGAACTGGGCGATCAGCAGCCCGGTCAGGGGGGAGACGAACGCCGCCAGCAACCCAGAGATGTAGATCCACGACCATACGTCTACGAGCAGGTCGGGATCGGTATCTTCGACCACCAGCAGGTTCCAAGAGTTGTGTGGCACACGCCACATGGCATTGACGATCGCTGCTGCGACGAAACAAGAGAAGTCCTGGGCGGCAGCCCAGATCAGGCACGGCACGCTCCACGAGAGCAGGTCAAAGATCAGCGTCGCGCGCTTGCGGCCCAGCTTGTCCGTGATCGCTCCGCTGAGCATGGTCCACAGCACCTGGAAGGCCAGGCCGATAGTCGTTACCAGGCCGATCCGGCTGTCGGTCAGGCCGAGGGTGAGCATATAGACAGAGATATAAGGGGCGTACAGGTTGAAAGGAATGCCCCATAGGGGCTCTGTGTAGACGCAGCCGCGCACGTTGCCGCGCAGGTGGATCAACGTTCTGACCAAGGGATGGCTCTTCAATGCTCGCGCTCCAGCTCCTCCGCTGCCAACAGCTTCCTGACATGGTACCACATGCTTTCACGTGATTCTCTCTCGGGTCCGCCAAGCACCACGCGGTCGCAGTTATAGATCACGTCCTTCCCGAGATGAGCCAAGTTGTGCTCGTGCAGGCCCCGCTACAGCGGGTGCCTGCACCTCTCGGGAAGGACACAATACCGCTTTGTACGGCAGCGTCGGTTCGCTACATGCCCTGGACCGTTTCGAACGGCCAGGCCATGAACCCGCCACCCAAGACCTCGATGTTGTCGTAGCCTCGGCCGGCGAGGATGCGGACCGCTTCCCACGCGCGCAGGCTCGTCTTGCAGTAAGCGACAACGCGCTTGTCGTGTGGGATCTCGCCTGCACGCGCACGCACGGCGCCCAGCGGGATCAGCGTGCTGCCCGGCAGCGCTCCCGCTGCCTGCTCATCTGGGGCGCGCACGTCGAGCAGCATCAGGTCCTCCCCCGCTTGTAGGCTGGCCTGCAGCTCGGTCGACGTGACCAACTTGAGCATGCCATCAAGCACGTTCCGCGCAATGTTGGCACCGTGGATCAGCACGTCCATCGCTTCGGAATAGGGCGGTGCGTAGGCCAGATCGAGGTTGGCGACCTCGTCCACCGTCATCCCTGCGGTCATTGCCGTGATGGCTACGTCGATGCGTTTCATCACCTCGCCCAGACCGACCCCCTGGATCCCGATCAGCCGCCGGTTGGCCTTTTCCACGACCAACTTGAGGACGATCGGCTTGGCCCCGGGGTAGTAGTGAGGCTTGTCTGGCGCGGCGGCGATGGCCGAGATCACAGGGATGCCCAGTTCACCCGCCTGCTCGACGCTCAATCCAGCACGGCCCACGTTCCAGTCGAACACCTTGAGCGCGGTGGCGCCCGCCACGCCAGGGAACCGATCCACACACCCAACAGCATTTGACCCGGCGACCCGTCCCTCCTTGTTGGCGACGGACCCCAGCGGGAGGAAGCAGGTCGTGCCTCGGACAAAGCACGCCTTCTCCGCCCAGTCGACGGCACCATAGATGTCGGGGTCTGAGGTCTGCATGTACTGGTTGACGTGGATGCCGCCCGAGGGGCCGATCAGCAGGCCGGCTTCTCTGGCGAGTGCCACGTTTGGCCGCATGCCGATGCTCAGCAGGACCAGAGGGGCATCGAACGACCCGTTAGTGGTCACGACGCGCCGTACTCTGCCTTGCTCATCGCCCTCGATCCGCTCGACCCTGGATGACGTGTACAGCTTGACGCCGCGCTGCCGCATGTGCTTTTCCACCAGGAGGGCCATATCGGCGTCTATCATAGGCAGCACGTGGGGCAGCATCTCGACGATGGTCACCCCTGCGCCACACTCGGACACAGCTTCGGTCATCTCCATGCCGATCAGCCCGCCCCCGACGATGACCACGTTGGGGCAGGCCTTGTCCTGCATGTGCTCGCGGAAGCGGTCGGCGTCCTCCACCCGCTTCATCCGCATCACGTTCTCCAGGTCCTTGCCGGGGATCGGCGGCTCCGTCGGCTCCGCGCCGGTCGCAATGATCAGCTTGTCGTAAGGCAGCCGCTGCATCTCCCCAGTCTCGACGTTTTGCACGGCAACTTCTTTTGCCTTGCGGTCGATGTTAACGGCCTTGGTCCTGTTCAGGACCTGAATGTCCTTCACTTTCGCAAAGAACTCGGGATCCCGCAGCACGCCGATTGGCGTCGACAGCAGCTGCCGCCGGTCCTCGACCATGCCAGAGATATAGTATGGCAGACCACAGCCGGCGTACGACAGGAGCTCGTCCTTCTCTACGATGGTGATCTCGGCGCTCGGATCCAAGCGCCGAGCCCGTGCAGCGGCTTTGGGTCCTGCTGCCACACCTCCAACGATGACGATTTTCTTACCCACTCGCGACCTCCTCTTTGGAGTACTTGCTCGCTGACCGTACGACGATGTACAAGCCCTCTCATCCTGCACCGGCGATCGGCGATGCGGGTCACGAACGCAGGAAAAGAGGGACGCAGCGAGACCCGGGCAATGAAAGGCCAGCACCCGGAGTGCTGGCCCTTTCCCACGTATGAATACGCCTAACACCAAGCTCCAATTCCCAGAAGGGTCCTGGAGCATATGCTCTCTCGACAGCGCTGCTGGACAGGATGAACTGCATGTCAGGTGTCTTCAAGCTCCGAAACCGGTCGTGGCTCCGCGTCGAGCTGGCGATGCTCACGCACCTTGGCGTCCATTATACCAGTTTGGTGTCCGAGGAACAAATACACGCGGGCCAAGCGGACAGCTTCACTCCACCCGTCGCGCCTCATCTACGGCGCGCAGTGCCAGCTGGGTGTCGATAAAGGTGCTGTAGGTGGGCTCGGTGTCGCGCAGGAAATCCGCTGCTGCGTCGAGGGCACGCTCTGCTTCGGGCCACTGTCCGGCAAGCCGCGCGCGGTGCGCCTGCACGAAGAACTGCAGGAACTGTGCGTGGTAGGCCAGCAGGTCGAGCGAGCGGTCGCGCGCCCGCTCTGCCGTTGACTCACGCCGGAGCGCGATCTCGGACAGCGCCGTCGCCAGGAAATCGGCACACGCCGTGAGTTGGTGCGCGTCCAGGTTGGAGAAAGGCGTGGCTCGCCATTGCGGATCGCCTGTATCGAGGAACGACTCGAGCGTGCGCAGGTACTCGTCGGCAAAGGCGGAATGCTTGCCGAATGCGGCATCGAGGTACCGCTGCCGCATCCCGTCCCACGGCACGTCTGGGTCCCACAGCGCCTCTGCCAGCGTGGTCATTGCCAGGCCCGAGGGATAGAAGGCGCGGAAGGCCTGGCAGCTGACGAGGCCGTGGAGTCCCAACGCTTTCAGATCCTGCAAGTCAGCGTGCAGCAGCCAGGCGATGTGTGTGTCGGTCAGCTGGTCCCAGTTGGCCCACATGAGATGATAGTCGAAATCAAAGCTATCGCCTGCAAATGCCTGACGCCACTCTGCCAGCCGCTGCACATAGAAGGCATTGTGTCCCGAGGCGGCATACTCGTTGAGGGCGGGACGCGGCCATTCTTCCCGGTCATCGCACGCTGGGTCGGCCAGCGCGTGTCCATAACAGCGCGCGATCGGCGCGAACATCAGGATCGCATTGCCGTCCTCGCCCTTGCTCCCGGCCTTGTCGTCGATCGCCACTTCCTCGGGAGCCCACAGCAGCTCGAAATAGCAGAGGAACACAAAGCGCGCCTCGGGCGCACGGCGGCGTAGTTCCTCCGAGAGGGTGTTGATGATCTTTGCGTACCAGTCCGAGATCGTGAGCTTGCGGCAGTCGGCGCACTCGCACTTGTTGTTCGTGGCATCCGAGAGCCAGACGTGCACCACGTCCAGCTCGGGGTGGTCTTCACAGTAGTGGACGATGGTCTCGACAAAGGCGTCGAAGGCTGACCTGTGGCTGTAGCACAGCTCGGTGTTGATCGGGATGCCCCTGAACAGCGCGCGTTCGCCGTCGACCTCGGCCAACCAGCGCTGGTACTCCTCTGGCACCGGCTCGTCGGCAACCACCCAGCCAGAGCGCGGCATGCCAAAGGCGGCACTGGTCCAGCCGTGACCAACGCGGTGCAGGATCAGCCCTCGCCGCTGCATCGCGTCGATCACCTGGTCGTCGTAGGCGAGGGCTTCCTCTTCGCTGACTGGCTGGTCAGCAAACTGGGGATTGTAGGGCCGTTCATACCACCGGTTGTAGAAGTAGCGGCTCGACAGAAACTGCAGGAACACCGTGTTCATGCGCTTTTTCGCGCACCAGTCGATCATGCCCAGCGCGTGTGCAATGGATGGTGCTCCCTCGATGCAAACGCCGCGATGCCGATAGGTGGCTTGCTCGACGATCGGCGCGCGCGGCAAGCGCAGTGCCTCGATCTCTGGAACGAATTCGCCGTCATCTCCCGGACGAAGGTAGCGCACGCCCTGCTGCTCCAGGAAGGCATAGACGCCAAAGAGCACGCTGCGCGGGTTGCGCCCGGCGATGAACAGCCCGCCGTCCTGGGTCCATATCAGGAATCCATCGTCCCATGGGGCTGGGGTAAGCGGTTGATCAGGCGGCAGCGGCAGCTGGTGGCACAGGAACAGGTATGCCGTTCCCTCGACCGACGCTGCTGAGCGGATCGGCTTGACCTCCCATTGCGCACTGGTCAGGCGGCGCACGTAACGGCTCAACTCGTGTGCGGCATAGTCCAGTACCCTGTCTTCTCGGGCGGACCCGGTGGGGACCCATCGTACGCGTTGCAGTGCCATGCCGTGCCTCCTGTAAGCGGCCTGAGATGTGCTCGGCTTCATTGTACCAGCAAACGATGGGTTTGCCAATTGCGTCCCAGCAAGTATAATGGCATAGCTGGGCCAAAGGCCCATTCTGGGAGTACGAAAGGAAGGAACAGTGTCGGAAGAGACAATCCGTCTCGGTCAGTTCCTCAAGTTGACAGGACTGGCGGCAACGGGCGGCGAGGCCAAGCGTCTCATTCAGGGCGGCCAGGTCCTCGTCAATGGAGAGGTCGAGACGCGCCGCAAGCGCCAGCTGCATGCTGGGGATGAGGTGGTCGTCGGCGACCAGGTATATGTTGTCGTGGTCGGAGCGGAGGATGAGCCACCGCAAGATCAGGACGAGCTCGCGTGAGCGGCTCACCGCGGGAGCGGCTGCGCGTGATCCTCCTGGTCTCGAGCTTGGCTGCGCTGCTGGGTCTGGCCTGCTCGTTCTCTGGCGATCGTACGCCCGCCCACGCCCTTGCCGGGCGCGACGGTGCAACAACATCGGCAGCGCTCGAGGTCGCTACGACGCCCACGAGGGAGGCGGGGGAAACCGCGCCAGTTGGCATCCGTGAGGGATACGGGATCAATGTCAAGGGCCTGAACTATGACGACGACTCGCTGGACAAGGCGATCGGGCTCAACTTTGGGTGGATCAAGATCTATGACCATCCTCCTGCCGAGCGGCTGCCGTTCAAGGTCCTGTACCGCGTCAATCTGCCGCGTCCGGACGAAGACTGGGAAGAGTGGGCGAACTACCGCCGTATCGACGCCGAGCTCTATGCCGGGCGGATCGACGCCTATGAGATCGGCAACGAGCCGAACCTGCGTGAGGAGTGGGGCGGCAACCCGGATCCGGCAGTCTATGCCCGACTGCTCGAGATCGCCTACCGTGAGATCAAGTCGGCTGATCCGGATGCGCTGATCGTCAGTGCGGGCCTGGCACCTGTGCAGCGTGGTGCCGAGCCCGCCTATCTCAACGACATCGATTTCCTGCGCGTGATGTACGAGCATGGCGCCAGGCCCTACTTTGACGTGCTGGGCGTGCATCCTTATGGCTTCTCTTACCCGCCAGAGATGCCTGTGGATGGCGAAACCTGTACGCCAGATGACCCAGCGCTGGGGCCGATGATCGACCGTGGCTGCTGGTCGATCGAGGCGACCTGTTTTCGCCGGGCCGAGCTGGCACGGCAGGTGATGGTCGAGTATGGCGACGCCGGCAAGCCTGCCTGGGCCACCGAGTTCGGCTGGCTGATCCGTCCCCCCGCGTGCTGCTTGGGCGAGTCGGATTGGGCCAGCCGCGCGGGCCAGGTCGTCACCCGAGGACAGCAGGCGCGCTATATCGTCCGCGCGTTCGACTATGCCGAGGGACATTGGCCCTGGATGGACGTGATGTTCCTGTGGAACCTCGACTATAGCCGCTACCCTGAGGAGGAGCGCGCGGTCTGTCCCAACTGTGATTCGATGGGTTGGTTCAGCATCCTCGACCCGGATGGCTCGCCACGTCGCTCGTACGAATGGCTGCAGGGCTACTGCCGCTGAGCGTCTGACGGGCTTCCCTCAGCGTGAGGCGCGCCTGGCCCGCTGGCTACCGGTCCGCGATCCGCAGGTAGATCGGATTGCTCAGCGCGTGTGCCATGAGCGCCGCTGGGTCACCTTCGAGGGGCGCGTCTGGGGGCTCGATCACCTCGACTCGAGTGTAGCCATCCTCGGTCGCGCGCTCCGTCCAGGTGTGGTCCCACGCCGACCCGGCGATTCGGACGCGCGCCATCTCTCCGCGCCGGCCCACGATCCGCAGAAGGTACGACTGTGGCGCGTCGCACACCTGGCAGTGGAACGTGATCTCCTCTTCACGACGCACCTCGAGCACCTCACCCATGCTCGCCTCGTGGCCCGCCGCACGCGCGGTGAGCGACAGGCGCGGGCCCGAGGGATCCCGCGAGACATAGACGCGTCCAGCACGGATCCCGTCCAGGATCCCGCTCTCAGACAGCCCAGCGGCATGAACCCACGTCGTCGGCGTGCCGACCTCGTAGGCCGAGAGGTGCCCGTCGAACGCCCCCTGGTGCTTGTCGCTGCCGCCGACCAGCGTCGGGCGCTGTCCCTGCCGGAGCAGGCCCTCCCAGAAGGCCAGCGAGAGGGAATTGCCGAGGAACCACGGCGCTTGCCAGCCCTCGACGGCGTCCGGCGCGAAGGTGTCGTTGAACGCCCAGGACGGCCCGCCCGGTTTGGGGTGGTTCACCGAGAAGAGGTGTCCACGGGCGCGTGCCCGCTCGCGGATCTGCCGCATCGCGCGGTCGTTCGTCGCTCGGAACTCGTGCCAGCCGCGCACGCCCCACAGGTTGGCGTGCCCGCGGTAGGTGGTGATCTCGATCCCGGGGATCAAGAGCAGGTCGGGGGGAGCGTGTCGCATCAGGTCCGGCAGGTGGCTCACCGTGTTGTGTTCGGTCACGGCGAGGAAATCGAGCCCCTGCGCCTGCGCTGCCGCGATCAACGCCTCCACACCAGCCGTGGCATCGCTGTGGTGGGTGTGGCAGTGCAGGTCACCCCGGTACCAGCGCCGTTCCTCGCACAGCGTGCCCTGGGGACGATAGGCCGGTGGAGCCACGTCACAGGCCGCGCCCTCGACCATCTCGATCTCGACCCTCACCTCACAGCCGCTGGGTCCGATCCGGTACAGGCCGAGGAGGACGTGCCAGGTCCCGGGTTGGATCGGCCCAGGCAGATAGCCGGGCGTTGCGCGCTGTGGCGCGATCGTCACTTCCTCTCGGGCGCTTCCGCTCCAGCCACGAAAGCCTTTCGCGTCGAGGTAGTCGTGACCGCGCGGATCAAAGAGCCCGAGGTCGATCACAGTCCCCGATGCCTTCCCGCCGAGGGCTGGGTCGGCCGGGTCGGCGTAGCGATAGCGGACGGTCAATCGCGCGATGCCGGCTGGGACCACGAAGGACAGCAGGCGGTACGGGTCGAGCGCGTCCTCTTGTGTGTAGCGCCTCGCCATCTGCGTATGCAGTGCCATGATCACATCGCAGTGCTTCCTGCTGGGCGCGGCTTTGCCGGACAAGCGATGCGTGGTGCAGAGACGAGAGCCCCTGCATCACGCATCGAGGATCGCTTCCCAGCCGGTCCAGGCAGCCTAGTCCTCGTTCTGGGGCCCGGAAAAGGCCAGGAAGAGCAAGTTGAGCAGGATGCCGCACACGGCGCCTGTGGCGATGGAGGGTAGGCCGTTCGGGAACATGCCGGGCACGATGATCGGGATGTTGCCGTTGCCCATGATCTGCCCGCCGATGCCCACGCTGGTGATCACTGCGCCGATGGCCAACTGCCGCGGGTCAAAGAGGTTGACCCCTTTCTCCTGGATGATGGCGATGCCCTGCAGGCCGATCACGCCAAACAGATAGATCGCCAGCCCACCTGTGACCGCCTGGGGCACAGTGCCCACCAGGCCGGCGAGCTTGCCGACAAAGCCGAGCAACATCGCCAGCACTGCCGCAGCAATCAGCGCCGGCCCCGAGTAGTTGCGGGTGATGGCCATCAGCGAGTTGTTCTCGCCATAGTTGGTGCCGGCAACGCCGCCCAGCAGGCCATTGATGCCATCGCCGATCCCATCGAGGATCAGGTTGAGCCCGATCAGCTCGTCCAGGCGGAGCCGAGGCTTTTTCAGTCGGTCAGCCAGGCGGTCGACGTAGAGGCTGATCTGGTACAGGTGGGCGGTGCTCTCTGGAATAGTAGCGACGGCGATGATCGCGATTGCTGCCACGGCTTCCCAGGCTCGTGGGTCGCCAAAGGCCGGGAGGGTAAAGCGTGGCACCTGGAACCAGGCCGCGTCCTTCAGTGCTTGGTAGCTGAGAACCGACTGCGCGCCGGGCGTCACCGCATCGGCAATGATGGCCACCAGATAGCCCAGTGCGGCACCGAGCAAGATCGGGATCAGGCCAATGAACCCCTTGCCCTGCAGGTACACAGAGAAGGCGATCGTTCCCACCAGGGTGATCACCGCGACGATCACGCTCTTGGTCATGACCGCTGCGTCTTCCGCCGGCCCGCCAAAGGCCATGTTGATTGCCGCGCCCGCCAGGTTGACCCCGATCACCAGCGCGACAGAGCCAGTGATGATCGGCGGCAAGACCTTGTCCAGCGCACTCTTGCCCGTGATGCGGACGATGACGCCGACCACGATGTTGACGATGCCGGTGGCAAAGATGCCCACTTGCGCCAGGCGCACCAGGTCCGTTCCCGCATAGGCGCCAAAGTTCGCGTTGGTCAACGCCAGGGTCGCAGCGATGTAGCTAAAGCTCGAGCCGTAATAGAGCGGGATAAACTTGCCGCCGATGATCTTGGAGAGAATCAGGGCGGTGACCGTGGCTAGACCAGAGACAAAAAGCACGGTGGCAACATCAAAGCCGACCAGTAGGGCGACCAGCACCGTCGCCGGGAACATGGTGACCACGTGCTGAAAGCCGAGGATGATGGTCTTCCACCAGGGAGGAACGTCGTTTGGCAGGTACCCAAACACCTTGCCATCTGTCTGATCCATCGTCGTCATGGTGCTTTCTCTCCTCTCGAGTTGGTTCTCTGTCTGTTGACGGGGAACGAACAGGGACTGTGTGGGGACACCTCCTTCACGGCCTGGTCACCGTAGACCAGCGTCGAGTCACCATTGACCGGAGCGGATGGGCACAAAAAAACCTAATGGGAACAGCGATCCCATTAGGTTAACCGACTGTGCTATCGGTCCTTCGCGGGGGCAGGAGCAGACGGGTCAAGGCGCCCTTTTCCTCCTCTGGCAAACTGCCGCGATTCTACCACAGCTCACCAGGGAGCGCAAATCTGGCCTGGGCCGCCGGCGAACTGGCCGGGGGAGCTGTGAAGGTGGCTATCCCACCCGTACGACCCATCCGTGCCCAAGCAGGCCTGGATCCCGTCGCTCGCCCTGCACATCCCACAGGTGGCCATTCCACGCCCAGAACTGCTGGAGCGAGCAGCGATGCTGCAGGCACAGGCCAGACACGGTCTCCCCTGGCTGGACCCTGGCATAATCGCCCTCTCTCCCTGGGTCGTCGGGTACCCGCTCCCCAGGACGCGCGGTCCGGAAGGCGGCGAGCAGGGGCCACGCCTCCTCTGGGATCGACCCGGCTCGGTACACGCTAAAGAACGTGGGCCGGCGTTGGGCTAGCGCGTCGAGCCAATCGCGGATCTCGTCCAGCGGCAACGGGGCCTCTCCGCCTGCATCTCGGCAGAAGCCGAGCACCGGGTACGCGGGCGCTTTGTACTGATGTTGGTGTGTCCACTGCTCGAACTCGCGGTAGGCGACGATGTCCAACGTGTAGCGCGGGTTCCAGCTAAAGGAAGCATGGGCCTGGGGCATAAAGCCGCCGCGGCAAAAGCGCGCCATCTCCACCAGAGGCAGCTCGGGATGGGCAGCGACGTTGGGGAGCGAGCTAAAGAACATCGTCTCCTGCGGCAGTTCGGTCTCGATCATGATCTCGCCCAGCCGCGCCGCCCCCGCATGCTGCCGGCTCGCCGACTGCTGGACATCAAAGACCAGTCCGGCGTATCCGTCGAGAATGCTGCGGATCGCCACGTCTGCCTCGGCCTCAGGATCTCGATAGGTCACGACGGACCACGCCATCGGGACCAGTCCTGCCTCGCTGATCTGGCGGGCAGCGCTCTGTGCAGGGCGCTCGAAATAGGTGCCGGCTTGTCCTGTCTTGAACAGCACGAACCGCGCGCCGGTGCCTACCGCCACCTCGATCGCACGCGGTACTTTGTGTTCCTTCCATGCCCAGATGCCTTTTCCGTACAGGTAACGCATGAGGTCCCCCCCCGGGTTCTCGTCTATCGTCGGTGTTCTATGATCGACGGTTCTCGTTGCTGTGTCTCAGCTCCTGCGAGCGTACGCATAGAAGGTCGGCATAAAGAC